>Ga0207640_10000025_pt1 | contig 143903 bp, 116 predicted proteins | sample KBSCornC42_FD_184300 | JGI IMG/M metagenome (GOLD analysis project Ga0207640, IMG submission 184300) | Corn rhizosphere microbial communities from Kellogg Biological Station, Michigan, USA - KBS Corn C4-2 (SPAdes) (version 2) | ecosystem: Host-associated > Plants > Roots > Rhizosphere > Soil ... | reverse complement strand
GCCACGCCGACCGTGCTGGTGGGCGACAAGAGCCTGGTCTCGCTGGTCTCGCATGAGCTGGCGCATTCCTGGTCGGGCAACCTGGTGACCAGCGCCGCGTGGCGCGACATCTGGCTCAACGAAGGCTTCACCACCTACGTGCAGGGCCGCATCACCGAGGCCGTGTACGGCAAGACGCTGGCCGACGAGGAAGCGCTGCTGTCCGCGCGCGACCTGCAGAAGCACATCGGCGAGATGCCGGAGAACTCGCAGAAGCTGGCGCCGGAGCCGCACGGCGTCGACGCCGACGACACGCTGTCCGACGTGGCCTACACCAAGGGCTCGTGGTTCCTGCGCACGCTGGAGCAGCGCTTCGGCCGCAGCACCTTCGATGCGTATCTGAAGGGCTATTTCGCGCACTTCGCCTTCCAGAGCATCGACACCGAGCAGATGCTCGACTACCTCAAGGCCAATCTGTTCGACAAGAACCCGGGCAAGATGGACTGGGCCGAAGTGAAGGAATGGGTGTACCAGCCCGGCATTCCGAAGAACGCGCCGCTGCCGGCTTCGCCGCGTTTCGAGGCGATCGACAAGGAACGCGCGGCTTTCCTCGCCGGCTCGCTGGCGGCGGAGAAGCTCGACGCCAAGGGCTGGAACACGCAGGAATGGATGTACTTCCTGGACGGCATGCCCGACGTCGCGCCGCTGGAAAAAATGCAGCAGCTCGATGCCGCCTGGCATCTGACCGGCACGCCCAATGCCGAGATCGGCATGCGCTGGTACAGCCACGCGATCGCCGCCGGCGACAAGGCCGTGTGGAGTGCCGCCGCCGAGCACATGACCCGCATCGGCCGCCTGTACCTGACCACGCCGCTGTACCGCGCCTTCGTCAAGACGCCGGAAGGCCTGGCCTACGCCGAGCAGGTGTATGCGAAAGCCAAGGCGGGCTATCACCCGATGACCCAGGACGCCGTCCAGCGGATCATCGACAAGGCCAGGCACCCGCAGGCGAAGAAGCCCGCCAAGTGATCGCCACCGTGCGGCGCGCCGGCCTTGATCGGCGCGCCGTGCGACCCGACATGTTCCTGTCCAACTTCCGCGGACCGCCCCGATGACCAAGTCCTCCCTTCCCGCCGCCGGCCAGGCCCATCCGCGGCCCTTGTGGCAGCGCCTGCTGATCCGCCGCCTGAAGTTCCTGGCCATCGTCGCGGCGGTGCTCGGCGTCGGCCTCGGCGGCTGCTATCTGTTCGCGCCGCAGTGGCTGCTGAGCGCCGAGATGGCGCGCAAGGCGATGGCCGCGCACGTGGAAACGCATTCGGTGCAGGTGGGCGACACCAAGTGGGTCTACTACGAAGGCGGCAAGGGCCCGACGCTGTTGCTGCTGCACGGCTTCGGCGCCGACAAGAACGTGTGGCTGGAGCAGCTGCGCCTGCTCACCCCGAACTTCCACGTGATCGCGCCGGACCTGCCGGGCTGGGGCGATTCCACCCGCATCGACGGCGCCAGCTACAACATCGATGCGCAGGCCGCGCGCCTGCAGGGCTTCATCGCCACGCTGCGCCTGCAGCGCGTGGTGCTGGTCGGCCATTCGATGGGCGGCGCGATCGCCGGCACGTATGCGGCCGATCATCCGGAGCACGTGGCGGCGCTGGCACTGATCGATGCGTTCGGCCTGAAAACCAACGAGAACGAATTCGTGCGCCAGTCGCTGGCCGGCACGAACCTGTTCAACTACGACGACCGCGCCGGCTTCGAACGCGCCACCTTGCTCGCCTTCGAGAAGATGCCCAGCATCCCGGGCCGCTTCGTCGACGTGATGATCAAGAAGAACCAGAGCGAGCGCGCCTTCCACGACCGCACCTTCGACGAGCTGCTCGATCCTTCGCAGTACCTGTCCGTGCAGAACCGACTGGATCGCCTGACCATGCCGGTGCTGGGGCTGTGGTGCCACGACGACAAGATCATCGATATCTCGGGACTGGACAGCCTGCGCAACGGGCTGTCGCACGCCAGCGCGATCAGCTCGTCCGTGCTCAGCGGCTGCAATCACATGCCCGTGCTGGAGAAGCCGGAGGAGACGGCGCGGATCCTCGGGGCATTCACGCTGCAGCACATGTCGCTGGGCGGTTGATCGAAAGTTTTCGCAACGCCACAAGTCGGAAGCCTTCTCCCTCCGGGAGCACGCGGGGAGGGCACATGGATGTGCCCTTCTTTGAGGAGCGAGGAAGGTGCCGGCAGGCGGATGAGGGTGCGGGCGGAGCAGTGCGCATCACTCTGGCGCTCCGCCCGTACCCTCACCCCAACCCCTCTCTCCCACAGGGACTACCTTCGGGTCGCCGGCGGGAGAGGGGCTCAAGAAGGAGACGCGCATGCTGATCGAAGGGCGCTGCCACTGCGGCAACATCACCTTCTCGCTGGATTGGCGACCCGACCCCGCGACGATCCCTGCACGCGCCTGCACCTGCACGTTCTGCACGCGCCACGGCGGCGTGTGGACTTCGTATCCCGACGGTCGGCTCACGGTGCGCGTGGCCGACCCGTCGCGCGTGTCGCGCTACGCCTTCGGCACGGAAACCGCCGCCTTCCAGATCTGCATGACCTGCGGCGTGGCGCCGCTGGTGACCAGCCGCATCGATGGGCGGCTGTATGCAGTGGTCAACGTCAACACGTTCGAGAACGTGGATCCGGCACTGCTGCAGCGCGGCTCCAGCACGCTCGACGGCGAAAGCGTCGACGACCGCCTGGCGCGCCGCCAGCGCAACTGGATCGGCCACGTGGATTTCCCGGCGGCGGACGGCTGATCGGCAGATTAAAATTTCTTTAGTCGCCGCAGCGATGCTGCTCTGCGACAATGGCCCGCGCCGCGCCCCGCCTGCTTCGCGGCCTGCCCGAAAGACATCCATGACTACCGCTACCCACGACGAGCCCCAGGGCCTGCGGCTGACCTGGCGTATCGTCCAGATCGTCAGCTTCACCTTCCTCGCCTATCTGGTGATCGGCCTGCAGCTGGCCGTGCTGCCGCCGTTCGTGCATGGCGACCTGGGCTACGGCGCGGTGCTCGCCGGCCTGGGTGTAAGCACGCAGTACGTCGCTACGTTTCTGAGCCGCGGCTTCGCCGGCCGCACCTCGGATACCGCCGGGCCGAAACGCGCGGCGATGATCGGCATGGCCGCCTGCGGTGTCAGCGCCGTGCTGATGATCGTCGCTGCCTCGCTGCGTCCGTGGCCGCTGGCCTCGTTCGCGCTGCTGCTGGCCGGGCGCCTCGCGCTCGGCGTGGGCGAAAGCTGCGTGGGCACGGGCTGCATCATGTGGGGCATCGGGCGCGTGGGGCCGGCGCATACGGCCAAGGTGATTTCGTGGAACGGCGTGGCGACCTACGGCGCGCTCGCCGCGGGCGCGCCGCTCGGCGTGCAGCTCGCCGGCACGTTCGGTTTCGTGGCGATCGGCATCGCCGGCGCGCTGCTGATGGTGGCGGGCCTGCTGCTGGGCTGGCGGCGCCCGGCCGCGAAAGTGGAAGCCGGCGAGCGCCTGCCGATGCATCACGTGTTCGGCCGCGTCTTCCCGTATGGCATGGGCCTGGCACTGGGCGCGGTGGGCTTCGGCGCGCTTGCCACCTTTGTCACCCTGTACTACGCGGCGATGGGCTGGAGCGGCGCGGCGGCCACGCTGAGCGTGTTCGGCGCCTGCTTCGTCGGCGTGCGGCTGGTGCTGGGCGGGGCGATCTCGCGCTTCGGCGGCTATCGCGTGGCGCTGGTGTCGTTCACGGTGGAATGCGTGGGGCTGATCGTGCTCGCCGCCGCGGGCAGTTCGGCGATGGCGATGTTCGGCGGCGCGCTGACCGGCATCGGCTTCTCGCTGATCTTCCCCGCGCTCGGCGTCGAAGCCGTACAGCGGGTGACGCTGAGCAATCGCGGTTCCGCGCTGGGGGCGTATTCGGTGTTTACCGATCTGGCGCTGGGCGTGGCCGGCCCGCTGGGCGGATGGCTGGTGTCGGGCGGGCGCTATGGGCCGCTGTTCGCGACGGCGGCTGCGTTCTCGGTGATCGCGATGGCGCTCACAGCCTGGTTGTATCTAAACCACGGCAGACGCACGGCGTAGGTTGGGGTGAGCGCAGCGAACCCCAACGGACCCGGCATGCGCATCGCCACGTTGGGGTTCGCTGCGCTCACCCCAACCTACGCGGCTAATCGGCGACGTCGGCCACCAGCCTGTCCAGCTCCGCCTTAAGCACCGCGCCGTTCTGGCGCAGCCAGTCGCGCTGTTCGCGCCAGTCGGGAAACAGATGCTCCACCTGCGTCCAGAAGCGCGGCGAGTGGCTGCGCACCTTCAGATGGCACAGCTCGTGCGCGAGCACGTAGCGCAGCGCGGTCGGCGGCGCCAGCGCAAGCGCGAGATCGAGATTGATGCGGTCGCGCGTGTCCAGGCTGCCCCACAGGCTCTTCATCGGCCGGATGCGCAGCGCGGTGGGCGCGAGGCCGAGCTGCGGCACGTAGCTGGCCATCCAGCGCGCGACGTCGCGGCGCATCAGCGTTTCGAAATACGAGGCAAGCAGGCCGCGCGCCACCGGCAGCGCGCGCGTATGCGGACGCGGGATCACCAGGGTCAGGCCGCCTTCGTACGGCTCGACTTTCGGATACGGGCCTTCGGCCCAATCCAGCAGGGTGGTCTCGCCGCGCAGTGGAAACTCGGTGGCATAGCCCAGGCGCAGCGCCGGCAGCGGCTTGGTCACCAGATTGAGCTCGTCGAGCTTCCTTTCCAACCAGTCGACGTGACTGGCAGGAAAGCGCTGACCTGCGCCGGATGCGTGCCGTGCGGATATGAAACACGCGCGCCTTTCGGCGTGACCGTGAGACGCAGGCGACGCGCGCGCGGATGCGCGGACTTGAGCACGCGGATGGTCCCGCCGCTCGTCGTCGACAATTCCAGCCAGTCGCCTTCCAGATGCTGCGTCATCGGTACTACCCCGCCTTGCTGCTAATGCTGCTCCTGGCTGCCCTGTCCCGCCATTCTCCGCCCGCCAATGTGGGGAGAGCATGCAGGCTATGCAAGACGGCCGGGTGACGCCCGGCGCAGGGGCGCCGGGAGCCAGGATAGATGGGGTCGGCAGGGGAAAAACCCAGCCAGGGCGCGGGTTTCGGAGCACAGGCCGCATAACCGCGCGGCCTGGCGGGCCGCACCTCGAAGCTTTCGAGGTGCGTTCAGCCCAGGGGGCTCAGCCGTCGGCCGGGCGCGGCAGGCCGAACCACTCTTCCAGCTTGCCGAGCAGGCGCTCCAGCTCCAGCGTGAGCAGGGCAAAGCTGGCGTCCATCTCGGCCGCGGCGTCCTGGTGGCTGTCGCCCATCTCGTCCATCACCACGTCCAGGAACTTCAGCTTGCGGACCACCAGGTCCTCGCCCAGCACGAAGCTCATGCGGTCGTCGAACACCAGGCCCAGCTGGAACACCTGCTTGCCGTTGCGCAGGTGCTCCTTCACTTCCTCGCTATCCAGCTCCTGGCGGCGGCAGCGGGCGATGGCGCCGGTGGCGGTGGCCGGGTCGCGCAGTTCGCATTCGTCGCCCAGGGTCAGGCCGCCAGGCAGGTTGCCGGTGGCCAGCCAGTCGGTCATCAGCACGCGCGGGCCTTCCTCCGGCGCCAGCGGCACTGCGGGGAAGCTGCCCAGGGCCTCGCGGATCTGGGTCAGGGCGTTTTCGGCGGATTTGCGGCTGGAGGTGTCCAGCACCAGCCAGCCGTGGCGCTTGTCGACATAGGAGGACAGGCGCGAGCTGCGCACGAAGGCGCGCGGCAGCAGTTCGGTCAGCAGGTCTTCCTTGATGCGCTTGCGCTCGCGGCCGCCAACCTTGCGACCTTCTTCCTCGGCGATCTTCTGCACCTTGCGCTGCAGCTCGTCGTTGACCACCGCGGCCGGCAGCAGCTTGTCCTCGCTGCCCACGGTGACCAGGGTGCAGGCCTTCACGGCATGGGTGAGCGCCGCCTCCTCGCCCCGCCCGACCGGCGGCACGAAGCCCTTGGTGCCCATTTCCAGCGGGCCGCAGGGGCGCAGGCGGTGCTCGGCCAGGGCTTCGTCCAGGCGGTTGAGGTCTTCGGCAACGGCGGGGGAAAAGCGGAACAGCGTCAGATTGCGGAAAAACATAGCGGGGCTGGGTATCCGGGCGGTCTGGCGGCCCCGGACCGGGGCGCACGAAACGACCATCATACCGGATGAGCCCGCCCGGGCCCTCGCTCATGCCTCCCCGGGCATATCGACATGCCGGCCGCCGCCTTCCTGAAAAAGCACGCCAGGCAAAGCAAGAACCCGCCCACGAATTCGTTTGGCCATCTATACATCCAAAAAACTTTTCGCTATAACGGACCAACATGCCGCATCGCAACATTCTGGGAGAAGGTTGCGCGGTCATGTCTCAAGCGAAAAGCACCGGCCGCGTCAGCGGCTTCCGGCAGCGTCGCTTTCGACCATCCACAGGACCGAACAGCAACACCTGGCACTGCGGGAACCGCAGGCTACGCCGTGGCGCGCCATGCCCGCGGGGAGCCCGTGCACCCGCTCAATGGGGAGCGTACGACGCGATGACGAACAGCAACTTGGGCAGCAAACGATTCCTCGCACTGGCCATCGGCCTGTGCGTGAGCGGCGGCGTACTGGCGCAGACCACCACCGGCGGACTGTTCGGCCAGGCCGCAGCGGGCCAGGGCGACAGCGTGCTGATCAAGAGCAGCACGGGCCTGAGCCGCGAAGTGCCGCTGGACGACAAGGGCCGCTACAGCATCGGACAACTGCCGCTGGGCACCTACACGGTGACGCTGCAGCGCCAGGGCCAGGCGGTGGAGACGCGCGACAACATCACGATCAAGGTCGGCGCGGGCACCGAGGTTTCCTTCACCGGCGCGGTGGCGGCGAAGAACCTCAGCGGCATCAGCGTCACCGCGAATGCGTTGCCGGCGATCGACGTATCCAGCGTCGATTCGCGCACCGTGGTCACCTCCGACCAGCTGGCCAAGGTGCCGCTGGGCCGCAGCTCCGAAGCGATCGCGCTGCTGGCGCCCGGCGTGGTGAACAACGGCGGCAGCTTCAGCGGACCCACCGGGCAATCGCTGGTCAGCTTCGGCGGCTCGTCGGCGAGCGAGAACGCGTACTACGTCAACGGCTTCAACACCACCGATCCGCTGCGCGGCTTCGGCGGACTCACCCTGCCCTACGGCGCGATCGACCAGCAGGAGGTCTACACCGGCGGCTACGGTGCGGCCTACGGCCGTTCCGACGGCGGCGTGATCAACGTGGTCGGCAAGCGCGGCACCAACCAGTGGCACTTCGGCACCCAGGTGTTGTGGGAACCGGCGTTTGCCCGCGCGCGCCAGCGCGACCGCTTCTACGAGAGCGGCCTGCCGGCCACGCCGGTCGCGGGCAACCTGTATGCGCCGGACAGCGCCGACCGCAGCTGGACCACCACGGTCAGCGCCTATGCCGGCGGTCCGCTGGTGAAGGACAAGCTGTTCCTGTTCGTCGCCGGCGAATACGAGCGGCAGGAAGGCAATACGGTCAATCCGGTCAGCGGCTTTCTTTCCGGCAAGCCTTACGTGGACTATCGCCAGAACGACCCGCGCTGGTACGCCAAGCTGGACTGGAACATCACCGACAACCACATCCTCGAAGTCACCGGCGCCTCCGACAAGTACAACAGCTCGGGCACCGTCTACCGCTACGACTACGTCAATCGCGCGCAGGGCACGCGCATCGGCGCGAACGACGACATCAAGTCCGGCGGCGACGTGTACACCGCCAAGTACACCGGCTATCTCACCGACGCGCTCACGCTCACCGCGCAGTACGGCCGCATGAAGACCTCCGACTACGACGTGCCGGGCGGCTACGACCCGTCGCTCACCTATGTCGACGGCGTCACCAACCAGAACCCCGCGCTCAACGGCGGCGTCGGCCGCGGCAACAGCCAGACCATCGTGTCGCTCTACGATCCCGGCCGCGGCAACCGCACCACCAACACGCGCATCGACCTGACCTACAAGCTGGGCGACCACACGCTCAGCGCCGGTATCGACAACCAGACCGCGAAGGCGCTCAACCAGGGCTCGAACACTTCCGGCCCCGGCTATTACTGGAGCTACGACCAGGCCGATCCGAATACGCCGCTCTCCACCGGCCTGGGCGTGCCGGCGACAGCCGGCTTTCCCAACGGCGCGCAGGGCTACTACGTGGTGAAGACCGTCGCCAACAGCCTGGCCACGGTGCGTTCCAGCCAGCGTGCGCAGTACATCGAGGACAAGTGGCAGGTGAGCGAGCGCTGGCTGCTCTCCATCGGCCTGCGCAACGACCAGTTCCGCAACTACAACGCCGACGGCCAGGCCTACATCACCCAGCACAAGCCGCAATGGGCGCCGCGCCTGGGCTTCAGCTGGGACGTCAACGGCGACTCCAGCTTCAAGATCTACGGCAATGCGGGCCGCTACTACCTGGGCCTGCCGCTGAACCCCTCGCTCAACGCGGCGGGCGCCTACGTCAGCACCTCGCAGTACTACACCTACGGCGGCATCGCCGCCGACGGCACGCCGACCGGGCTCACCGCGATGTCCGGCCCGGTCTCGGCCAACAACGCCTTCGGTATCCTGCCCGACCCCAAGACGGTGAGCACGCAGAACCTCAAGTCCGAATACCAGGATGAGTTCATCCTCGGCTTCACCAAGACCGCGGGCAACGACTGGGTCTACGGCGCCAAGCTGACCCAGCGCGTGCTGCGCAGCGCGATCGACGACTACTGCGATATCGACCGCGTGCTGGCCAAGGCCACTTCGCTCGGCTACGACGTCACCACCTCGAGCAACCCGGTGAGCTGCTGGCTGTTCAATCCGGGACAGGCCAATACGTTCACGCTGGTCGATACCTCCGGCCGCTACGTCAGCGTGCCGCTCAGCAATGCGGAGTTCGGCTTTCCCACGCTCAAGCGCAAGTACTACGGCCTGGAGACCTTCCTGGAGCATCCGTTCGACGGTCGCTGGTACGGCAAGCTCACCTACGTGTTCTCGCGCAGCTACGGCAATACCGAGGGCCAGCTGCGTTCGGACCTGTACCGCGAGTCGCGCGGCACCGGCCAGACCGCGGTGTCGACCACCCAGGACTGGGACAACTCCTGGATCATGGACTACAGCAACGGCGCGCAGAACAACGATCACAAGCACCAGCTGAAGTTCTTCGGCTATTACCAGCTCACGCCCGAGTGGCTGGTCTCGGCCAACCTCAGCCTGATCGCCGGTGCGCCCAAGCCCTGCCTGGGCTACTACGGCCCCGACCGCGCCGACCCGGCCGGCTACGGCAACAGCTATCACTTCTGCTTCGGCGACCCCTCGCCGCCCGGCAGCCAGGGCCGCCTGCCGTGGATCCGCCAGCTGGACCTGGGTGTGAGCTATCGGCCCGCCTTCGCGGCCAACCGGCTGGCCTTCGGCGCGAACGTGTTCAACGTGCTCAACGAACAGCGCGTGCTGGCGATCTTCCCGAACGGCGAGTCTTCGCCGAACAAGGCCAACCCGCTGTACGGCACGCCGACGGCGCGCCAGCAGCCACGCTATGTGCGCTTGAGCGTGAGTTACGACTACTAAGCAACGTTCGGCGTAGGTTGGGGTTCGCCTGCGGCTCACCCCAACCTGCGCCGGCCCCATTGTCGCTCAATACAGTGGTGTACCCGCGTTATAGGCGCCCACAAACGATTGCCAATCCAGATTGACCTGATCCGCATAGCCGAAGGCAAACGTCGAAATCTCGCTGGCCAGTCCGCTCTTGCTGCTCACCGCATCCGTCACCTGTTTATCGATGCTGTAGGACACGATGGCGCTGTTGTAGTCCTGATCGGAAATCGCATGCGCAGAGGCGAGCGCCTGGCCCAGGTAGGTGGCCGCCGTATTGAGCTTGCCGGCGCTGCTGAGCTGGGTGTAGTCGAAATCCTCGGCATACGGCGACTTCTCGTGCACGTAGTAAGCCGAGCCGTCGATGGTGGCGTAGCCGACCAGCACATCCGCATTCAAGGTCTGGGCCTTCGCCGTCATGGCGACGCGGTTGCCTTCGTGGTTGCCGTAGTCGGCGGCGGGCAGCTGGCCGTTGTCGACGATGGCGACGGCGCTGCCGATCTCCTGCTTTACTTCCAGGATCACATCGTCCGATGTAGACGTCGACGGACCCTCGACCAGCACGTAGTAACGCAACTTGCCCAGGCTGCCCACGCCGGAGCCGAGCTTCTGGCGGATGTCCTTCACCTGGTAATAGCTCGCGGCATAGCGCTTGGAGGAAGCGATGCTGCTGATATAGCCGCTCATCGCACCGGCGATCTGGTCGTAGATCGTGCTGTCCACCGTGGCCAGCTTGCCGGCAATGGTCTGGAATGTGCGCGCACCGCCGCTGACCTGGGTGTACTTGGACAGCAGGTCCGAACGCGAATCGCCCTTGGCAGCGCCGATGGTGTCGCCCACCACGCCGGAAGTGTTGCCGCTCTTGAGCTGGAAGCTGAGCTCGGCGCTGCTGCCCTTGAAGTTGCTCATCTCATCGACGTAGGCGCCGACCATGGTCTTGATCGCGGTGCTGATATCGCTATCGGCCAGGCCGTTGGCGCGACCGGCCAGCACCATGCTGGTGGCGAGCCGGCGCAGGTCCCACACGTACTGGCCCAGATAGCCCTCGTCGAAATCGTCGACGCTGAAGACCGTATTGCCGCCGCTGTCCTGCCACGCACCGAAGTTGCCGATGTGCGTATCGCCGCCGATCCAGGTGTAGCCGGTCTGCGTGGTGGTGTAGGCGGATGCCGGCAGCGTCTTCATATCCTGGTAGAAGATATGCGCAGTGCCGCGATAGAAATCGAAGGCGCTGTTCGCCATGGTCGACATCTTGGTGGCGAGTTCCACGCTGTCGGTCGCGGCGAACGGATGGTTGTAGCCGTAGACCTGCGACACCACCCAGCTCGTGCGCGTGCTGGCGGCTTGCGCGGCGGAGGCGCACAGCAAGGCGGCGGACAGGACGATCCATGCTCTCTTTTTCACGGCTTTCCTCCAGGCAAGAAAAAGGCGCGGCAGAGCCGCGCCTTGGGTCAGACCGGAATTCAAGCGATCGTGCGTGACGCTGTCGTGACGTGCGTTCTTGCGCTTACGCCTTGCTCACCGCCGCCACCGCGGCAGCCACCGTGTCCAGGTTGGAGCGGTTGAGCGCCGCCACGCAGATGCGGCCGGTGCCGATCGCATAGATGGCGTACTCGTCGCGCAGGCGATCGACCTGGGCCTTGCTCAGGCCCGAGTAGGAGAACATGCCGGCCTGCTGCTGGATGAAGGCGAACTGCGGCGCGCCATGCGCCGCCAGCTTCTCCACCATGCCGGCGCGCATCGCGTGGATGCGCTCGCGCATCTCGCCCAGCTCCTGCTCCCACATCGCGCGCAGCTCGGGGCTGTTCAGCACGCCGGCGACCAGGGCGCCGCCATGGGTGGACGGGCTGGAGTAGATCGAGCGGATGGTGCGCTTGACCAGCGACTGCACGCGCAGCGCCTCGTCGCGGTCCGCGGCGACGAAGGTCAGCGCGCCCGCGCGCTCGCCATACAGCGAGAACGACTTGGCGTACGAGCTGGTCACCACGAAGGACTCGATACCGGAGGCAGCGAACAGGCGCACCGCGGTGGCATCCGCGTCGATGCCCTGGTCGAAGCCCTGGTAGGCCATGTCGATGAAGGGCAGCAGCTGGCGCTCCTTCACCACCTCCACCACCTGCTGCCACTGCGCAGCGTTGAGATCGACGCCGGTCGGGTTGTGGCAGCAGGCATGCAGCAGCACCACGGTGCCCGGTTCCAGCTTGCCGAGATCCGCCAGCATGCCGGCGAAATCCAGGCCGTGGGTCTGCGGGTCGTAGTAGGTGTACTCCACCACCTCGAAGCCGGCGGCGATAAACACCACGCGATGGTTTTCCCAGCTCGGGTTGCTGATGGCGATCTTCGCCTTCGGCAGCGCTTTCTTCAGCACGTCCGCGCCCACGCGCAGCGCGCCACTACCGCCGATGGTCTGCGAGGTGGCGACGCGGCCGGCGGCCAGCAGCGGCGATTCGGCGCCGAACACCAGCTTCTGCGTGCCCTGGGTATAGGCCGGCAGGCCGTCGATCGGCAGGTAGCCGCGCGGTTTCGCTTCCTGTGCCAGGCGCTGCTCCACTTCGTGCACGGCACGCAGCAGCGGGATCCGTCCCTGTTCGTCGTAGTAGATGCCTACGCCAAGGTTGACCTTGCCCGGGCGCGCGTCGGCCAGGTAGGCCTCGGTGAGTCCCAGGATCGGATCGCCCGGGGTCATTTCAACGGATGCAAAGTGCGACACGGCGTTACTCGCAGGTGAGAGGTGAGGGATCAGGCTTCGACGGTTTCTTCAGGCGTACCGGCAAGCCACTGGTGCGCATCGGCCCGGCCCGCGCCCTCACGCGCGCCGAGCGAAGCGAAATCGAACAGGTTGCGATCGGCCAGCTGCGAAGGAGCGACCGAACCGAGCGCGCGGAACATGGTCTCGCTGCGGCCGGGGTACTGCTTCTCCCAATCCTCCAGCATGCGCCTGACCACTTTGCGCTGCAGGTTTTCCTGCGAGCCGCACAGGTTGCACGGGATGATCGGGAACTGCTGCTGCCCGGCGTATTCGGCGATATCGCTTTCCTTGCAATACGCCAGCGGGCGGATCACCACGTGGCGGCCGTCGTCCGAGCGCAGCTTCGGCGGCATCGCCTTGAGGCTGGCCTGGTGGAACAGATTCAGGAAAAACGTGCCGAGGATGTCGTCGCGGTGATGGCCCAGCGCGATCTTGCTGATGCCGTTGGCCGCCGCCCAGGCGTACAGCGCGCCGCGCCGCAGGCGCGAGCACAGGCTGCACATGGTCTTGCCCTCGGGAATCACGCGGGTGACCGTGCTGTAGGTGTCCTGCTCGATGATGTGGAACGGCACGCCGCGCGCGCTGAGGTATTGCGGCAGCACGTGCTCGGGAAAGCCCGGCTGCTTCTGATCGAGATTCACCGCGACCAGCTCGAAGCGCACCGGCGCCTTCGCCTGCAGCGAGAGCAGGATGTCCAGCAGCGTGTACGAATCCTTGCCCCCGGACAGGCACACCATCACCTTGTCGCCGTCTTCGATCATGTTGAAGTCGGCGATGGCCTGGCCGACCTGATGGCGCAGGCGCTTGGCCAGCTTGGCGGCCTCGTAGTGCTGCTTGCGGGTGGCTTCGGGCTGGGCGGACATGGGGCGTGGCATCGAGCGGAAGCGGAAAGGCCGCCCATTGTAGCGGTCCCGCCACCTCCTGGCCCTGCCTTCGGGCAACTCCACCGGCGCGGGTCCGGCGGAGTACACTCGGGCTTCGTCCTTTCGCCAGCCGCCAGCCGCCGCCCATGCAGGTCCAGGATCCCGCCGAGATTGCCCATCTGCTGGCCGAACTGCGCGTCGAGCACCGCGACCTGGACGTCGCCATCGAGGCCCTGGCCGTCGCGATGGGCCGCGACGAGCTGCAGCTGACGCGGATGAAGAAGCGCAAGCTGCTGCTGAAAGACACCATCGCGCGGCTCGAAAGCAGGCTGATTCCCGACCTCGACGCCTGAGGCCGGGCCGCCGCACCGTTTCTGGCCGTCGGAGAGCTCCCCCGTTGCTCCGGCGCGCCAGCAGCGCGCCCGCATCGCTCCATTTCACCCAAGCAGAATCGCGGCCTCTTTCATGGAGCCGCCGATCGCATGGACATGCGCCTTTCCGCCGCACGCCGGACACACCCGACGTTTCGCCTCACTTTGCGCCTGGGCGCTCTCGGCCTGCTGCTCTGGCTGGTCGCCGCGCTGGCCGTCGCTTTCGCCGGGCTTGCGACGCAGCCCATCGCGCCGGCCGACCTGGCGCTGGTGCTTGGCAACAGCGTCGGCCCCGACAACCGGCCCCTGCCGCGCCTGCGCACCCGGCTGGAAGCGGCGCTCGCGCTGTACCGACGCGGCGGTTGCCGCGTGCTGATGGTCAGCGGCGGGGTGGAGGACGACGGGCGCGACGAGGCGGCGGGGATGAAACAGTGGCTGGTCGAGCATGGCGTGCCGGCCGCGGCGATCGTCGAGGACCGCCATGGCGACAACACCCGCGCCTCCGCCCGCAACGCGCGCGCCTGGCTGGACGCGCATGGGCAGCGCAGCGTGGTGGTGGTGTCGCAGTACTTCCATCTGCCGCGGGCGCGGCTGGCGATCCGGCAGGAGGGCTTGGTCGATGCCGGCGGGGATTACACGCAGCGCTTGTTCGTGTGGGATGTGTATTCGAGCATGCGCGAGGTGCTTGGCTATCTCGCGTATGGGGCGAGGCTGGCGTAGACAGCTCCTCTCCCTTCGGGGGAGGGCTTGGGTGAGGGTAAGGGCGAAGCGCAAGAGTGATGTGCACCGCTCCGGCCGTACCCTCATCCGGCTGCCGCCACCTTCTCCCGGAGGGAGAAGGATTCCAACTTGAAACGATGAGGGTGGACCCCTCTCCCTCCGGGAGAGGGGCTGGGGTGAGGGTACGGGCGGAGCGCAAGAGTGATATTCACCGCTCCGCCCGCACCCTCAATCCGCCTGCCGCCACCATCCCTCCCACAGGAACTACCCTCGGACCGCCAGAGGACAAGGGTTCGCTCTGGAACATGGCGATGTTTACTTGGCGGGCTGCTGCAGACCCAGCACATCGAGCCCTTGCTCGAACACGATATCGACCGGGATCTTCGCCTGTTCCAGCTTCTTCAGATCGCCCGCCAGCTCGGCATCGATGCTGCCCATGCTGTCGGTCAACTTCTTCGCCGTGTCGTAGTCGCCATCGCCCTGGATGGTCAGCAGCTTCGCCGACAGCGCGTTCATCGCCGCGGTCATCTTGTCGAAGTCGACGCGGTAGCGGCCCGTCGTCGCGTCGCGGCTGAAGGCGCCCTGCTGCTTGAAGAAGTTGAAGCGCACCATGTTCGCCTTCGCATGGGCGTCGCTGGCGCCGAAGCGCACCGAGCGCAGGATGCCGGCGAGGAAGGTGACGTAGTTGTCCATCAACCTGGCCTTGTCCAGCTCGCCCTTCTCGGCCAGCTTGGTGACCATGTACAGGCCCAGGATGTCGGCCTTGCCTTCCTCGAAGCTGGACGCCTGGTCTTTCAGCGCAGCGCGCACCAGGCCCTTGTCGGTGAGCGTGTTCTTGATGCCCAGGCCATGCGCCACCTCGTGGAACATGGTGTTCTCGAAGAACGCATCGAAGGTGAGATGCGACTGCTGGTCGGCCGCGATCAGCTCCCTGGCGATCGGCAGCATGATCTTGTCGAACTTCGCCTGCATCACGTTTTCCAGCTGCAGGCGGCGCGTGCCTTTCTTCAGCTGCACTTCCTCGTCGTTCGGCAGGTTGATCGCGATGGTCTTGGCGCCGACATTGGCGTCGCCGGCGTAATACACGGCGAAGTAGGCATTGAGGTCGGCGTCGGAGCCGGGCTTTTCCGCCTTGTATTTGGCCTCCACCGGCAGCTCGCGCTGCAGCTCCGGCAGGTATTTCACGAAGCGCGAGAGCTTCTCGCTCCAGGCCTGGTCCTTCACCAGCACGTAGCTCTCGTAGCTGGCCTTGTAGCCGAACAGCTGGTCTTCGTAGGTCTCGATCGGGCCGATCACGATGTCGACCGGGTTCTTCTTCATCGCCATCCAGGCGAAATCGCTCTTGCGGTATTCGTCGCTGAGCAATGCGTCGGCGCGCAGCTTGAGGTAGTTGGCGAAGTCCTTGTCGGCGGACAGTTCGGCCGCCTCGCGCAGCAGGCCGGCGGCCTTGTCGAGATCCGCCTTGTAGGCCTCGTGGAACGGCACGGTGACCAGCTTGCCCTGCGCATCGCGGCGCAGCAGGGTGTAGAGCGAGGTCTTGTCCTTGAGATCGGCCTGCTCGAATTCTTCCTTGCCCATGTCGGCCGGATAGAACTGCACGCCGGCCGGGCGCGGGCCGACGCCTGCGACGAAGGGCTGGTCCTCGTGCAGGCGGTCCCACGGGCCGTAGTTGATCTCGGCGTAGCGGCGCGTGTCCTCGTCGGGAATGCGCTGCATCAGCGCCGCCTTGTCACCCCAGGACTGCTGCCAGTACAGGCTGTTGGTGACGTCGGCCGCCTGCACCAGCAGGGCCAGCATGCGCTTGTGCTTGTCGTCGAAGCCGGACAGGTCCGCGCTGAGCTTCACCGTGGCGTAGTCGCCCATGCGCTGCTTGGCGAGGTCGGCATCGGTGGACGGCGGCGCCGGCTGGGACGGCGCGGCGGAAGCGGGCGAAGCCGGCTTCGGTTCGGCGGGAGCGGCAGCGTCCTGGTGGGAGGAACTGCAGCCGGCCAGGGCGGCGGCGAGACTCAGGGCGAGCAGGCGATAACGCATGGGGTCTTCCTCGCGGAACGGAAAACGCCATGTTATATGCCCCGGGGCGGGATGGCCCCGGGGCCATGCAACAAACGCGTCAGCCGGAGATCGCCAACCGCTCCGAGCGATACAGATGCGCCGTGATCAGCGTGGCGACCACCGCCGCCGCGAGCGTCCCGCCCAGGCAATACAGCACCTGCTGCAGGCTGACGCCGTCACCGCGCAGCGCACCCATCACGCCCAGGTGCTGGCCCAGCAGCGGCACCGCGTACATCCACGCCTTGGCCTTGATCGGAAACACCGCCATCAGCAGGCTCGGCACGATCGGCACGAACATCAGCAACGACACGTACATCTGCGCCTCGCGATAGCTCTTGGCGAAGGCCGCCACCAGGGTCTGCAGCGCGGCGATCAGCATCACCAGCGGCAGCATCAGCAGGAACACCGTGCCGGCGAAATGCGCGCCGAGATTCAGCTCCATGCCCAGCTTGTCCACCGGCACGAACGGCCCCAGCACCGCGAACGCCGCCAGCGTGATCAGCAGGCTGATACAGGAGAAGGTGCAGATCGCCGCCAGCTTGCCGGCCAGGATCTTCCAGCGCGGCACCGGGTTGGCGAACAGCGGTTCCAGCGATTGCCGCTCGCGCTCGCCGGCGGTCAGGTCGATGGCCAGATACATGCCGCCGAGGAAGATGGTGATCACGAAGAAGTACGGCAGCATGTTGAACATCAGCACGCCGCGCGCCTGCGCCGTGGCCTGGTCGCGGCGCGCCACGCTGATCGGCCACGCGGTGCCGGGCGACAGGCCGCGCGCCACCAGGCGCATCGCGCCCTGCTGCCGCGCATAGCCTTCGACCAGCCGGCTGACGCGTTCCACCGAGGTGTTGGCATCGCGCTGCGAGGAATCGAAGATCACCTCGACCTGCACCGGCTCGCCCTTGCGCCAGGCCTGGGCGTAGTTGTCGCCGATACGCACCACCACGTCGGTGTCCTGCCGGCGCACGGCCTGCTCGGGGTTGGCAATCGCCGCTTGCGGCACGATGCCGCCGGCCTTCAAGGCGTCGATCAGATTCGGCGCGCGCTCGGCGCCGATCACCGGCACGTGCAGCGGCTGCTCGGCCTTGTCCAATTCGCGGCTGAGCATGGAACCGAGCAGCAGGGCGAAGATCATCGGCCCCACCAGCGGCCCGGTCACCAGGGCGGTGATGATGGTGCGGCGGTCGCGCAGATTTTCGCGCACCTCTTTCAGGAACACGGTAAGGAAAGCGCTCGCGCGCTTGGTGTTGGCAGTCACGGCGTTCATGCGGCGAGGCCCTCCTCGCTGCCGATGATCTTCACGAAAGCATCCTCCAGGTTCGACGCGCCGGTCTGCTCGCGCAGCGCCTGCGGGGTTTCGTCAGCCACCACGCGGCCGTGCGCGATCACCACGATGCGATCGCACAGCGCCGCCACCTCTTGCATGATGTGGCTGGAAAACAGCACGCAGCGCCCTTCGGCTTTCAGTTTCAGCATGAACTGGCGCAGCGCGCGGGTGGCCATCACATCGAGGCCGTTGGTGGGTTCGTCCAGGATCACGTTGCGCGGGTCGTGGATCAGTGCGCGGGCAATTGCGGTCTTCACGCGCTGGCCTTGCGAGAAGCCCTCGGTGCGCCGATCCGCGAACTCTTCCATCTCCAGCGCCTTGATCAGCGCTTCGCGGCGCGTGGCCAGCTCGTGCTCGGGCAGGCCATGCAGGCGCGCAAAGTAATCGATGTTCTCGCGCACGCTCAGGCGCTTGTACAGGCCGCGCGCATCCGGCAGCACGCCGAGCTGGCGGCGCACCGCCAGCGGATCGGCGGCGGCGTCGATGCCGTCGACCAGGATCTGGCCGCGGTCCGGCTGCATCAGCGTGTACAGCATGCGCAGCGTGGTGGTCTTGCCGGCGCCGTTGGGGCCGAGCAGGCCGGTGATTTCGCCGTCGCGCGCGCTGAAGCCCACGCCGTCCACGGCTTTGACCGCGCCGAATGCCTTGTGCAGGTCCTTCACCTCGATCATGGCGCGGCTCCGTTGAAATCGATGAATTGCGGGGTGGCGTGCAGGCGGTCCAGACACTTGGCCTGCAGCTTGGCCGGCGCCAGGTCTTCCACGAAATGCTTGAGCAGGTCCGGCGCGCAGCCGGTGCTGATCACGTTGTGGCCCTGGCCCTTGAGCACGAAGTGGCGGCCGTTGGAAAAACCCTTCAGCACGTCCTCGCCATAGGCCGGCGGCGTCACCGGGTCGTATTCGCCGGAGAACAGCAGCGCCGGCTTGTCGCTCTTCACCGCCTGGTGGAAATCGGCCGGGCGCGTGCCCTTGGGCCACACCGCGCACACCGCCTGCAAGGTATCGAGCACGCGCGTGCCCAGCATCGAATGCGCGTCCTGCGGGCGCGGCGCGAACAGGTCGGCGTCCTCGCTGCAGATCACCGAGGACTGCATGCCGCCATTCATGGTGTCGGACAGATCGCCCGACAGCAGCTTGGCCTGGCCCAGCAGCGGACCGACGTCGCCATGCGCGGCCGCGTCGATCGACACCGGCAGCAGCGCCGCGGTGATCGGCGAGTAGGCGAACATGCGCACCACGCTGGCCAGCGAGTATTCGCTCAGCACGCGCTGCACGGTCTGGTAGCTCTGCGGATCGCGGAAACTGACCTGGTGCGGATTGGCGCGCAGTGCATCGCGCAATTGATAGAGCGTCTGGTACGGATCGCCGAAGCGGTCGTGGCAGGCTTGCTCGGCGACGCAGCGGGCGAACTGCAGCTTCAGCGCGCTTTCCAGGTTCTGCGCGAAGTCCTCGCCCAGCACCAGGCCGTTCGGCACCACGCCATCCAGCACCACCGCGCGCACCGCGTCGGCATGGCGCATCAGATACTGCTGCGCCATGCGCGTGCCGTAGGAGATGCCGATCAGATCGAACGACGGCGCACCGAGCGCGCGGCGCACATCTTCCAGATCCTGCACCGCCACCGTGGTGGTGTAGTAGCGCGGATCGGCCTTGCCTTCGAGCTGCTTGAGGCATGCGGCGGTTTCCGCGCGCAGCTTGGCCGGGTCGAAGCTGAGTTCTTCGTCGAGCTTCTGCGGCTTGCCTTCGGGCGGCTTGCACGTCAGCGGATTGGAGCCGCCGGTGCCGCGCTGGTCCAGCAGCAGCACGTGGCGATGCGCCAGCAGCGGCTGCAGCGCCGGCGCCACGCCCGGCCACACTTCGGTGGCCGCCTGGCCGGGGCCGCCGGCGAGCAGCACGACCATGTCGTCGCTGGCCACCTGGGCGGAGCTGCGGATCACGCCGAACTTCAGCTTGATCTTGCGGCTGTGCGGATCGTCGCGGTTCTCCGGCACCTCGAACGGCGCGCACCACGCGGCGGTGGTCAGCCCGCTGTTGGGCTGGCCCAGCTCGCACGGCGTCAGCGTGAGCGAGCCGAGCCGCCAGGTTTCCGGCTTGGCCGGCGCGGTGGCCGCGACCGGTGCGGCGGCCGGCGCATTGTCTTCCTCGGCGCCGCTGGCCTGGCCGCCGCGCGGATGGAACTGGTTCCACGCCAGCGCGCCCAACCCCAGCGCGACGGCGGCGATGCGCACCATGGTGCGTCCCTTGATTGCCATTGCTAGTGTTCCCCTCGCTCAGGCGGCCGTGCGGCCGCTTTCATCCCCATGAAAACTTCAGTTCCCCGCTTCGCCGCCTGGCTGGAAGATCGCTTCGATCGGCTGCTCGAACAGCCGCGCGATCTTGAAGGCCAGCGGCAGGCTGGGGTCGTACTTGCCGGTCTCTACGGCATTGACGGTCTGCCGCGACACGTCCAGCCGCGTGGCCAGGTCGGCCTGCGACCAGCCGCGCTCGGCGCGCAGTTCGCGTACCCGGTTCTCCATCGCCTCAGTCGCGGTAGCGGCGCTTGGCCCAGGCCAGCGTCGGCCCGTAGACCAGCATCAGCCCCGGAAACACCAGCAGCAGCACGCTGCCGTCCAGCGTCACCACCTTGGCCGCGGCCAGGAAGCCGACCGCGACGCTGACCACCGTCACCACCCCGGCGGCGATCGCCAGCGCCTGCAGGTGCAGGCGCTGCATGAATTCATCGCTGGCGGTCACGTAGCGGAACAGCGAGATCGCCATGGCGGCCACCGGCAGCGCCGGCGACAAGGCGATCAGCGCCTTCAGCCAGATCGCGTCGGTGGTCCGGTGCAGCGGCCACACGAACAGCATCAGCGCGAAGTAGACGGCGATGGCCGGCAGGAACTCGGCCAGGTAGCGGCGATCCTCGCGGCGCATTTCGCCGTCGGCCTCGGAGCAGGCGGCCGCGCGCGAGACATGGGCCATCAGCCAGGTCAGCGCCATCAGCAGGGCCAGGATCAGCACGCGCTCGGCGGTGCCCTTCAGCCACTGCATCGAAGCGACCACGGCAAAATACCCGGCCATAATCACCAGCAGCAGCAAGCCGCGGCGCCAGGCCGGCCACGCCGCCAGGCGCTTGGTCAGACTCTCCATCGTCCTCTCCATACGGCGTTCTCCCCCCGGATTCGACGCCTGCTGTGTCAAGCAAGCTTGACAGGATGCTAGGCAGGGCCGAGCCCGCTGTCAAGCAAGCTTGACAAATAACAAGTGTAAACTTGCGTCCCGACGATATTTTGCGAAGCCAGGCAAGCACTTGGTCCCTGGTGGTCACATTTTGACCCGTAGTGACCTCGACAATTTTTTGACGTTGCTTAATAAGGAGTAGGAAAATTCTGAGAGATACTTCTCAGAATTAAGTGTCAACTACATCACGTTTTTTTGGCATGGCTTCTGCATGAGGCCATCGCCAACGAGGGAAGCGCCGGCAGCGCCCTCTCCTCGAAGAAAGACGCAGGGGGACGAGAAACCAAAGCCCGCGTCCGGAGCGCAACCACTGCCGTACCCAACCAAACCCGTTAAGGACAAAGGCAAACCATGAAGAACCTCCTCGCCACCGCCCTGATCGCCGCCGTGGGCTTCGCTGCCCTGGCCCCGAACCAGGCTTCGGCCACCGACGGCACCATCAACATCAACGGCTCCGTCAACGCTTCCACCTGCAAGATCAACGGCGGCGCCAGCCCGGCCACGGTCAATGTGACCCTGCCGACCGTGTCGACCACCTCGCTGGCCGGCGCCGGCGCCACCGCTGGCCGCACCGCCTTCACCCTGGCCCTGAGCGCCTGCGGTGCGCTGACCAAGGCCCAGACCTTCTTCGAGCCGGGCCCGACCATCATGGCCGACGGCAACCTGAAGAACGCCACCGGCTCCGCCACCGGCGTCGAAGTGCAGCTGCTGAACAACGACTTCAGCACGATCAACCTGGCCGGTACGGCTTCCACCCAGAACTCGCAGCAGGCCACCCTGGCCAGCGGCGCCGGCAACCTGAACTACTACGCGCAGTACTTCGCGACCGCCGCCGCTGGCGCCGGCACCGTGACCACCAGCGTGCAGTTCACGATGCTGTACCAGTAAGACCCGCTCGCAATAAGCGCGCTTGCAATAAGCAGTGTTGTAAGAGGCAAGTCGGCGCCGGAACCCCAAGAGGTTCCGGCGCAACTCCGCCGCAAGGCGGCGGAATCTTCTGTTCGCAGCGAGGGAAATCCATGAGGAAGTTTGTCTGCGCCCTGGGCGCGGGCCTGCTGGCCCTGTGCCTCGGCGCTCCTGCCGCGCACGCCAATGTATTGATCGGCGGTACCCGCGTGGTGTTCCCCGCGAAGGATGGCGAAGTCACCGTGCGCCTGACCAACGACAACGACCACCCCGTGCTGGTCGAGTCGTGGATCGACCGCGGCGATGTGCATTCCACCCCCGAATCCGTCGATGTGCCGTTTCTGATCACGCCTCCGCTGTTCCGCATGGAAGCGAAGAAGGAACAGAGCCTGCGCATCGTCTACACCCACGAGCAGCTGCCGGCCGACCGCGAGTCGCTGTTCTGGCTCAACGTGCTGGAAGTGCCGCCCAAGCCCACCGGCCCGCAGGCCGAGGGCCAGAACATGCTGCAGCTCGCGCTGCGCTCGCGGCTGAAGCTGTTCTACCGTCCGGCCGGCCTGCAGGGCGATCCGCTCAAGGCGCCGGCGCAGCTCACCTGGAAGGTCGATGCCGACGGCAAGGCGCTGGTGGCGCACAACCCCACGCCGTTCCACGTCACCATTTCCGAGCTCAGCGTGAGCGTCGGCGGCAAGTCCGTCGCCGCGGAGCTGGGCATGGTCGCGCCGCTGTCCGACCTGCGCCTGCCGCTGCATGACGGCGCGCCGAAGCCGGCCGCCGGCAGCGTGGTGAAGTTCACCGCGATCAACGATTTCGGCGCCGCCGACAGCTACACGGGCGCGGTCGCGCCGTGATGTCCGCGCGCGCCATGCAGCGCGACGTTCTCGCCGGCGGCCAGCCCGCCCGGCGTGCGTTGCTGTGCATGGCGATCGCCGGCGTGCTCGGCGCCTGGAGCCTGAGCGCGTATGCCGCGGCTCCCGCGGCGGCGAACGGCGCCGCGGCTGGGCCGGCTGAAGCTGCCGCGCCGGTGGAAGCGAGCTTCGACCGCAACCTGCTCTCGGGCGCGGGCCGCAATACGGGCGATCTGTCGCGCTTCGAGCGCGGCGCCATCATCGTGCCCGGCACCTATCGCACCGATATCTATCTCAACGGCGCCTGGATCGCGCGCAGCGACGTGCGCTTCGCCTCGCCCAAGCCGGACGCCAACGCGATTCCCTGCCTGTCCAAGGATCTGTTCGACCGCCTCGGCCTGCCGCTGCAGAAGCTCTCGCCCGAACAGCAGGCCAAGCTGGCCGATGCGCAGGGCTGCCTCGATATCGGCCAGCTGATCGACGCGGCCACGATGACCTTCGACCAGCCGAACCTGCGCCTGGACGTCAGCGTGCCGCAGGCCTGGCTGGGCACGCGCGCACGCGGCTACGTGAATCCGGAGAACTGGGACCGCGGCGTCAATGCCGCGCTGCTCAACTACAACTTCAACAGCTACCGCACGCGCAGCGGCGGCATCAGCCAGACCTCGTCGTTCCTGGGCCTCAATGCCGGCCTGAACCTGGCCGGCTGGCAACTGCGCCACGATTCGACCCTGATGATGCAGTCCGGCGCGGCCGGCCAGCCCTCGCGCCGCCACTGGCAGAACATCGACACCTATGTGCGCCGCGACCTGCCCTCGCTGCGCGCGCAGATGACCATCGGCGATTCCTACACCGGCGGCGAGCTGTTCGACAGCGTCAGCATCCGCGGCGTGCAGATCGCCACCGACGACCGCATGCTGCCCGACTCGCTGCGCGGCTACGCGCCGACCGTGCGCGGCGTGGCCGAATCCAATGCCAAGGTGACGGTGCGCCAGAACGGCATCGTGCTGTACGAAACCACGGTGTCGCCCGGTCCGTTCGTGATCTCCGACCTGTACTCCACCGGCTACGGCGGCGACCTCAATGTCAGCGTGACCGAAGCGGACGGGCGCGTGCGCAACTTCACCGTGCCGTATGCCTCGGTGCCGCAGCTGCTGCGCCCGAATGTCACGCGCTTCTCGGTGGTGGCCGGCGAGCTGCACGACAGCGCGATCCACGCGCATCCGGCGATCGCGCAGGCCACGCTGCAGCATGGCTTCAGCAACCTGCTGACCGGCTATGCCGGCATCGTCGGCACCTCCGGCTATGGCGCGGTGCAGGTCGGCGGCGCCTTCAATACGCACTACGGCGCGATCGCGCTGGACGTCACGGCGGCGCGCACCGAGATTCCCGGCCAGTCCAGCCAGGACGGCCAGAGCGTGCGGCTGAGCTACAGCAAGATCATTCCGGAGAGCAACACCTCCTTCAGCGTGGCCACCTACCGCTATTCGACCAGCGGCTACCTGGGCCTGCGCGATGCGCTGCTGACGCGCGATATCGCGCGCGGCTACCGCTATGTGGACCCGACCACGCTGACCACGGTCAACGGCGTCAGCACCACGGACCTGCTCACGCCCGAACAGCGCGCGGCGCTGCAGGGCGCGTCGAACAACTTCAGCACCTTCACCCGCCAGCTCGACCGCCAGCGCAGCCGCTTCGACATCAACGTCAACCAGCGCCTGGGCCAGAGCGGCGGCACCATCTATGTGACCGGTTCGGCGGTGGATTACTGGAGCCGCCCCGGCACCGACGTGCAGTTCCAGCTCGGCTACAACAATACGTTCCGCCGCCTGAGCTACAACGTCTCGGCGACCCGCGTGCGCGACGTCAACGGCCGCTTCAGCAACCAGTTCTTCGCCAGCATCTCGCTGCCGCTGGGCGACAGCGTGCATGCGCCGACCTTCGGCGCCACCGTCAGCCACGACAGCAACGGCCATTCGCTGGCGCAAGGCACGCTGAGCGGCACCGCCGGCGTCGACAACGAATACAGCTACGGCGCCACCGCCACCCACGACAACGGCGGCGATGGCGCGGATTCGAGCAACGCCGGCACCGTCTACGGCGGCTACCGCAGCCCGTTCGCGCAGTTCAACGCCAGCTACGGCAAGGGCAGCGGCTATTCGCAGGGTTCGATCACCGTGGCCGGTTCCGTGGTGGCGCATCCGGGCGGCGTCACCTTCGGCCAGCCGATGGGCGACACCGTGGCGATCGTCTCCGCGCCGGACGCCAAGGGCGCGCGCGTGGTCAACGCCGCCGGCGTGCGCATCAACGGCGCCGGCTATGCGCTGGTGCCCTATCTCACCCCGTACAACCGCAACACCGTGCAGATCGACCCCAAGGGCCTGCCGCTGTCGGTGGCGCTGGAAAGCACCAGCGCCGACGTGGCGCCGCATGCCGGCGCGGTGGTGATGCTGCGCTACAAGACCGAAAGCGGCCGCTCGATGATCGTGCGCGTGAAGCAGGCCGACGGCCGCAGCGTGCCGTTCGGCGCCGAAGTGGTGGACGAGCAGGGCAAGAATGTGGGCGTGGTCGGCCAGGCCGGGCGTATCCTGGTGCGCGTCGCGCGCGACCGCGGCCTGCTGAGCGTGCAGTGGCAGGATGGCGATGCGACGGCGCTGCGCTGCCAGTTCCCCTACCAGTTGCCAGCGGCCGCCAAGGGCACGGACAGTTACGAAAAGCTCGACGCCACCTGCACCGCGGCGGCGTCCGGCACCGGGAGTCAGCTGTGATGCGTGCTGATCGAGCCATCGCCATGCTGCCGCGCCGCTGCGGCGCGCTGTTGCTGCTGGCCCTGCTGCTGTGCCTGCTGCCGCTGGGCGCCAGCGCCGCGGTCAACTGCAGCATCACCAATAACACGCTGTCCATCGGCAACATCAGCGTGTCGCCCAGCACGCCGGTGGGCACGGTGCTCGGTACCTCCGGCAACGCCGCGATCACCATCAGCTGCACCGGCATGCCCTACGACAACACGGCGCAGGGCCGCGTGGTGACGATGCAGGCGGGCAACCTCGCGCCGCGCGATGCATCGGACGCGAGCACCAGCGCCGGCATCGCCTTCGCCACCAATGTGCCGGGCGTGGCGCTGGTGGTCACCGCTTCGCCGGTGCAGGCCGATGCGCAGTCCTGCCTGCGTTGTGGCCCCGGCAGCACCGCGGGCTTCGAGCCGACAGCGATCACTTATCCGAGCACCAGCGCGGTCTCCACTTTCACCGCGAACCTGGTCAAGACCGGCCCGATCACGCCCGGTCCGCTGGGCTCGATCCAGTTGATGCAGTTCTATTGGTACGTCTACGGCAAGACCGCGAGCGTCGGCCCGCTTTCCAGCCTGACCTTCAGCGGCGGCAGCGTCAGCGTGATCGCCTGCTCGGTGAATACCGATTCGCAGACGCTCAATGTCGCCTTGCCGACGGTGAGCACGAGCGCGCTGTCGGCGATCGGCGCTACCGCCGGCACCACGCGCTTCAATATCAACCTGAGCTGCCAGTCGGGCGCGAACGTGTCCATCACGCTGAGCACGTCCACGCCGGGCACCGGCGCCGGCGTGATCGCGCCGGCCACCGGCACGGGCAAGGCGCAGAACGTCGGCGTGCGGCTGCTCGACGGCAGCCAGACGCCGGTGACCTTCAACACCGCCAAATCGCTGGGCGCGACGCCGAACGGCGCGCTGAGCATTCCGTATTACGCGCAGTACTACCGCACGGCATCGCCGGTCGGCGGCGGCCAGGTGACGGCGACGGCCACTTATACGCTGACCTATCAGTAGCGCCCGAACGCGGGCCAGCGCCGATGCCGGGAAGGCATCGCCGCGCTTGCAGGCGGTCGAGGCACGGCAACACCCAGGGGGAACACACGTGATTCGCAGGATTGCGCTGCTGTTGGCGGCGACCATGCTTTGGCTGCCGCTGATGGCGCAGGCGAGCTGCAGCTTCACCAGCGGCAATACGTCGAACGTCAACATCACGTTCGGCAGCTCCACCATCACCATCGATCCCAACCTGCCGGTCGGCGCGACGCTGGCCAGTTCCGGCCAGTTCACCCCGACGCCGATCTCGCAGATCTCCTGTACCGGCACGACCCGGATCGGCGTCACGAACGTGGCCGGCAGTCAGCCGGCCTCGGGCGCCACCATCTTCCCCACCGGCGTGGCCGGCATCGGCTACCGCGTCACCCATCCGGATGCCTCCAGCTACCTGGTCGCCTATCCCGGCGATTCGATCGCCAGCGGCAGCTATCAGATGTCGGTGACCTCGGGCCTGGAGTTCGTCAAGACCGGCCCGATCGCCAATGGCGCGGCGGTCAACACCGGCACGATGGGCTACTGGCGCTACGACAACAACCGCCGCGTGGAGAATTTCAATCTCAGCACCAAGCTGACCTTCGTGTATCCGACCTGCTCGGTGAACACCAGCGTGATCAATGTGTCGCTGCCGGTGGTGTCCAACACGGCCTTCAATGGCGTAGGCACCTTTGCGGGCGCCACGGTGGTGCCGATTCCGCTGCAATGCTCGGCCGGCAGCCAGCTGTTTATCCAGTTCGATACGGCAACCGCGGCCAGCGGCTTTACCGGCGTGATCGCGCCGGCGACCGGCACGGGCCGTGCGAAGAACATCGGCGTGCAGCTGATCGACCAGAGCTTCGCGCCCATCAGCTTCGGCACGCCGGCCTTGGTCGGCGCCACGCCGAACGGGCCGTTGAACCTCACCTACTACGCGCGCTACTACCAGACCGCGACACCGGTGGCGGCCGGCACGGTGAGCGCAACGGCGACGTTCACCCTGTCGTACCAGTGAGCGCTTCAGTCGTAGGTCTGCGTGACCAGCTTCGGCTGCGCGCTCAAGTATTGGCCGAAATAGACGATTAAGGGGTCTGAGGCGAGCGGCGTACCGACGGTGTCGCTCACCGACAGCGCATAGGACTGCGCGAGCTGCCCGGGCGTGGGATGGGCGCCCTCCGAGCAGCGATAGCGATGCCGCGCTTCGACGCCTTGCGCATCGCCGATGCGCTGGGAACTTGCCGAACAGGTGGGTTCGACGATTCTCCCGGAGAAGGCGATCGTCCCGCCATCAGCCATCGCCACGGCCGGCGCGAAAGCTATCGCGACCAGACCGACCACCAGCGTCTTGCGTATCCAGATTCGCATACCGCCCTCCCGCGCCCCTCGAACGGATGAGCGCTTTTCCGGTCTGTCGGCTGCCGGCGACCGGGCTTTAATCCGAAAACTGATGGGCGTACGAATTTGTGATCGACATCACAGTGCGCGAGCGTATGTCGTTTGGTCTATGACCAAAAGATCGATGCAAATCAGGCGTTTGTGATAATTTTGTTGAGCCTGGATGCGAAATGCCGGCTAGCTTACGAAGCGCGCAAGCTTTTTCCGAACGGGCCTTGCACCCGTCCGTTTCGCCTTTCACAGGATGTCGGCGCGAGCGCCGAAGACTTCAGCGCGAGGAGATGTACTTCTCGCGGCGGATCTGCGGGATCGGCAGACCGTATTCCTTCAGGGCGTTGAAGGCGCCGTCGACCATGTTCGGATTGCCGCACAGATAGGCGATATCGCGGTCGGCGCTGGGCGACAGCTCGGCCAGCACGCTTTGCACGTGGCCGCTGCGGTCGTTCGGACGCGGCTCGGCGCGGGCCTGGCGGCTCAGGCAGGCGTGGAAGGAGAAGCCGGGGTTTTCGCGCTCGAAAGCTTCGAATTCGGCGCCGTAGAGCAGCTCGGTCTCGTTGCGCGCGCCGTACAGCAGGGCCACCTCGCGCCCGCCCTGGGCCAGCAGCTCGCGCAGCAGCGGCAGCATGGCGCGGTACGGCGTGACGCCGGTGCCGGTGGCCAGCAGCAGGTAGCGCGGGTGCGCATCGCCCGGCTGCAGGCAGAAGCGGCCGTAGGGGCCGCTGGCCTCGATGGTCTGGCCCGCTTCCAGGCTGCCCAGCAGCCTGGTGGCGGCGCCGCCTTCCACGTAGCTCACCGCGATCTCGATGCGCTGCGCCGGCGAGCGGCCGTCGCCGACGGTGGCGACGGAATAGCTGCGCTTGGTCGCCGTGCCGTCGTCGTAGTGGAAATGCACCTGCAGGAACTGCCCGGGCACAAACGCGAGCACCTGGCCGTCGGCGCGCTCGAACACCAGGTGGCGCACGGTGGGAGCGAGCATGTAGCTGTCGACGAGGCGGAGGGTGAAATGATCGGCCATGGGAATCCGGGGAAACAGTGAGTGCGCCCCGCGGAACCGGCCGGCGGGAACCAGCCCGCTATAATAAGAGGCTAGCCCCTTCGGTGCAGCCCATGCCCACCCCGCCAGCCTCATCCGCCCCCGCCCTCGTCGTCGACAACCTGCGCAAGACCTACGCCAACGGGGTGGAAGCCCTCAAGGGCGTCAGCCTGACCGTGGAACCGGGCGACTTCTTCGCCCTGCTCGGCCCCAATGGCGCCGGCAAGTCCACCCTGATCGGCATCCTGTCCTCCCTGGTCAACGCCAGCGGCGGCGACGCGCGCATCTTCGGCGTCTCGGTCAACCAGCAGCGCGGCAAGGCCATGCAGCTGATCGGCCTGGTGCCGCAGGAAATCAACTTCAACGTGTTCGAGAAGCCGTTCGACATCTGCGTCAACGAAGCGGGCTTCTATGGCATCCCGCGGCGCGTCGCCATGGAGCGCGCGGAGAAATACCTGCACGAGCTGCGCCTGTGGGACAAGAACCAGGAGCAGGCGCGCACCCTGTCCGGCGGCATGAAGCGCCGCCTGATGATCGCCCGCGCGATGATGAACGAGCCCAAGCTCCTCATCCTCGACGAGCCCACCGCCGGCGTGGATATCGAGATCCGCCGCTCGATGTGGCAGTTCGTCAGCGGCATCAACGCGGCCGGCACCACGGTGATCCTCACCACGCATTACCTGGAGGAAGCCGAGCAGCTGTGCCGCAACATCGCCATCATCGACCGCGGCACCATCGTGGAGAACACCACGATGAAGCGCCTGCTGGCGACGCTGGATTCGGAAACCTTCGTGCTCGACGTCGCCAACGTGCCGGGCGAACTGCCGGCACTGCCCGGCGTGAGCCTGCGCCGCGTGGATGACCACACGCTGGAAGCGGAAATGTCCCGCGCCCACGATCTCAATTCCATGTTCACCGCGCTGTCCTCGCACGGCGTCACGGTCACCTCGATGCGCAACAAGACCAACCGCCTGGAAGAACTGTTCGTGCGCCTGGTGGAACAGGGCCGCAACGCCAAGTCCGCGCAGGAGCAGGCCGCATGAACGCTTCCGGCAACCTCGTCGCGCTGGGCACCATCGTCCGCCGCGAAATCGTGCGCATCATGCGCATCTGGACGCAGACGCTGATCCCGCCCGCGATCACCATGACGCTGTACTTCGTGATCTTCGGCAAGCTGATCGGCAGCCGCATCGGCACCATCGAAGGCGGCTTCACCTACATGCAGTACATCGTGCCGGGCCTGGTGATGATGAGCATCATCACCAACAGCTACGGCAATATCTCCAGCTCGTTCTTCGGCGCCAAGTTCAGCCGCGCGGTGGAAGAGATGCTGGTGTCGCCGATGCCGAACTGGGTGATCCTGCTGGGCTATGTGACCGGCGCGGTGACGCGCGGCATGGTCGTCGGCGCGCTGGTGCTGGTGATCGCGCTGTTCTTCACCCATCTGCAGGTGGTGCATCCGCTGATCACCTTCGCCTCGGTGGTGCTGGGCGCGACGATCTTCTCGCTGGCCGGCTTCGTCAATGCGGTGTACGCGAAGAAGTTCGACGATATCGCGCTGGTGCCGACCTTCGTGCTGACCCCGCTCACCTATCTGGGCGGCGTGTTCTATTCGGTCAACATGCTGGCCGAGCCGTGGCAGAGCATCTCGCGCGTCAATCCGATCCTGTACATGGTCAACGCCTTCCGCTTCGGCGTGCTGGGCGTGAGCGACGTGCATATCGGCGTGGCCTTCGCGGTGATGCTGCTGTTCGTGGGCGGCCTGGCGACGCTGGCGCTGTACCTGCTCAAGCGCGGCGTCGGCCTGCGTTCGTAAGCGGCCATGCGCGTCAACAAGTACATCAGTGAGGCCGGCATCTGCTCCCGCCGCGAAGCGGACGAGCTGCTGCTGGCCGGCCGCGTCAGCATCAACGGCGAGGTGGTCGGCACCGGCGCCAAGGCGCTGGAAGGCGACGAGGTGCGCGTCGACGGCGAGATCGTCAAGGCGCGCGTCCTGGCCGCGACGCCGGCAGCCAAGCGGGCCGTGTATATCGCGCTGAACAAGCCGGTGGGCATCACCTGCACCACCGACCGCACGGTCTCCGGCAATATCGTCGACTTCGTCGACCACCAGCAGCGCGTCTTCCCGATCGGCCGGCTGGACAAGGATTCGGAAGGGCTGATCCTGCTGACCAGCAACGGCGATATCGTCAACGAGATCCTGCGCGCCGAGAACAACCACGAGAAGGAATACCTGGTGGGGGTGAACAAGGCCGTCACCGACGAGTTCCTCGCCGGCATGGCCAAGGGCGTGCGCATCCACGGGCAGATGACCAAGCCTTGCCGCACGCGCAGGATCGCCAAGTTCGGCTTCGCCATCGTGCTGACCCAGGGCCTGAACCGGCAGATCCGCCTGATGGCCGCCGAGTTCGGCTACCGCGTCACCCAGCTGCGCCGCGTGCGCATCGTCAACGTCAAGCTGGCGCATCTGAAGCCGGGGCAGTGGCGCAATCTGACCGAGGCCGAGTTGAAGGGGCTGCTGCCCAATCGCACGCAGTGGTGACGGCCGCTTGACTCGGCCGCTTCCTGCGGCTATATATTTAGCAACTTCGTTAATTGCTTAAGAGCTGATGGCCGTCGACTCGTTCTTCGAAGCCCTGGCATCCCGCCCCCGCCGCGAAATCCTGGCCTATCTGTCCGCCCAGGAGCTGACCGCGGGCGAGATCGCCAGCCGTTTCGAGATGAGCGCCCCGGCCATTTCGCGCCATCTGTCCGTGCTCGAAAGCGCCGGACTGGTGAGCAGCGAGCGGCGCGGCCAGTACGTGGTGTACCGGCTCAACAAGGACAACCTGGTCAATACGCTGACCGGGTTCGCCTTCGAGATCTGTCCCAAGGCCGGGCCGCTCAAGCGCGAATCGCGTCGTCTCGCACGCAAGGAAAGCTGACGCGGCATAGCGTCGGCGCAGGGGATTCAATCGAGCTGTTCGTACCGGTGGTGCCAGGGGCACCGCCACGGAGGAGTGCGTCATGGCGATACAGGCACGCAGTACCGGCAGCTTTCCCGCGGCGACGATTCCCGCACGCGGCGGCGGGGTGCCAGTGGAAGTCACGCTGATCGCCCAGCTCGGGCACGGCGTCGGCGACCAGATGCACGCCGGCGCCTCGGCGCGGCAGCGTGCGCATCCGGCCTTTATCGATGCGCTGGACGAGCCCTGCACCAAGCTGGGCGGCACCGACTTCGCCAAGGGCGATGCCACGGCGCTTTACACCTTCTCGGTCGGCGCGAAAGGGCATCCGTTCCATCGGCATGCGGGGCATCGGGTGTTTACCGCCGTGTCCGGCAGCGGCGGTGCGCAGTTGCGTTTCTCCACGGCCACGCCAGCCGAACTGGCTGCAGATCCCGCGCAATTCGCGCGCGGCCTGCACTACGTCAACATTCCGCCGGACTGCCTGTTCACCGTGCGCTTCGATGGTTCGACCTGGCACCAGTTCGCGCCGCTCGACGCGGCGCATCCGTCGCTGTTCGCCATCTCCTGCCATACCAACGAACTCGGCGGCGAGTTGAGCGAGACCTTGCGCCAGCAGGTGCTGGCCGGCGAAGCCTCGATTCCTTCGCTCACCGAAACCCTGCCCGAGACGGTGGCGCAATGGCTGGCCGCAAACCCGCCGACACCGGACGACGTACCCACCATCGCACTCGCGCTGGATGCGGCGCCAGGCTCGCTGCAGAGCCGCCTGTGCCGCTTTGCGCGCGGCATGCTCGGCCGGCTGCGCGGGCTCTACGCCACTTGCCGCCGCGCCGGCGGTTTTCTGTGGGAATCGCAGGGACGCCTGCCGGTGCAGGCCATCGAGCCGCCGGCGGATTCGCTGCTGCACGGACAGCTCGAACGCAGCTACCAGCACGAGGACATGGTGCGCATCCGCCTGCACGATCCGGCCCTGGCCAGGTTCGGCGCACCGCGCCTGCTGGCCGACCTGCTCGATGGCTTCCTGCGCAATCCGCCGTCGAGCGTGTCGCGCATGATGGCGGTGCGCAATGCGCTGGTGCGTCCGCTGGGCTTGCGCACGTCGCCGCTGGGTTGCCCGGTCTCCTCGCTGCTTTCGCGGCGCGAGGGTGAAACCTTCGATGGACGCTTCCCGGTGCTTGCGCAAGCGGCGGATGCGCGGCATGCGCAGGTGATCCTCGGCGCCGACGATAAACATCTGCGCTTCCGTTCGTGTGTAGCGGTGCGCATCGTGGACGAGGTCCACATCGAACTCACCCTCGGCACGCGCGTGCATTGCAAGAATCTTTTTGGCGATATCTACATCGGCCTGATCGAACGCGTGCACCGCCACCATGTCAGCCCGGCGATGCTGCGCCTGGCCACGGAACACGCCTTCGTCCACACCAGGGTATGCCGCCCCGCGCTGCGCGTGCTGCCGCTATAACGACTGGATATAGGCGCCCAGCGCCTGGATATCCGCTTCGTCCAGATTCTGCGCAACGCCGGCCATCACCTTGGCGTTGCTGACGCCGGCGCGCTTTCCGCTGCGGAAATCGCCCAGCGCCTGCCCGACATAGAACGCCGACTGCCCCGCCAGACGCGGAAACGTATGCCACGCAGTATTCGGCGCACCCCGCCAAGGCGCGGCCGGCCCCTGCCCCGCTGGACCATGGCAACCCTGGCATGGCGGTATGCCCTTGGCCGGATCGCCGGCAAGGAACAACTGCGCGCCACGTGAAGCAGCATCGGGCTTGCCCGCGGGCTTGGCCGGCAAGGCGGCGTAATGCGCGGCGAGGTTGCGCATATCGTCGTCGCTCAGCGTCGCGGCCTGGCCGGTCATCACCGGGTCGCTGCGCTGCCCGTTCTTGAACGCCTTCAGCTGCAGATAGATATACGTCGCCGACTGGCCCGCGAGATGGGGGAAATTCGGCGCGATCGCCACGCCCTGCGGGCCATGGCAAGCCCCGCACACCACGGCCTTGGCCGTGCCCGCATTCGCATCGCCATGAACCAGCGGCTGTGCGCGCGCATCGAGCATCGCCACTGGTTTCACTGCCGCGCTTGCCGCCGGCGCCGGCGCGTCCTGCGCAAACGCACCGCAGGAAAGAATCAGACCGAAGACCGCAAGCGAAAGATGGCGAATCATCGCGGCCTCCTCACAGCTTCACGTTGAACAGCGCGCCCAGCATCGTCACCGCGTAACGACGCTGTGGCCCCTTGTCGGTATAGATGCGCTGACCGTAGCTGAGCGTCTGGTCGAAACCCAGGTAATGCCAGTCGGTAAAGCTGCCGGTCTCGCGGCGGCCGAACAGGCGCATGCCGAAGCGGCGCGTAAAGTCGAAGTTGAAACCGAGATCCAGCGTATTGCTGCGGTACTTGTTGTCCGGAAACGCATTGCCCGCCGCCGTCGCCGCATCGGCGCCGCGATAGGCGAGCGCGCCGACGGTGGCGTAGTTGTAACCGACGTGGCCGAACGAGCCGCTGTAGTTATAGCTGAGGTCGGCGCGCACGCGGCCGAAGTCGTGGGTCAGCGTAAAGCCCGCATTGCTGTTGCGCTCGCGATCGAACTCCCACCACTGGTTGCCATACGGATACAGCGGCCCGCCGAGATTGGGATTGGTCTGCCCCGGCGTCCCCAGCGCCGCGCCGGCCGCGCCGCCATCCGAATCGCCGACATTGGCGATGCCCATATGCGAGGTCTCGATGCCCAGATACGCGCTGGCCGTGGTGCGCGCGCTGGGTTGCCAATCCCATTGCAAGGTGGCGCCGGTGCTGCGCGTGTCCTGGCGGCCGATCGGCGTGGCGTACTGATCGCGATTGCCATAGAAGGTGGCGGACACCGTGGTGGCATCGCCGAACGGATAAGTGACGATCAAGCGCGCCTTGCTCTCGTCGCGATCCGACAGATCGTACTTGCGCATATCCGCCACGGTATGCGCCGGCAAGCCGTTGGCGGGATCGACGAAGCCCGGCAGCGATTCGGAGAAGAACTGCGCATACGGATCGTAGTTGTAGGGTCCGCCGCGCCGCCGCGCGTACTCGTAGCTGGCGCGCAACGTGGCCTCGCCGAACGAGCGCGACATCCAGGAGATCTTGATGCGATGCTCGTCCACCCGCTTGCGCTCGCGGTACTTCGGCTCGTTATGGTCGAAGGTATAGACCACGCCAAGGCTGTCGCGCCGACCGAGCTGCCAGTCGCCGCCCAGCTCGAACAGCGTGTCGTCGTAGCCGTACGGCACGTTGCGCACGGTGACATTGGACGACCAGTACAGCGGATTGCGCGGATCGAAGATGCCCACCTCGCCAGGCACGATGCTGCCCTGCGAACCGTTCTCCGAGATATAACCGTACTGCCCGGTCTGCGGGTTGTAGGCGAGGTAGCGCGTCTTGTTGTCCTCGCGATACCAGCGCAGGCCGGCATGCCAGCCGAAGTTGGATGAGGGATGGAAGTTCACCCGCGCATCGAACAGGCCGGTGTCGATACGCGCATTGGCATTGCGCTGCGACAGCGCCGCCGGCGTATTCCAGTCGGCGCAGGGCAAGTTGTAGTTGGGTCCGCCGATCGGCGTCATATCCACGCCGAGCACGCCATTACACGTCACCGGAGGGCGCAGCGCCGCGTTCTGGCGCATCGTGCCCCATGCCGCCGCGACGCTGAACTGGCCGTTGCCTTTCAGTTCGCGCGACAGGTCCAGGCGCAGGTTGTGGTAGTCGTTGTCCGGCTCGAGCGAGAACTCGCCCTGGTAGATATTCGCGACCTGCGGCACGCCCACCACGTTCTGCAGCTGGAATGGGCTCTGGTAATCCAGGTAATCCTTGTGGTTGCGGAAGAACGAGCCGGTATAGGTGCCGACGAAATGCCACACCTTGCCCACCTTGCGCACGGCCAGGTTGACGTCGGTGGTGGAGAAATCGATCGGCCGCACCGTCTCGTTGACGCCGCCCTGCAGATCGTTGAAGGCGAAGAACATCGGCCCGCCCCACAGGCGCGTGCCCTTGCGTTCCTCGTTGCTGATCGAGGCCGTGCCGATCCAGCCGCGATACAACTCGCCTTCCAGCGACAGGCCGCTGCGCGTGCGGGTAAGGCCGATGGTCCGGCGCGGCGCCGCCGCCGAGGCCGCCGCAATCTGCGCCGGCGTGCTTGCACCGGGCGCGAGCGAAGCGGGCAGCGTGAGGTTGCTGCTGCCGATGCCGTTCCAGATCGGGAAGGCATTGGTCGACACCGTATGCGGCATATCGCGATAAAACGCCTCGAAGCGATAGCTGCCGTACTTGCCTGCGCGTAAGCGGTAGTACTGATCGTCCGCGCTCAATCGGCTGGCGCGGAATTCCACGTATTCGCCCGTGCGCCGGTTGTCGAACATCAAGCCGAGATAACCCAGCGCGAAGCCGTTCTTCCAGTCGCTGTACTGGCGGAAGAATTCCGCGTTGCGGTCGCCATTGAGATGGATATAGCCAAGCTGCAGCAGGCCGCGATACGTCCAGTCGCTGCCGGCCGCCAGCGGCGTGCCGTCATCCGTCTGCGGTGGATAGGGATATGGCAGGCCGGTCGGCGTACGTTTCATGCCTGCATGAAGCCACGACATGCCGTTTGAGAGCAGTCCATCCTGCATCGCCCCCATCATCGGCGTCCATCCACGCGGATCCAGCGCATTGCCGTACTGCATATCGCCCACGCGCATGGTGTCGCTGCCGTCCGCGACCTGCGCCGACGCCGCGCCCGCCGCCAGGCCGGGCAGCGCGAGTAGAAGGAGCTGGAGCTTGCGCATCGTCCGCCTCCCTCACTTGTGGAACTTCGGTCCGGACGGGTTGTTGGACCCGTGGATATTGGTGTGGCAGGTCAGGCAGCCGCGGCCCATGATCCGCTCGTCCGGCGACACGCCATTGCCCAGGCCCGCGGCGCTCTGCAGGTCGTTCGGGTGCTGCGTCATGGTGTGGCACTGCTGGCACAGCATCGGGATCGGCGCGACCAGCAGGGTCTGCTGGTTGGAGCCGTGCACGTCGTGGCAGTTGAGGCAGTTCTGCCGCACCGGCGCGTGTTCGAACAGGAAGGGGCCGCGTTTTTCGGCGTGGCAGGTGTAGCAGGTCTCGTTGACCGTATCGGTCTTGAGCAGCGGCTTGGTGATGGTGCCGTGCGGGTTATGGCAATCGGTGCAGGCCATCTGCCCTTCCGGCAGCGGCATATGCGAGCGCCGGTTGAACTTGGCGCGGATGTCCTGATGGCAACCGCTGCACACCTCGTTGATGCTCGGCTTGGCCAGCACGCCTTCCGGCGACAACCGCGCCATCGGGTTGTGGCAATCGCTGCACGACAAGCCGCGGTTCTCATGCACCGAACCCAGCCAATGCTGGCGCGCGCCGCCGGCATGGCAACCGAGGCAGACCTGGGTCTGCGCCTTTACCGGCGTGCCGCCGTCGTGGGTGAAGGCGATGATCGAACCCTTCGCCGCGGGGTTCTTCGCATGCTGCGAACCCGGCCCATGGCAGGCCTCGCAGGCCGCCTGCGGTCCGCTGTGCGCGGCGCCGACGCGGAACGAAGCGACATGCAGCGAATGCGAAGCCTGCACGTTCTCCAGCGCGTGGCAGGCGATGCAGGTCTTGGCGCCAACCGCATCGGCGTCCGGCGCCAGCGGGTTCCTGGCGATCGGCGCGGCGTCGAACGGCGTGGCGGGCGAATCGCTGACGGGGCGCAGATGGGGATCGCGGTTGCGCGCGTCGTTCGCGCCCATATCGGTGGCCGGCAGCATCCGCGCGATATCGCTCTGGCTGAGTCCGGACGATCCCGCCGGCGCCGCCTGCTGCGCCAATACACCCGGGGCCGCCAGCGCAGCCAGCAATCCGATGGCCGCGCACAGCAACATCCCTGGCGGAAACGGGAACACACGCATGGCGTAACCCCATTGGCTAGCGTGAAGCACCGGCGGCTCGCCCCCAAGGCCGGTGCCGTCGCGAGTATTCACTGTTGCCGAAACGGGAATAAGCCCTCGAGCCGAAAATGATTGTCCAAGGCCCGAGAACAATCGCAGGTTGCCGCGACGCAACATCGCGCCGCGAAAGCTTGCGGTAGCCTGAAAAACGGGGGCTCATCCCGCGACGGGAGCCGGGACATGCAGGATCTCAACGACATCCTCTATTTCGTGCAGGTGGTCGAGCACGGCAGCTTCACCGCCGCCAGCCGCGCCATGGGCATGGCGAAATCGCAACTGAGCTTCCGCATCGCGCGGCTGGAAGAACACTTGGGCGTGCGGCTGATCCAGCGCACCACGCGGCGCTCGCACGTCACCGAAATCGGCCGGCGCTATTACGACCAGTGCCGCCTGATGCTGGCCGCGGCCGATCGCGCGCAGGAGGTGATCGACGATGCGCAGGCGCTTCCGCGCGGACGCCTGCGCGTGGCCTGTCCGGTGATGTTCGCGCAGCTGCTGCTGGCGCCGGTGCTGGTCGGTTTCCTGCGCCGGCATCCGGATGTGCAGGTCGACCTGGACATCTGCCACCACCAGGTGGACGTGGTCGCCAACGGCTACGACATCGCCTTCCGCGTGCGCGCCTCGGTGCAGGATTCCAGCCTGGTGGTGCGCAGTTTCGGCATGGACCCGCAGATCCTGGTCGCCAGCCCCGAACTGCTGCAGCGCGCCGAATCGCCGCAACAGCCGTCCGATCTTCGCCACCTGCCAAGTGTCAGCGTGCTGTCCTGCGAAGGCCGCCACTTCTGGACCCTGCTCGACGCCGCCGGCCATGCGCAGCGCGTCGAACACCATCCCTGCCTGGTCAGCGACGATCTGCAGGTGCTGTATCAGGCGGTGACGGGCGGATTGGGCATGGCGCAACTGCCGCGTTTCATCTGCCGCGAGCCGATCGCGCGCGGCCAGCTCGTCCCGGCACTGCCGGCATGGAGCCTGCCGCCCGGCAATGTGCATGCGGTCTATCCGTCACGCCACGGACATACCCCGGCCATGCGCTGCTTCATCGACTACATTGCCGAACACCTGCCGGACACGCTGGCGCGCGTGCAGCGCGGCGCGCCGGGTGGGGATGTGAAGCCGCTGCTGGCCGTAGCGTGATCCACGGGGCTGGCTAAGCCCCACCCTCCCCTGCAAGAATTCACGAACCGTCGCGCCAAAGGGGGAGTGACGGACTGCGCCCGCACCGGACGCACCCACATCAACGGACGATATCCAGGGACTCGCACATGCAAAGCAAACTTCTGCCGGCGCTCGGCCTGCTGGCCGCCTTCGCTTGGACCTCGCCGCTGCTCGCCGCGCCGGACGATACGCCGGCCGCCGAAGACAGCGTGCCCGCCGAGGCGCAGGCCTTGCTCAAATCGCTGCATCCGGCCACCGGCAACGTGGTGGTCTCCGGCGCGCAGGCCACGCTGAAGCTGGAACAGGGCTACAGCTTCCTGCCGGCCAAGGAGGCGCAAGAGGTGCTGACCCGGCTGTGGAACAACCCGCCGGACCAGGACGTGCTGGGCATGATCCTGCCCAGCGAAGACATGAAGGTGCTGATGGACGACAAAGCCTGGGCGGTGGTGGTGACCTTCGTCGACGAAGGCTATGTGTCCGACGAGGACGCCGCCAAGCTCGACTACACCCAGATGCTCAAGGACATGCAGGAGGCCAGCAACGACGAGAACGCCGAGCGCCTCAAGCAGGGCTATCCGGCGATCGAGCTGGTCGGCTGGGCCGAGCAGCCGCATTACGACGCGGCGTCGCACAAGCTGTACTGGGCGCGCAATCTGAAGTTCAAGAAGGCCGACGGTTCTTCCGACGGCGCCTCGCTGAACTACGCCATCCGCGTGCTCGGCCGCCGCGGCTATCTCTCGCTCAATGCGGTGGCGCCGATCGACCAGCTGGCCCAGGTGCGCGCGGACATGCCCAAGGTGCTGGAGATGACCGAGTTCAACGACGGCGAGCGCTATACCGACTACAACTCCAAGACCGACAAGGTCGCCGCCTACGGCATCGGCGCGCTGGTCGCCGGCGGCATCGCGGCGAAGGCCGGCCTGTTCGCCAAGCTCGGCGTGATCCTGCTGGGGCTCAAGAAGGTGATCATGGTCGGCATCGTGGCGATCGGCGGTTTCTTCGCCCGCCTGTTCGGACGCAAGAAGGCGCAATAAGCCGCGCGCTCGAACACATCAAGGCCCGGTCCGCGCTCCGCGGGCCGGGCTTTTTTATTTCGCGCTGTCTTCCAGCCGCACGCCCAGCCCGGCGAGACAGCGCAACCCATCCGCGCTGGGCACCAGCGCGCGCCCCTGCGCCGCGCGGCGCAGCCAGCCCGCGTCGAGCATGGCCGCAGTCATCGCCACGCCGAGCGGGCCGCCCACGTGCAGGCGGCGTTCGGTCCAGTCCAGGCAGCCGCGGCCGTGCAGGCCCAGCAGGCGGCCGGTGCTTTCCGCTTCCAGACCGGCGTGGGCGAGCGCTTGGGCGCCGGCGGGCAACAGGCGCAGCCCCTCGCTGGCCGCCTCCAGATAGTCGTGCGCCAGCAGGCTTTCGCAGAACGCCACGCCGAGCTGGCCGGCGAGATGGCGATAGCAGGTGCGCGCACGCCGCACTGCCGGATCGGCCGCGGGTTTCGCCACGCCGGTGCGCATGCGCGGCATGGCCAGCGCTTCGAGCATGGCCGAGACCTCGTCGTCGGCGAGGCGGTAGTAGCGATGGCGGCCCTGCACATGCAGCGCGAGCAGGCCGCCGTCGAGCAGGCGTTTCAGATGCGCGCTCGCGGTCGCCGCGCCGACGCCGGCTACGCGCGCCAGTTCGCCGGCCGGACGCGCGGTGCCGTCGGACAGCGCCAGCAGCATCGCCGCGCGCGCAGGTTCGGCCAGCAGCGCGCCGACTTCGGCGAGCTGGTAGCGGTTCATGGCGGGAGCGTCGGTCATGCCCCGCAGTCTAGTCGGCGGCGGTGCGGCGATGGTTCGTCCGGCGGCGAAGCAAATGGGCCCGTGTGTCATGGCGTCTGGCCCACTCCGCGACGGTCGGGCTCGCTGGACCCGGACGGTCATCTGGCTGCTTTCCACACGGATCGCATGCCCGCCACCGCCCTCGCGCTGCACCTGAGCGGCGCGCAAGCGGCTTCCGCGCCTGGCCCGCAGGCCTCCGCAGAACGCCAATGCCAAGGCGCGGTTGGAGCAGCTGCGCAGGTAAGCCGTTCGCGGGAAGCTTGTCCAACTTTTCTGCCTGTCCATGCCGCATGGACAGGCAGATTTTTTGGACCAGCTCTCACCTCAGGCCGTCACCTCGCTGAGCCGATCCAGCAACCAGCGCAAGCCCGGATCGGCGTGATTGCGCGGATGCCACGCGGCGGACAGGGTGAAGCCGCCGGCCTTGAACGGCAGCTTGAAGCTGTCGATGCGGTCGGCATGGCGTGCGGCGAGGCGGCTGGGCAAGGTCGATACGTAGTCGGTGGCGCAGACCAGTTCCACCGCCATCGCGAAACTCTGCACCGAGGCGACCACGTCGCGCCTGCGGCCCAGCGCTTCCAGATGTTCGTCCATGAAACCGTGGAAGCTGCCGCCGCTGGTCGACACCAGCACATGGCGCAGCGCGCAGTAGCCGGCCAGCGTGGGCGCACGCGCGCCGCGCGGATGGCCTTTGCGCTGGATCAGCACGAAACGCTCGTCGTAGAGCTTGCGCGCCTTCATCGAGGCGGGAACCATGCGCTCCGAACCGAGCAGCAGATCCACTTCGCCACTTTCAAGTTGTGTGGCGATACGTGGCAGATCCGGCATCACGAAGGCCAGGCCGATGCCGGGGCCGGCTTCGCGCGACAAGCGCTCCAGCAGGCGCAGGCCGAGTACCGAGCTTGCGTTGTCGTTGGCGGCGACGACGAAGCGCCGCTTCGCCTCGCGCGGATCGAACGCGGCGCGATAGCGCAGCACCGATTCCAGATCCTTCAGCGCCGCGCGCAAGGGCTCGGCCAGCGCCAGCGCATGCGCGCTCGGCACCATGCCGCGGCCAGTCTCGGCGGGAATCAGCAAGGGATCGCCGAACACGCGGCGCAGGCGCGACAGCTGGGTGGAGACTGCCGGCTGGGTGAGATGCAGGCGTTCCGCAGCGCGGGTGACGTTGCGTTCGGCCAGCAGCATGTCGAGGGTGAGCAGGAGGTTCAGATCCATGCCGCGCAGATCAATCATGTTGATACCTCCTATCCTGACTATTCATTTCAAAGATAGGTTGGCGCTCCCTAAGGTGGCAAGCAACCACCACGGAGATCCGCCATGAAAGCCTGGTTCCTCGATCAGCCCGGACAGCCGCTCGCCCTGCGCGACACCGCCATGCCGGAGGTACGCGCCAACGCGGTGCTGGTGAAGATGGAAGCCGTGCCGCTGCTGAGCTACACGCGCAGCTATGTCGAAGGCGCGTTGCCTTACGCCTATCCGCCCGGCCCGTTCACCCCGGGCACCAACGGTATCGGCACGGTGCTGGCGGTGGGCGATGGCGTGCAGCATCTGCGCGCGGGGCAGCGGGTCGCGCTCAATCCGTACTGGATCGCCGACGAAGCGGTGGCCGAGCCGGCGCAGGCCCTGCTCGGCCTGACCGGCATCAGCACCGACAGCGGCGCGATGCTGGCCGCGTTTCCGCACGGCACGCTGCGCGAAGCCGCCGAGATGCCGGCGTCGACGGTCATTCCGCTGGATGGCCTGGAATCCGTGCCGGCGGAACGCCTGGCCGCGCTGGCGAAGTTCGCCGTGCCGTTCGGCGGCCTGCGCCGCGGCCGCCTCGCCGCGGGGGAGACCGTCGCGGTGAACGGCGCCGGCGGCTATTTCGGTTCCGGCGCCGTGCTGGCTGCGCTGGCGATGGGCGCGGCCAAAGTCATCGCAATCGCGCGCCGCGCCGAAGCGCTGCAGGCGCTGGTCGAACTCGGCCGCGGCCGCGTGCTGCCGGTGGTGCTCAGCGGCGATGCCGCCGCGGATGCCGCGGCGATCCGCGCCGCCGCCGGCGGCGGTGTCGACCTCGCCTTCGATATGGTCGGCCAGGCCCGCGATCCGCACAGCACGCTCGCCGCGTTGCACAGCCTGCGCCGCGGCGGCCGGCTGGTGCTGATGGGCAGCATGCAGGGCGACCTGCCGCTGCCCTACGGGCAGATGCTGCTCAACAACTGGGAGCTGATCGGGCACTTCATGTACACCCGCGCCGATTACCTCGCGCTGGTATCGCTGGCGCGCTCCGGCCTGCTGCCGCTGGATGCGGTGGAGATGCGCCAGTTCGGGTTCGAGGAACTGGAACGGGCGATCGATGATGCGCAAAGTTTGCAGGGGCTGCAGTCGACGGTGGTGATGTTCGGGGCTTAGCCCGGCTATCGCGGCGCATTGACGGGATTTGCCAAAATCCCGTCAAATTGACGGGATTCTGGTAGTATCTCGTCAATTTGACGGGATACGCCCGTCTATCAAGCCAGCTTCCAGGCTTAAGGAATCGAAGCAGTGGCCATCAGCGGAATCTCCGTCCTTCAAGCCATGCATGACCTAGCGGCGGCAGGCCAGGTATGGGTGTCCGCCGCCGAGGCGGCGGCACAGGCAGACATTTCAGAATCCACCGCATTGCGCCAACTCAGGCGACTGGTGGACCGTGGACAAGTGATGGTCGAGGGCAAGGCACGCGCGACTCGCTACTCACTCGCCCAAGGCCCTGCGACCATCGACCCGATCAATAACCAGTCAAAGCATCCGGCCGGCGGCATTCCATGGTCAGGCGCGGCCATCGCTTTGCTGCAGAAGCTTGCGGCTCCCATGACTGCGCGTGAGCCCGTGTCTTACCGGCGCGAGCTTGTCGACGACTACGCCCCTGGCCTCTCCTCACTGCTGCCGAAGCATGTCGCGGCCGAACTCCTCGACGAAGGACGGTGGCCCGATCAACAGCCCGCCGGCACCTATGCCCGCAAGGTACTCGAGCAACTGCTCGTCGAACTCTCCTGGTCGTCTTCGAGACTGGAAGGAAATACCTATTCACTGCTCGATACGGAGCGTCTGTTCCAACAAGGGGCGCACGGTACCGACCAGGACGCCGTCATGCTTCTGAACCATAAGCGCGCCATCGAGTTTCTGGTCGACGATGGCCCGATGCGCGGGCTGACGACTTCGACGGTGCGCAATATCCATTCGCTGCTCATGGACGGCCTCATGCCCGAAGAGCAGCTGGGAGCGATCCGCACCACGCCGGTATACATCACGGGAACCACCTTTGTTCCGCTGCAAGTACCGCACGCGCTTGGCGAACTCCTCGAGCTCATCGTGGCGAAGGCACGCGCCATTTCCAACCCGATCGAAGCGGCTTACTTCCTGTGGGTGCAGATCGCCTGTCTGCAGCCCTTTATCGACGGCAATAAACGCACCAGCCGGATTTCCGCGAACATCCCCTTGACGCTCTACAACTGTTCGCCGCTGGCTTTCATGGACGTCGATCGCAACGACTATGCCCAGGCCATGATGGGCATCTACGAGTTCAACGACTTCAGTGCGGCCACCGATCTGTTCGTCTGGACCTATCGCCGCTCCATCAAGCGATACCGCGCGGTGATCCAGTCCATGGGCACGCCGGATCAGCTGGCCGTGCGATTTCGAGCTGCGTTGACGTCGGCGGTGGGCATGATCGTGGGCGAAGGCGCGGCGCTGGACGACGCGATCAAGGCCCAGCGCTTGAGCGATGAAGATGCCAAGCCATTCCGTACGCTGCTCGATGAGCGCCTGGATGCCATGCAGCCCTACAACAGCGCCAGGTATCGGATCTCAGAGGAACGGACGCGGCAGTGGATCGATGCAGGCCGGCCGAGGTAGCCGGCCACGGGCGCCATTGGAGGCAAATGCCCAGAGACAGGCGAGGACCAGCCTCCGAGAGAGCTCGCCGTCTGGATTCACTTATTTTCTTTACTTTAACCGGTGTAGTTACATCTCTTATGGTCTAAATTAAGCCTTATAGATGCATTTGCATCTTTTATAATTGATATGTATAAAAGATTTAATTCCATCCGCATGAGGCATTTTTTCCTCTAAGAGATGTATTTATGCCCTTTACAAGCCTTATCAATAACCGCAGCACGGAAGAGTGGGAGCACGCAGTCGGCTCCCAGATCCGCGCCCTCAGGGTGCGCAAGCGCGTCGATCAAAAAGAGCTGGCCAACCTGGCCAACGTGAGCATCAGCGCGATCAAGAACCTGGAAGGCGGCAAGGGTTCGACCCTCAAGACGTTCATCCGAGTGCTGCGCGCACTGGACCGCACCGATCTGCTTGATGCCATCCAGCCGGAAATTTCGGTGAGCCCGTTGGATGTAGTTCGCACAGGCAAGACCTCCACGCCGCTGCGCGTGGTCAAGCCAAGGAAGAAGTGAGCATGGCTACGCCCGCCTATCAGCCCGTGGAAGCGGTACGTGTATTCGCATGGGGTACCGAGATCGGTGCGGTCACGCGCGACCCGAAACAGCGCGCGCTCGTCTTCCAGTACACCGATCGATGGATCAAACAGGGTATCGAGCTATCCCCGCTCCACATGCCGCTTGCGCGCGAGCCATATACCTTCCCGCTGCTGCCAGAGGCCACGTTCAAAGGTCTGCCGGCTCTCCTCGCTGACAGCCTTCCTGACGATTTCGGCAACAGCTTGATCGACGGCTTCCTCGCGCAAAAGGGTGTCGATAAGCGCAGCATCACGGCACTTGATCGACTCGCTTACATGGGCACGCGAGCCATGGGCGCGCTGGAGTTCAAGCCGGTCCGCGGGCCTCGCCAGACCAAGCCAACCGCGATCGAGCTCGGCGCCTTGGTATTCGCCGCGCGCGAAGCGCTACAAGGCAACTTTGACGGCGACCGCGAGGCCGAAGCGGCGATCAAGAACCTCATCCAGGTGGGCACGTCGGCGGGTGGCGCGCGCGCGAAGGCGGTGATCGCCTGGAACCCGGGCACGAACGAAATGATGTCGGGCCAGGTCCCCGCCCCGGAAGGCTTCAGCCAATGGCTGGTCAAACTCGACGGAGTGGCCAAAGACGCGGGTCTGGGACCAGCCGGGCGCCTGGGCAACGGCAAGGGCTACGGGCGCATCGAGTACGCCTACCACCTGATGGCGACTGCCGCCGGCATCGCCATGAGCGACTGCCGTCTGCTTGAAGAGAACGGCCGTGCTCACTTCATGACGCGGCGCTTCGACCGGGATGGCGCGCAGAAGAATCACATCCAGACGCTATGCGCCTTGGATCACCTCGACTACAAGGCCATCGGCACACACGACTACGCCCAGTATTTCCTGGTCATCCAGCGCTTCGGACTGCCACAGGCTTCGTACGCCGAGGCCTTTCGGAGGATGTGCTTCAACGTTTACTCGGCCAACTGCGACGACCACACCAAGAATTTCTCCTTCCTCCTCCGGAACGGGGCCATGTGGGAGCTGTCGCCGGCATACGACATCACACACGCGCACGATCCAGACAATGCATGGCTGCGCGAACACCTGATGGCCGTGAACGGCAAGTTCAGCGGGATCACACGCGACGATCTGCTTGCCGTGGGCGATCGCTTCGAAGTACCTGGCATGAAGGCGATCATCGAAGAAGTCGCCGACGCCGTCTCGCGATGGAAAGCTTTTGCCAAAGATGCCGGCATCCCGGTCGACGTCGCACGCGACATCGCCAAGGATCACGGATTGAAGGATTAGAACGGACCAAGACGTCCAGCATCAGCTGCCAAATGGCGGCAACAGAAAAAAAGGGCGCCATCAAGGCGCCCTTTTTTAATCGTCACAAGCCGCGCTTACTTCGCCAACCCATCCACCACCGCATTGAGCGTCGCGCTCGGGCGCATCGCCTTGCTCAGCAGGGCGATGTCGGGGTGGTAGTAGCCGTGGATGTCCACCGCCTTGCCCTGCGCGCCGTTGAGTTCGCCGATGATCCTGGCTTCGTTCTCGGTCAGCGCCTTCGCCGCCGGCGCGAACTTGGCCTTCAGTTCGGCGTCGTCGTTCTGCTCGGCCAGGGCCTGCGCCCAGTACATGGCCAGATAGAAATGGCTGCCGCGGTTGTCCAGCTCGCCGACCTTGCGCGCCGGCGACTTGTTGTTGTCGAGGATCTTGCCGTTGGCCTGGTCCAGCGCCTTGGCCAGCACGCCGGCCTTGGCATTGCCGTAGCGGTTGCCCAGGTGCTCGAACGAGGCCGCCAGGGCCAGGAATTCGCCGAGCGAATCCCAGCGCAGGTAGTCCTCTTCCAGGAACTGCTGCACGTGCTTGGGCGCCGAACCGCCGGCGCCGGTTTCGAACAGGCCGCCGCCGGCCATCAGCGGCACGATGGAGAGCATCTTGGCGCTGGTGCCCAGTTCCATGATCGGGAACAGGTCGGTGAGGTAGTCGCGCAGCACGTTGCCGGTGACCGAGATGGTGTCCTGGGCCTGGCGGATGCGCTCCAGCGCGTGGCGGGTGGCGTCCACCGGGTTCAGCACGCGGATATCCAGGCCGCTGGTGTCGTGGTCCTTCAGATAACGCTCGACCTTCTGGATCAGCTGCGCATCGTGCGCGCGCTTGGCGTCGAGCCAGAACACGGCGGGCGTGGCGCTGAGGCGCGCGCGGCTGACGGCGAGCTTGACCCAGTCCTGCACCGGCGCGTCCTTGGTCTGGCACATGCGCCAGATATCGCCCGCTTCCACCGCGTGCTCCAGCAGCAACTTGCCGCTGTCGTCGACCACGCGCACCACGCCGTCGGCGGCGATCTGGAAGGTCTTGTTGTGCGAGCCGTATTCCTCGGCCGCCTGCGCCATCAGGCCGACGTTCGGCACGCTGCCCATGGTGGCCGGATCGAACGCGCCGTGCGCCTTGCAGTCCTCGATCACCACCTGGTACACGCCGGCATAGCTGCGGTCGGGGATCACCGCCTTGGTGTCCTGCAGCTTGCCTTCGGCGTTCCACATCTTGCCGGAATCGCGGATCATCGCCGGCATCGAGGCGTCGACGATCACGTCGCTGGGCACGTGCAGGTTGGTGATGCCCTTGTCGGAGTTGACCATCGCCAGCGCCGGGCGGCGCGCGTATTCGGCCTTGATGTCGGCGGTGATTTCCGCCTGCTTGTCGGTGGGCAGCGCGTTGAGGCGCGCGTACAGGTCGCCGATGCCGTTGTTCGGATCGAAGCCGACCTGCTTGAGCGTGTCGGCGTGCTTGGCCAGCACGTCCTTGTAGAACTCGCTGACCACGATGCCGAACATGATCGGGTCGGAGACCTTCATCATGGTGGCCTTCAGATGCAGCGAGAACAGCACGCCCTGCTGCTTGGCGTCGGCAACCTGCGCATCGACGAAGGCGGCCAGCGCCTTGCGGCTCATCACGGCGGCGTCGATGATCTCGCCGGCGCTGATCGCGGTCGTGTCCTTCAGCACGGTGCTGCTGCCGTCCTTGCCGGTCCACTCGATCTTCACCGAGGTGGCCTGCGCGACGGTGGCGGACTTCTCGCTGCCGTAGAAATCGCCGCCGTCCATGTGCGCGACGTGCGATTGGGAATCCTTGCTCCACGCGCCCATCTTGTGCGGGTGCTTGCGCGCGTAGTTCTTCACCGAGAGCGGCGCGCGGCGGTCGGAATTACCCTCGCGCAGCACCGGGTTCACCGCGCTGCCCTTGGTGCGGTCGTAGCGCGCCTTGGCGTCCTTTTCCTGCTCGGTCTTCGGATCGTCCGGATAGTCCGGCAGCGCATAGCCCTGCTGCTGCAGTTCCTTGATCGCGGCCTTCAGCTGCGGCACCGAGGCGCTGATATTGGGCAGCTTGATGATGTTGGCTTCCGGCGTGGTGGCCAGCTGGCCCAGCTCGGCGAGATCGTCGGCGACCTTCTGCTCGGGCTTCAGCGCGTCCGGGAACTGCGACAGGATGCGGCCGGCCAGCGAGATGTCGCGCGTTTCCACCGCGATGCCGGCGGAACCGGCGAAGGCTTTGACGATCGGCAGCAGCGACTGCGTTGCAAGGAACGGCGCTTCGTCCGTGAGGGTGTAGATGATCTTGGGGGTGTGGGACATGTCTGGCCTCTTGCAACGACGTTGACAGGAAGGAAGCCGCCGAACGGCGGGCGGAACCGGTCAGATGGCGGCGGGGTCCGCGAAAGCCAAGCATTGTCGCGTTTTCGCCGGAGGGACGGAACCGGCGCGGGACGTTTTTGCACAATCCTCCGAGTGGAACCTGCGGCCAGGCATGGGATCGGGCATGCGATCCGGTAAGCCGCGCATGGATACGTCATGCGAAACATCGGACGATGGCCGGGCTCCCCCTCCGCCAGGACCTGCCATGCATCGCCGCCCCAAGGCCTTTCTCCTGCTGCTCGCGCTGTGTGCGTCCGGCGCGGTCCACGCCGCCGAAAGCACCACCCTGCTCAAGACCACGCGCTCCTGGGACGGCACGGCCTACCCCGCCTATCCGGCCGGCCAGCCGCAGATCACCGTGCTGCGCATCGTGATTCCCGCGCACAGCACGCTGGCCTGGCATCACCATCCGGTGATCAATGCGGCCTATGTGCTCCAGGGCGCGCTCACGGTGGAGAAGCGCGCGGAAGGCGCCGGCTCCACTTGTTCCCTGGCCGAGGGCGAGGTGCTGCCCGAGCTGGTGGGCCAGGTGCATCGCGGCTATACGGGCGAGCAAGCCGCCACGCTGATCGTGTTCTATGCGGGTTCGGCCGGAGAGGACATCACCGTGCCGGACGTGCTGCCCGCGCGCGCCACGCCGGCGCGAGCGGCGCCGCCTTGCCGGGAACTGGCGACCCGCGATTGAGCGGATGCCGGAAACGACGAAGGGCGCGGTATACCGCGCCCTTCGCTCGAAACAGAAACCCCGGCCTGCTTACTTCACCGAGAAATCCTTGGTCCCCGCCGGCTGCCCATTCAAGGTGATATCCACCTTGTAGTTGCCGGCCGGCCAGCCGTCCGGCTTGCTGATCTCGAACGAGGTGGTGGCCGGGCCGGTGGGCGCGATGGACTTGCTGTCTTCCTTCACCGTCTGGCCGTCCTGGTAGCTCCACTTCGCCGCGATGGTGGCGGTGCCGCTGCCGGTGGTGCTCACCGCGGCGTAGATGCTGTCCTTCGGGGTAAACGTGGTGGTGGCGGTGGTGACCTTCTGGTCGGCGCCGACGGCGCTGCCCAGATCGATCGAGGCCAGGCTCACGGCGGCGGGCGCGGGCGCGGCAGGAGTCGCCGCGGCGGTGCTGGCGGCCGGCGGCGCGGCGGTGGGCGTGGCGGCTTCTTCCTTCTTGCCGCAGGCGGCCAGGCTCAGGGTGGCGGCCAGTGCGAAGGCGATCAGATACGGGGTGCGAGTGGTCTTCATGCGGTTCTCCTCTCTCAGTCCTTGGCGGGGATCTTCAGCACCTGACCGGGCTTGATCAGGTCAGGGTTGCTCAGCTGGTCGCGGTTGGCATCGAAGATGCGTTTCCAGTCGGCGTTGCCGTAGAAATGCTTGGCGATCTTCGAAAGGTTGTCGCCGGCGGCGACGGTGTAGGTCTGCTCGCCATCCGGCGCGGTCGAAACGACCTTGCTCTCCACGTTGCTGAAGTCGGCCTTGGGCGCATCGGGCGCCGTCGACTGCACATCGCTTTGTACGTTGGAGAAATCGGGTTTTCCTGTTTCATTGCCCATCGAACGCTCCTTCTTCCCAAAAGGAGCGGCCAGTGTTCCGGCAAGGCAGTTAACGCGCCGTTATCGTCGAGCCGGCTTCGTTCAGGGGCGCGGGCTCAGGAGGCCCGCGCCAGCGCGCGCTGCGCGGCGCGTTCGCGGCGGCGGGCGCGCATCGCCTTCCAGCGGTCGGCCAGGCAGGTGAAGATGACATACAGCGCCGGCGTGCTGAGCAGGGTCAGGCTCTGCGAAATGATCAGGCCGCCGATCAGCGCAATGCCCAGCGGGCGGCGCAGCTCCGAACCTTCGCCCAGGCCGATCGCGATCGGCATCGCTGCGAGGATGGCCACCATGGTGGTCATCATGATCGGCCGGAAACGCACGACGCAGGCCTCGCGCGCCGCTTCCAGCGCCGACTTGCCGTGCTCGCGCTGCGCCACCAGGGCGAAGTCGATCATCATGATCGCGTTCTTCTTCACGATGCCGATCAAGAGCACCAGGGCGATCTGCGCGACGATCGACAACTCCGTGTCGGTCAGCCACAGCGCCAGCAGCGCGCCCATGCCGGCCGCCGGCAGCGTGGAGAGAATCGTCACCGGATGGATCAGGCTCTCGTAGAGCACGCCCAGCACGATGTACACGGTGACCACCGCCGCCAGCAGCAACAGCAGCATGCCGCCCTGCGACTGCTGGAAGCGGCGGAAATCGCCGCCCACGTTGAGGCGGATGTCGCCGGGCATGCGCATATTGGTGACGGTGGCCTGCACGATCTGCATCGCCTCGCCCATGCTCGCGCCGGGGGCGAGGTTGAAGCTCAGGTCCATGGTCGAATACTGGTTCTCGTGCGAGATGGTCGACGGCGCCACGCCCGGCTGCTGCCGCGCGAACGCGGTGAGCGGCACCATCTCGCCCTTGGTATTGGCCACGTAGAGGCGGTTGATCGCTTCCGGCGTGGCGGTCTCGTTCGGCAATGCGTTCAGCACCACCTTGTACTGGTTGATATCCGAGTAGATGGTGGAGATCTGGCGCTGGCCGAAGGCGTTGTACAGCGCGCTGTCGATGGTGCCGATGCCCACGCCCAGGCGCGCGGCCTTGTCGCGGTCGACCACGATGTTCTGGCGCAGGCCGGCATCGTCGATATCGGAGCCGACATCTTTCAGCTTGGGGTTTTTCTTCAGCTCATTGACCAGCTTGGGCAGCCACTCCTGCAGCTCGTCGATATCGTTGCCCTGCAGCGAGATCTGGTACTGCGCGCCCTGCCCGCTGCCGCCGAAGCCGCCGCTGGGCAGGTCCTGCAGCGGACGCAGGCGCAGGTTGAGGTCGGGGAACTTGGCGGCCTTCGCGCTCAGGCGGTCCAGCACCTGGAAGGTGGTTTCGTGGCGGCCTTCCGCGCGCGTCTTCAGCTCGATGCTGAAAGAGCCGCTGGTGCCGGTGCGGCTGGTGCCCAGGCGCGAACTGACCGACTTCACCGCCGGATCGCCCTGCAGCATCGCGGTGATGCGCTCCTGCCGCTTGATTGTCTCGCCGAACGACACCGTGGCGCTGGAAGTGGAGCGGCCCCAGATCAGGCCGGTGTCCTGCTGCGGGAACAGGCCGGTGCGCACCGAGCCGGCCAGGAACACGGTAGCGACGATCAGCGCCAGCGGGGTCAGCGCGAACAGCAAGGTGTGGCGCAGCGAGAAGTTCAGCGCGGTGGTGTAGATCCCCAGCATGCCCTCGTGGAACTTGTCGAGGGCGCGATCGAGGCGCGAAGGCTCCTTGCGCTTCTTGTCGTCGTGCGCGCGCAGGAAGCGGCCGCACAGCGACGGCGTCAAGGTCAGCGACACCAGCATCGACATCACGATCGCCGCCACCAGGGTCAGCGTGAATTCGTGCATGAACAGGCCGGTAAAGCCGCTGGCGAACAGCAGCGGAATAAACACCGCCACCAGCGAGGCGGTAATCGACACGATGGTGAAGCCGATCTCGCGCGCGCCCAGCAAGGTCGCCTCGAAACGCGACAGGCCTTCGTCCATGTGGCGGATGATGTTTTCGATCACCACGATGGCGTCGTCCACCACGAAGCCGATCGCGATCACCAGCGCCAGCAGGGTGAGGTTGTTGAGCGTATAGCCCATCAGATACATGCACACGAAGGCGCCGGCCAGCGACAGCGGCACCGCCACGGCAGCGATCAAGGTGGGCGCGAGCCGGCGCAGGAACAGCGCCATGGTCAGCACCACCATGGCCAGGCTGATCAGCAGCGTGGCCTGCACTTCATGCAGCGAGGCGCGGATGGTCGGCGTGCCGTCGAAGTACGGCATCAGCTTGGTGCCGGGCGAGAGGAACGCGCGCAAGGTCGGGATCAGGTCGCGCACCGCATCGACGGTGGCGATCACGTTCGCATCCGACTTCTTGTACACGTACATCAGCACGGCCGGCTTGCCCTGGTACCAGGCGGCCTGGAACGCGTCCTGCTGGCCGCTGTAGACCTTGGCCACATCCGACAGACGCACCGGCGTGCCGTTGCGCGTGGCGATCACCAGGTCGGCGAACTCTTCGGCGGTGTGCAGGTTGTCGTTGGCGGTGATCGCCATCAGGGTCTGGCCGTTGTCCAGAAAGCCCTGCGGCGACGTGACATTGGCGGCGATCAGCGCATTGCGGATCTGATCCGGCGACAGGCCCATCGCATTGACCGCGCGCAGATTGAGGTCGACGCGGATGGCCGGCGTCGCCGCGCCGGCGATATCCACCGAGGACACGCCCTCGAGCTGGCGCAGGCGCTGGGCCAGCAGCGAGTCGGCCACGTTGTAGAGCGCGGCGGCCGATTGCGTGTCCGAGGTCAGCGCGAAGGCGATGATCGGATCGTCGTTGGGGTTGGCCTTCTGATAGCTCGGCTGGCCGGTCAGGCCGCTGGGCAGGTCCGGCTGCGCGGCATTGATCGCCGCCTGCACGTCGCGCGCGGCCGAGTCGAGATTGCGCCCGCTCTGGAACATCAGGAACACCGAGGCGCTGCCCTCGGAACTGCGCGAACGCATGGTGTCGATGCCGGGCACCTGGCCCAGATGGCGCTCCAGCGGCGCGGCCACGGTCGACGCCATATTGCTGGCGTCCGCACCGGACTGGCTGGCCTGCACGAAGATCACCGGGAACTGGATATCCGGCAGCGCAGCCACGCCAAGCAGCGAATAACAGATCACCCCGAGCACGAAGACGCCGATGGCGAGCAGCGAGGTGCCGATGGGGCGGCGGATGAACGGGCCGGAGATGTTCATGCAGTAAGCGTAGCGGGGGAATGGCCCGGACGTCGGGCGAGACAGGGTGTTCTGAGCTGAACGCGCCGCACACGGATCGGTTGAACTTGGGGGCCGGGGCCTTCTGGCACTGGTGCAGTTCGCCAGCCCCAGTACGCCGAAAGGGGCGGAGCCTTCCGGCTCCACCCCTTGATCGCGTTACCGCGTCGTTCCGGTCCCGGCGGCCTCACGCCGCGGCGCTTCCGCCGGTAGCCGCGCGTTCCAGTGCGCGGCGTTCGCGCCGCACCCTCAGCCAGTCGGAGAAACGTTCCATATACAGATAGATCACCGGCGTGGTGTACAGCGTGACCAGCTGCGACAGCAGCAGGCCGCCCACGATGGACACGCCCAGCGGACGGCGCAGTTCCGCGCCGATACCGTTGCCCAGCGCCAGCGGCAGGGCGCCGAGCATGGCCGCCGCGGTGGTCATCATGATCGGGCGGAAGCGCAACAGGCAGGCGCGGCGGATCGCTTCAGCCGCGCTGATGCCGGTGCGCTGCGCCTCGATGGCGAAGTCGATCATCATGATCGCGTTCTTCTTCACGATGCCGATCAGCAGCACGATGCCGACGATGCCGTCCACCGACAGGCTCATGCCGCACAGGATCAGCGCCAGCAGCGCGCCCACGCCGGCCGGCGGCAGGGTGGAGATGATGGTCAGCGGGTGGATGTAGCTCTCGTACAGCACGCCCAGCACGATGTAGATCACCACGATCGCGGCCAGCAGCAGCAGTACTTCGTCGCCCAGCGAGGAGGAGAACTCCGCCGCCTTGCCGATGAACTGCCCGCGCACCTGCGGCGGGAAGTTCTGCTGCTGTTCCAGCTCGTGGATCGCCTTGACCGCATCGGACAGCGAATAGCCCGGCGCCACGTTGAACGACAGCGTCACCGCCGGCAGCTGCTGCTGATGGCTGACCACCAGCGCCGCGCTGGTGACCTCGGCATTGGCCAGCGAGGCGATCGGAATGGTGCCGCCGGCGCCGACCTGGAAGCCGACATTGCCGGTGTTGCCGATACCCGCCGGCGTGGCCGAGTTGCTCGAGGCGACCTGGCCAAAAGTAGTCGCATTGCTGCCGGTCAGCGCGCCGTTGCCGTTGCCGCGCACGGTGAGCTTGTTCAGCAGGTCCTGGCTGGTGCGGAATTCCGGCGCGACTTCCATCACCACGCGGTACTGGTTGAGCTGGGTGAAGATGGTCGAGATCTGGCGCTGGCCGAAGGAGTCGTACAGCGTGTCGTCGATGGTCTGCACCGGCACGCCCAGGCGGCTGGCTTTCTCGCGGTCGATGGTGAGCTTGAGCGCGTTGCCGTTGTCGGCCAGGTTGTTGTCCACGTCGGCCAGCTCGGGACGCTGGCGCATGGCCTGGGTCATCTGGGTGGCATAGCCGGCCAGTTCCGCCGAACTCACCGTCGACATCGAGTACTGGTACTCGGTGGCGGCGACGCGGCTGTCCAGGGTCACGTCCTGCACGGGCTTCAGGTACAGCGCCACGCCGGGAATGCCGGACACCGCCTTCTGCAGGCGCGGCAGGATGTCGTCCAGGCCGGGGCGGTCGCCGCGGTCCTTCAGCACGATGCTGAGCTGGCCCTGGTTGAGCGTGGGGTTGATCGAGCCGGCGCCGATAAAGGCCGCCACGCCGCTCACCGCCGGATCCTTGCGCAGCGCGTTGGCCACCGCCTGGGTGCGCTGCTCCATCTGCGGGAACGCCACGTTCTGGTCGGCCTGCACCACGCCGGTGATCAGGCCGGTGTCCTGCTCGGGCAGCAGGCCCTTCGGAATCACCACGTACAGGAACACGGTGACCACCACGGTGACCAGCGCGACGAACATGGTGAAGCGCTGGTGATCCAGCACCCAGCCCAGGGTGCGGTCGTACAGGTCCACCGTGCGCGACCACACCGTGCGCTTGCCGGCGGCGGCGTGGCGCTCGTGCGCGTCGTCGCCTTCGGGCAGCGCGTCGGGCTTGAGCAGGTAGGCGCACATCATCGGCGTCAGGGTCAGCGACACCAGCATCGAGATCGCCACCGCGATGGTCAGCACCCAGGCGAACTCGTGGAACAGGCGGCCGGTGACGCCGGGCATCAGCAGCAGCGGCAGGAACACCGCGATCAGCGACACGGTCAGCGACAGCACGGTGAAGCCGATTTCCTTGGCGCCCAGCTCGGCCGCTTCCTTGCCGCTCTTGCCCTGCTCGATATAGCGGACGATGTTCTCGATCATCACGATCGCGTCGTCGACCACGAAGCCGGTGGCGACGGTCAGCGCCATCAGCGAGAGGTTGTCCAGCGACATGCCGGCGAAGGCCATCACGCCGAAGGTGCCCATCAGCGACAGCGGCACCGCCACCGACGGAATGATGGTGGCCCACAGGCGGCGCAGGAACACGAAGATCACCGCGACCACCAGGAACACGGTGAGGATCAGGGTGAACTGCACGTCCTCCACCGAGGCGCGGATGGTGATCGTGCGGTCGGCGAACACCGCCAGGTGCACGTCGGCCGGCAGCACGCTGCGCAGCTCCGGCATGATCGCGCGGATGTGTTCCACCGTCTGCACGATGTTCGCGCCCGGCTGGCGGCGGATATCCAGCAGCACCGCCGGCTTGCCGTTGGCCCACGCGGCGAGCTGGTCGTTCTCGACGCCGTCGATCACCCGCGCCACATCGGACAGGCGCACCGGGGCGCCGTTCTTGTAGCTGATGATGGTGTTCTTGTACTCGGCCGCGTCGATCAGCTGGTCATTGGTGCCGATGCTGTAGCTCTGCGTCTTGCCGTTGAGCGTGCCCTTGGGCGCGTTCACGTTGGCCTGGGTGAGCGCGCTGCGCACGTCCTCCATGGTCAGGCCGAGATTGGACAGCTGCGCCGGGTTGATCTGGATGCGCACGGCCGGACGCACGTTGCCGGCGATCGAGACCAGGCCCACGCCCTGCACCTGCGAGAGCTTCTGCGCCAGGATCGAGTCGGCGAAGTTGTTGATCTCGCGCAGCTCGTGGGTCGCCGAAGTGAGTTCGAGCGTGAGGATCGGCGCGTCGGCCGGATTCACGCGGTTGTACACCGGCGGATACGGCAGGTTGTTCGGCAGCGTGCCCTTGGCCTGGTTGATCGCGGCCTGCACGTCCTGCGCAGCGATGTCGATGTCGCGGTCCATGGCGAACTGCAGCACGATGGTCGACAGGCCCGCGGAGGAGTCCGAGGTCATCATGCTCAGGCCGGAGATCTGGCCGAAGTTGCGTTCCAGCGGCGTGGTGATCAGCGCCGCCATGGTGGACGCGCTGGCGCCCGGATACTGGGTGGTGACCACCAGGCTGGGCGCGTCGATTTCGGGCAGCGCCGAGACCGGCAGCTGGCGATAGCCCAGGATGCCAAGCAGCATCACCGCCACCATCAGCAGCGAGGTGGCGATCGGCCGGCGGATGAAGAGCGTCGAGAATCCCATGGGTACCTGGATGGCCGTCCGTTGTGGACTTCAAGGCGCGGCGCGTCTATGCGCCGCGCGTGGCGCCGGGCGTCGCGCTGCAAGCGCGCGCCCGGCCGGTTTTGGCTTAGCCGCCGCGGCGGCCGCCGCCGTTGCGCTGACCCTTCTTGCCCTGCTGCTGCAGCTCCTCGGCGGTGGGCGCGGCCGGCACTTCGCCCGGCTTGAGCCCCTTCACCTTGCTGCCCGGCTTCAGGCGGAACTGGCCTTCGGTGACGACCTGGTCGCCTTCCTTGAGGCCCGCACCGATCATCACGTGGCTGTCGCCGACTTCGCCGGCAACCTTCACCGGCTGCATCTTGACCGTGCTGTCGGCCTGCACCTGGTAGACGTAGTCGCCGTCCGGACCGCGCTGCACCGCCTGCGACGGGATCACCAGGCCGCCCGCCACGGTACGCACCTGCAGGCGCACATTGACGAACTGGCCCGGCCACAGGTCGTTCTTCTCGTTGGCGAACTGCGAGCGCAGGCGGAAGGTGCCGGTGGTGGTGTCGATCTGGTTGTCGATCACCTTCAGCTGGCCGCCTTCGGCGATCGGATGCGCGTCGACGCGGTCCAGCGCGGTGACCTGCAGCGGATCGGTGCTGCCGCGCACGGCATTGCGCACGATCTCCAGGTTCTGCTCCGGCAGCGTGAACATCACATAGATCGGATGCAGCTGGGTGATGGTGACGATGGTGGTCGTGGTGGTGACCAGGTTGCCCGGGTCCACGCCGCGGATGCCGGTGACGCCGTCGATCGGCGAGATCACCTTGGTGAAGCCAAGCTGCACCTGCGAGCTGGCGATCGCCGCGACGTCGGCCGCGACCGCTGCCTGGTATTGCGACACCTGGTTGCGCTGGGTGTCCAGATCCTGCTTGGAGATATAGCCCTGCGGCGCCAGGTTCTGGCTGCGCGCCAGGTTGGCGCGTGCGGTGGCGAGCAGCGCCTCGTCCTGCGCCTTCTTGCCCACGGCCTGCTGGTAGTTGGCCTGGAAGGTGCGCGGGTCGATCTCGGCGAGCACGTCGCCCGCCTTCACTTCCTGGCCTTCCTTGAACTTCAGGCTCATCAGCTGGCCGGCGACCTGCGGATTGATGGTGACGGTGTTGAGCGCCTGCACGGTGCCCAGCGCGGTCAGGTAGACCGGCACGTCACGCTTGGCCACGGGCTCGACGGTCACCGGGACCGGCGTTTCCTTGTCCTTGCCTTCGCCGTCCTTGCCCGCACCGCCGTGGCCGTTGCCGGCCGTCTGGCCGTCCTGGCTGGCGCCCGGCTTGTGCATGAGACGGAAACCGACTCCTCCCACGATGATCACGGCGATGACGATCAGCGCGATCTTCCAAAAACGCGACATGAAAAAAGCTCCTGGGATGAAAGGCGGGCCCCACCCGAACCCCGCCGCGCGCGGATGCGCGCCTGTTTTGGTACGACGGCGAAAGGATAGGGGCAGTTCAACGAAAAGGGACAATGCCAGTTGACAGGGGGGGCGCATGACCGATGGCAGGGATGAGCCGCGCCACTATGCGGTCCGGGCATGTCGATCCGGTGTCGATGGCAGGGACAAGTTTGGCAGCAGTCGGTTCCGCGTGCCCGGTCTGGAAGACAGGCGGGCTCCTTCGTCTATAATCCGGAACTTCTTTGCCTGAACCTGCGGTCCGGCCAGGCCCGCGCGTTCGCCCACCGTAACTGGGGAGTATCTGCGTGAGCGGTTCCATGACGAAGTCCGACCAGAGTTTCATGCGCAGCTTCTCGTTGCTGATCGCTGGCCTGGGTGTGCTGACGCTGCTGCTGATCGGCGGTGCGTGGATGATCTACGACGCCGAACCCAAGGAAATCAATCCTGACGCCGCCAAGAAAGTGGCCGAGCGCATTGCCCCCGCGGGCGCCGTCTACGCCGGCGACACCGGCCGCGCCGCCATGCAGGCCGCCGCCGACGCCGCCGCCAAGGCCGCCGCTTCGCAGGTCGCCTACGGCGGCAGCACCGACGGCAAGACCATCTACGACAACCTCTGCCACAGCTGCCACACCGCCGGCGTCGCCGGCGCGCCGAAGCTGGGCGACAAGGGCTCCTGGGGCCCGCGCATCGCCGAAGGCCTGGATACCCTGGTCAAGCATGCGATCGAGGGCTACCACGGCCCGGACGGCAACTTCATGCCGGCCAAGGGCGGCAATCCGGCCCTTACGGATGAGCAGGTGAAGAACGCCGTGCATTGGATCGTCGACCAGGCCAAGTAAGAAGGCCGGTCGGGATGCACGTGAAAACGCCGCCCTTGGGCGGCGTTTTTCGTTCTAGTAGTAGTCGTCCTCGCGCTGATGCCGCATGGCAAGCACGTGCACGTCACTGCCGCTGATCTCGAACAAGGCCACATAGCCCGCGTTGCCGAAGCCGATCAGCAGCTCACGCAGGAACGGATCGGCCTCGTCCGCCTTACGGCACGCATACGGAAAATCCTTGAGCAGCTCCACTGCCTTCCCGATCGCCGCCAGCGCACGCTCGGCAGCGCTGTGATCGTGGACCAGCAAAGCCTCGAAGCACCTCACCAGATCGCCCTGCGCTTCTTCCGTGAAACGGACCCGATAACTCATTCACCATTCTCGCGCGGAGGCATTGCCTGCAGCCGAGCCGCGAGCTGGCCGAGCACTTCATCGGCTTCGACATAACGCCCGCTGTCCCGCGCCTTCTCCGCCGAAGCGCGCCCACGCGCAATAAATTCCCGTTGCGCCGTGCGCCGGTGGACCTCGGCCCGCAGCGAAGCCTCGGCAAACGCCGACAGACTCTCGCCCGGATGCAGCACACCCAGCACCTGTTCGCGAAATTCGGGTTCGACCCGCAGCGGCGGAATCATGGCTGTCTTCATGGGAAAGTGGCTCCATGTATAGCAATTGCTATGCATGCTAGCACGCCCCTTTCAAGCCATTTCAGAGCCTTCCCCACCCGCAACCCACGCCGCCGCAAACGCCCGCAGCTGGGGGAAAAACGCCTCGAAGCGCTCCCGCAGCGGCCCTTCCAGCCCGGCCAGCACCGGCATCGCCTCGCCTATGGGATTGGCCCGGCTCAGCCGCGCCGACACCCCATGCAGGGCCCGTTCGATCTCGGCGCGCTTCGCATACCCGGCCGGCAGGTCGTGAGCATCCATATAGACAAGGAATCGCTGCAGCCCTTCCGGCAGCATCCCGCCATGCTGATGCAGCAGCGCCCGCAGCCGATCGGAAAACCCCTCCAGCGGCTCCTCGCTCCAGCGCGCAAAACCCTGCGCCAGCTCATGGTCGAACCACATATCCAGCAGGATCCCGCCGAAACGCCGGTACGGCGGCGGCAGCAGGCGCCGCGCCTCGGCCACCTCCGGATGCGCATCGGTAAACACATCGATGGCCCGATGCAGGCGGATGCCGTCGATCACCCGCGGCGGAAAGCGCTGCGGGTCCGGCCTGCCATGCACGAAGTCGCCGAGCATGCCGCCCAGGCGCAAGTCCTCGTCGCCGCCCGCCAGCAGGGCGTGGGCCAGATGGTTCATGCCTGCGCCCGCCGCGCGCACGGGCGGCGAGCCGGCCCGGCGGTTATCATTCTGCGCATGACTCCCATCGCCTTCCCCAACGATCCGGATCAGTTTCCCGGTGAAGAAGCCAGCTTCGCGCTGAGCGGTCCGGCCGGCAAGCTCGAAACGATCAGCAATGTCGCCGAGCCCGCCGAAGCGCGCCGCGGCGTGGCCGTGATCTGCCATCCCAACCCCGTCGAGGGGGGCACCATGCACAACAAGGTGGTGACCATGGTGGAGCGCAGCCTGCGCGAGCGCGGCCTGGATACCGTGCGCTTCAACTTCCGCGGCACCGGCGAATCCGAAGGCCAGCACGACTACGGCGACGGCGAGAGCGACGACCTGGCCGCGGTGGTGCGCTGGGTGCGCCAGGTGCGCCCCGGCGATGCGCTGTGGCTGGCCGGTTTCTCCTTCGGCAGCTATGTGAGCCTGCGCAATGCGGTGGCGCTGGATGCCGACGCACTGATCAGCATCGCCCCGCCGGTGGCGCGCCGCCATTACGAATTCGACGCCATCGCGCTGCCGACCTGCCCCTGGCTGGTGGTGATGGGCGAGAGCGACGAGGTGGTCGATCCGCAGGCGGTATTCGACTGGATCGACAGCCTGCCGAAGAAACCCGAGCTGGTGCGCATGCCCGACACCGGGCATTTCTTCCACCGCCGCCTGATGGACCTGCGCGGCGCGATCAAGCACGTCGTGCAGGACTGGCTGCCGCCGCCGCGCGGCTGAGCCGCCCTTCTTCGATTCTTCCCCATGAGCGAAACACCCCCGATCGCGCCGAGCGCGCGCTACCACGAAGGCGTCGCCGCGCACCGCTGGGAAAGCGATCCCGCCCAGCTCGCCGTGCTGCCCGAATTCGACCGCATGCACGCGGCGCTGACCGTCGCGCGCGAGGAAAGCGGCGGCCTGTTCGGACGGCTGAAATCCCTGCTCGGCGCCGAGCCGCGCGAAGCCGTGCCGGGCCTGTACCTGTGGGGCAGCGTGGGCCGCGGCAAGACCTTTCTGATGGACCTGTTCGTAGCCAGCCTGCCGCAGGGCATCGCGCTGCGCCGGCACTACCACCGCTTCATGGGCGAGGTGCACGAGCGGCTGCGCGAGCTGGGCAACCGCCAGGATCCGCTGCTGGAAGTGGCCGACGGCATCGCCGCGCGCTGCCGCGTGCTGTGCCTGGACGAGTTCCTGGTCAACGACATCGGCGACGCGATGATCCTCGGCACCTTGCTGGACGCGCTGTTCGCGCGCGGCGTGAGCCTGATCACCACCTCCAATACGCAGCCGAAGAATCTCTACAAGGACGGCCTGCAGCGCGCGCGCTTCCTGCCCGCCATCGCCCTGCTGGAACGGCACTGCCACGTGGTGGAGATGATTTCCTCGCGCGACTGGCGCCTGCGCGCGCTGACTCAGGCGCCGGTGTACTTCACCCCGCCCAGCGCCGAAGCCGAGCGCTCGCTGGCGCGCATCTTCACCACGCAGGCGCAGGGCGAGGCGACGGAGGGTGGCGATATCGTGGTCAACGATCGGCCCATTCCGATACGCAAGCGCGCCGAAAATATCCTGTGGTTCGACTTCGACGCACTGTGCGAAGGCCCGCGCGCGGTGGCCGACTACATCGCCATCGCCAAGGCCGGCCCGGCGGTGATCGTGTCCAACGTGCCGCAGTTCAGCATCTACAGCGAGGACGCCGCGCGCCGCTTCGTGCTGCTGGTGGACGAGTTCTACGACCGCCACGTGAAGCTGATCCTGTCCGCCGCCGCGCCGATCACCGAGCTGTACGACGGCGAGCGGCTGCGCGCGGAATTCGGGCGCACGGAGTCGCGGCTGATCGAGATGCAGAGCGAGGAATACCTGGCCTCGGCGCATCGCGCGGACTGACGCGCAACGCGCGCGGGCCATCGGGGAAATGTCCCATTTGTCACCCCGCGCGCGGCCACCGGGGCAACCGCGCGGCTAGGCTCCTCCGCACATCCCGTCCGGAGGAGTCCTGCAATGCGCCGTCCCTTGCTCGCACTGACCCTGGCCACCGTTTCCATCGCATCCGCGCATGCCACCGATGCAGCCGGAAGTGTCCAGGCCGAACTGCCGCAGGTCACCGCATGGCGGCGCGAGATCCATCAGCATCCCGAATTGAGCAACCACGAGACGCGCACCGCTGCGCTGGTGGCCGCGCAGCTGAAGAAGCTCGGGCTGGAGGTGCATACCGGCGTCGCGCACACCGGCGTGGTCGGCATCCTCAAGGGCGGCAAGCCGGGACCGAAGCTGGCGCTGCGCGCCGATATGGATGCGCTGCCGGTCACTGAAGAAGTCGACGTGCCGTTCGCTTCCAAGGCGCAGGGCGAGTACCGCGGCAAGCCCACCGGCGTGATGCACGCCTGCGGCCACGACGCGCATACCGCCATGCTGCTGGGCCTGGCCACCGTGCTCGCCGGCATGTGGCAGGAGCTGCCGGGCGAGGTGATGTTCGTGTTCCAGCCGGCGGAGGAAGGCCCGCCCGCGGGCGAGGACGGCGGCGCGCCGCTGATGCTGAAGGAAGGCCTGTTCCGCGACTTCGCGCCCGACGCGGTGTTCGCCATGCATGTGATCAGCACGCTCAACGTCGGCACGGTGTCGCTGCGGCCCGGCCCCGCGCTGGCCGGCGCGGACAGCTTCCGGCTGGTGGTGCACGGCCGCCAGACGCATGGCGCGATGCCGTGGCATGGCGTCGATCCCATCGTCACGGCCGCACAGATCGTCACCGATGCGCAGACCATCGTCAGCCGCCGGCTGGATATCAGCACACTGCCGGCGGTGGTGAGCTTCGGCATCGTCGAAGGCGGCGCGCGCCACAACATCGTGCCGGACAAAGTCGAGCTGCAGGGCACCCTGCGCAGCTTCGATCCCGGCATGCGCCAGCAGGCGATCGACAGCCTGCGCGGCATCGCCGAGCACGTCGCCGCCGCGAACGGCGCCACGGTGGAGGCGCAGATCCCGATGGGCGACAGCTATCCGGTGACGGTCAACGAGGCGAAGCTGACCGCGCGCGTGCGCGCCAGCCTGGGCAAGGCGATCGGCGATGCGCAGGTACTGGAGGCGCCGCTGGCGATGCCTTCGGAAGACTTCGCCCATTTCGCCAAAGCCGCACCGGGCGTGTACTTCTTCGTCGGCGCCACGCCGGCCGGGCAGGATGCGGCGAAGGCGCCGGCCAATCACTCGCCACGGTTCTTCATGGACGAAGAAGCGCTGCGCATCGGCATGACCGGGATGCTGCAGGCGACCCTCGATTTCCTGCAGGCGCCTGCCGCGGCAACGGCCGCGCCGGAGCAGGCCGCCATCTGAAAGCGCGCTGCTCGCGCGCCTTCTGCCGCAGCGTCACGCCGGCCAGCGCCGGCGGCGCGCCCGCGATCTTCGGCAACCCCGGCATGCGCTCCCCCTCCGCTGGCCCGCGCTGCGGTAACGTGGCGGCCTTTCCCGCATGGAGCCCAAGCCATGACCAGCCTGCTCGTCCTCGCCCTGCTGTCCGCGCCTGCCATGCCGGCGGACGATTTCTCAACACGGGTCCAGCAGGCCAAGTTGACCGAGGGGGCCAAGGGTGGCTCGGAGTACCAGAAGCTGATGTGGGCCGCGATCGGCGACCGCACCACCGACGCGCTCAAGAGCTGCATCGCCACGCTGTCCAAACCGGACAAGACGCCGTTCACCCTGGTCGCCGACGTGCATGCCGACGGCAGCCTGGGCCGGGTCGAGGTGCGCGCCCCCACCGACGTCGCCACCTGCCTGCAGAGCCGCTTCGCCAGCTGGAAGCTGCCGGCGCCGCCCGCCAGCCCGGCGCCGTATCCGATCGAGGTCGATTTCAGCATCACCCCCTGAGGGCTCGCCGGGACTGATCGCTAAGATTTTTTGCATGGCCGCCAGGCCGCGCCAGGCCTTGAATTACCCCACTTATCCACCGATATATGCACAACGGCTTGGGTTGACCCGCCCCTGTCTACCCCTATATGTTGTGCCGGTCGGTGCCTTTCTCAGACCTACGGTCGGATCGGCTTAATAGGGAATCCGGTGTGAATCCGGAACTGCCCCGCAGCGGTAAGCGGAAACGAAAGCTCCCATCGCACTGGCCCGGGAGGCTGGGAAGCGGGGGCAAGTAGGTCGGATCGATCGCCCACGAACGGTCCATGTCTGCGAGTCCGAAGACCTGCCGGCACATCGCGGCCCGAGCGCTGCGGTGAGTGATGGCGGCTTCCGCGGGGAGGCGCGCCGTGGCGCGGAGCGTTCGCTTCGCCGCACGGCCGTCCGCGCTGGAAACCCCCTTGTCTCAAGCCCTGCGCGCGGGAGCAGGTCATTGAAGTCTTTGGCCAGGAGCGATGCCATGCACCCTATCGACACCGATTCGCGCGAGCGCACTGACGACCGCGCGGACGCATCCGCCTTCCCCGCCGCCACCGACGCGGCCACGCCTGAGCCCGCGCGCATGGAAGCCGTCGCGGAAACGCCGTTTGCCCTTACCCCGCCGCACAACCCCGGCCAGATGCGCGTGAAAAAGCGCAACGGCGGCCAGGAGATCGTCGACGTCAACAAGATCGTGCGCGCGGTGACCCGCAGCGGCGAAGGCCTGCACGGGGTCGATCCGCTGCGCGTGGCGCTGAAGACCATCGGCGGCCTGTACGACGGCGCCACCACCCGCGAGCTGGACGAGCTGTCGATCCGCACCGCCGCCGCGCTCACCGCCGAGGAACCCGAATACGGCCAGCTCGCCGCGCGCCTGCTCGGCGCCTATATCGACAAGGAAGTGAGCGGCCAGGAAATCCAGAGCTTTTCCCAGTCGATCGCGCGCGGCGCGGAGCTGGGCATTCTCAACGAGCGCCTGCGCGACTTCGTCACCGCCAATGCGCGCAAGCTCAACGACGCGATCGATCCGCTGGCCACGCGCCGCTTCGAATACTTCGGCCTGCGCACCGTGTACGACCGCTACCTGCTGCGCCACCCGCAGCTGCGCAAGGTGATCGAGACGCCGCAGTACTTCTTCATGCGCATCGCCTGCGCGCTGGGCGGCAACGAGATCGGCGAGACGCTGGAGCTGTACCGCCTGCTGTCCTCGCTGGAATACATGGCCAGCTCGCCCACGCTGTTCAATGCCGGCACCGCGCATGAGCAGCTGAGCTCCTGCTTCCTGCTCGACTCGCCCACCGATTCGCTGGAGTCGATCTACGAGAAGTACGGCGACGTCGCCAAGCTGAGCAAGTTCGCCGGCGGCATCGGCCTGGCCTACTCGCGCGTGCGTTCGCGCGGTTCGCTGATCAAGGGCACCAACGGCCATTCCAACGGCCTGGTGCCGTGGCTGAAGACGCTGGACGCCTCGGTCGCCGCAGTGAACCAGGGCGGCAAGCGCAAGGGTGCGGCCTGCGTGTACCTGGAGCCGTGGCACGCGGATATCGAGGAGTTCCTCGAGCTGCGCGACAACACCGGCGACGACGCGCGCCGCACGCATAACCTCAATCTCGCCAACTGGATCCCCGACGAATTCATGCGCCGCGTGGAAAGCGACGGCGACTGGTCGCTGTTCGATCCGAAGATCGTGCCGCACTTCGTCGACAGCTGGGGCGAGAACTTCGAGCGCGCCTACCGCGAAGCGGAAGCCGCCGGCATCGCGGTGAAGCAGGTGAAGGCGCGCGAGCTGTATGCGCGCATGCTGCGCACGCTGGCGCAGACCGGCAACGGCTGGATGACCTTCAAGGACCGCAGCAACGCCACCAGCAACCAGACGGCCAAGGCCGAGAACGTCATCCACCTGTCCAACCTGTGCACCGAGATCCTCGAGGTGACCAACGCCGGCGAGACGGCGGTGTGCAACCTGGGTTCGGTGAATCTGGCGCGCCATGTGGTGGACGGCGTGTTCGACTTCGACAAGCTCGCCTCCACCGTGCGTACCGCGGTGCGCCAGCTCGATCGCGTGATCGACCTGAATTTCTATCCGATCGACACCGCGCGCACCGCCAACCGCAAGTGGCGCCCGGTGGGCCTGGGCGTGATGGGCCTGCAGGACGTGTTTTTCAAGCTGCGCCTGCCGTTCGATTCGGCCGAAGCGCTGGCGCTGTCTACGCGCATCGCCGAGGAGATCTATTTCCACGCGCTGACCATGTCCAACGAGCTGGCCCAGCAGTACGGCGCGCATCCCGGTTTCACCGAGAGCCGCGCCGCCAACGGCGAGCTGCAGTTCGACTACTGGCCGCAGGCCAGGCCGAACGACGACGCGCGCTGGGCCTCGCTGCGCGCCAGCGTGAAGGAGCACGGCCTGCGCAACTCGCTGCTGATCGCGATCGCGCCGACCGCCACCATCGCCTCGATCTCCGGCTGCTACGAGTGCATCGAGCCGCAGGTGAGCAACCTGTTCAAGCGCGAGACGCTGTCCGGCGACTTCCTGGTGGTGAACCGCTACCTGGTCGACGAGCTGAAGACGCTGGGCCTGTGGACGGCGGAAGTGCGCGATGCGATCAAGCTGGCCGAAGGCTCGATCCAGGGCATCGCCAGCATCCCCGAGCGCCTGCGCCAGATCTACCGCACGGTGTGGGAGCTGCCGCAGAAGGCGCTGATCGACCTGGGCGCTGCTCGCGGCGCCTATATCGACCAGAGCCAGTCGCTGAACCTGTTCATGGAAAACCCGAACATCGGCCAGCTCAGCTCCATGTACATGTACGCGTGGAAGTCCGGCATCAAGACCACGTATTACCTGCGCTCGCGCCCGGCTACCAAGATCACCAAGACCACCGTGTCGGCGGCGCCCGCGGCGAAACCCGCACCGCAGCCCGAGCAGGAACAGGAGCAGGCCACCGCCGCGGTGTTCTGCTCGCTGGAGAACCCCGAGTACTGCGAAGCCTGCCAGTAAACCCGTCATCCCAGCGAAAGCTGGGATCCAGTGCCTTCTATGCGGGACCGCAAAGGCACTGGGTTCCAGCTTTCGCTGGAACGACGGTCATGTGCAGATATCCGAATATAGGTCGCGCCAGTAGGGATTGGTTTTTTCAATCAACTCAAGCTTCCAAGCCCGCTTCCACGCTTTGAGAGCCTTCTCACGCAAGATCGCCGACTCCATCGTGTCGTGCATCTCGTACCAAACCAATCGATGGACGCGGTGGCGGCTTGTAAAGCCCTCCACTACTCCGTTGCGGTGCTGCCAAGTACGTGCTGGCAAGTTGGATGTGACACCAATGTACAAGGTCCCGTTACGACCACCAGCAAGCAAGTAAACCGAAGGTCTGCGCTCGCGCATGTTCAGTATCCATCTGACGCTGACACCAGCTTGCCGCCCTACCGCGCGTCATCCCAGCGAACGCTGGGATCCAGCGCCTCATTTCGGACCCAGCGCAACCGCCTGACAAATTGCAGTAACCAGAAACATGCACGAAGACTCACCGCTTCGTGCCCATGATGCGAGGAACCCCATGTCCACCGAAACCACCCGCCACCAGCACATCCTCGACCCCGGCTTCGAACTCACCCTGCGCCCGATGCGCTATCCCGAGTTCTACGAGATGTACCGCAACGCCATCAAGAACACCTGGACGGTGGAGGAAGTGGACTTCTCGCTGGACGTGACCGACCTGAAGTCGAAGATGAGCGATGCGGATCGCCACCTGATCCATCGCCTGGTCGCGTTCTTCGCCACCGGCGACACCATCGTGGCGAACAACCTGGTGCTGAACCTGTACCAGCACATCAATGCGCCGGAAGCGCGCATGTATCTGTCGCGCCAGCTGTACGAGGAAGCGCTGCACGTGCAGTTCTATCTGACGCTGCTGGACACCTATATTCCCGATCCGGCCGAGCGCAACAAGGCCTTCGGCGCGATCCAGAACATCCCCTCGATCCGCCAGAAGGGCGAGTTCTGCTTCAAGTGGATCGACTCGATCCAGAACCTGCAGCGCCTGGACACGCGCGAACAGCGCCGCCAGTTCCTGCTCAACCTGATCTGCTTCGCCGCCTGCATCGAAGGCCTGTTCTTCTTCGCCGCCTTCGCCTATGTGTACTTCCTGCGTTCGCGCGGCCTGCTGCACGGCCTGGCCTCGGGCACCAACTGGGTATTCCGCGACGAATCCGGCCATATGGGCTTCGCCTTCGAAGTGGTGCGCACGGTGCGCGCGGAAGAGCCGGACCTGTTCGACGAAAGCATGCGCGCGCAGGTCGAGGAAATGCTGGAAGACGCCATCGCCTGCGAGACGCAGTTCGCCGAGGACGTGCTGTCCGGCGGCGTGGCCGGCCTGTCGGTGAAAGATATGCGCCAGTACCTGGAATATTGCGCCGACCAGCGCCTGGTCCAGCTCGACCTGCCGAAGAAGTACGGCGCGAAGAACCCGTTCGACTTCATGGACCTGCAGGACGTGCAGGAAGTGACCAACTTCTTCGAACGGCGCGTGTCGGCGTATCAGGTGGGCGTGCAGGGCGAAGTGGCGTTCGATATGTCGTTCTGACATTCCGCCACGGCCACCTCTCCCGCGAGCGGGAGAGGTGGCCGACAGGCATCACGCCCAGCTGTTGTCGTTATCGTCGTCGAAGCCAACGTCGCCGATATCGCTCAGGTCGCCGTTGAAATCATTGTTGTCCTGCGCAAACGAGTGATCGTTCTGCAACGCGTTGTTGTTGTCATCGTAGAAATTATTCTGCGTGATGTTCTCCACCACGGTCTCCTGCCCGCCGCCGCCGAAAAGGCCGCCGCCGTGGTGCCCGCCCAGCAGGCTTTCGATGCCGTTGAACAGGAACATGCCGCCCGCGACGCCGGCCGCGGTGGTCGCCGCGCTGGCGAGAAAGCCCGGCGCCGCCGCCGGCTGCTGAGGCGCGGCTGCACCGCCGCCGAACAGACGCTCGCGCCAACCCGGCGCGGCAGCCTGCTGCTGCGGCATCGGCGGAGGCGTCGATGGCTGCTGCGGCTGGCTCCAGGCGCCAGCCTGGCCGCCGAGGAAGCTGCTGCCGCCCTGCCCGCTCACCTGCGCCTGCAGCTGCGCGATCTGCGCCTTGGCATTGTCCAGCGCGGCCTGCTGCAGCAGGCTGCGCTGCACCAGCAGATAGAGCGCGTCGGGATGGCCGGCCAGCTGCTGCTGGATCAGCGCATCGGCCTGCACGTCCTTGGTCACGCCGCGCACGGCGGCCAGGCGCTGCAGGAAGTCCTGGAGAAGTTGCTGTTCCTGGGGATTCATGGGGGTACTACCTCGTGGTGGTTGGCGACGGCCGCTTGTGCGCGCGCAGGGTCCGAAGTATGCGTACGGCGGATGACATCAAGGCCACCCTGCCATCGGTTGGGCTGCGCGCGTTCAGCTCGACAAGAACTTGCGCCGACTGAAACGGACGGCGGAGCCCGAAGGCTCCGCCGCGTTGTTCACTTCGACGCCTCATGCGCCTGCAGGTTCACGAACGGCAGCATCCCGCCGCCGTTGTAGGTGGGCAGATGGCCGTCCCATTTCTCGATGGCCGACATCTGCAGCACGTTCGGGTTCTGCCGCAGCGCATCGCCCTTCAGCGCGATCGCCTTGGCGTCGGCCTCGGCGATGGTGAGCGCAGCCTTGGCCTTGCCCTCCGCTTCGGCTTCCACCTTCTGCGCCTCGGCCTGCGCCTGCGCCACTTCGTTCTGGCGCTGCTCGGCCATCTGGGTGGCCTGGATCTTGGCGTTGATCGACTGCACCACGTTGTCCGGCAGGCGCAGTTCGCCGATCCAGTAGATCTTCTCGATCACGATGCCCACCGACGCGACCTCCCCGGCCACATCGTTCTGCACCGCATCGATCAGATGCGCCTTGCCCTTGCCGTACACCGATTCGATATCCAGGTTCGCGGCCTCCTTCACCAGCGCATCGCGCACCATATTGCGCAGATAGATATCGGTGATCTCGTCGATGCCCTTGCGGTACTTCTGGAAGATCAGCGTCACCTTGCTCGGGTCGATGTGGTACGTGATGCCCACGTCGGCGTTGACGATCAGGCCTTGCGAGGTCTGGAAACTCAGCGACTCGTCGACCGGACGCCCTTCATTGGACGAACGCGTAAACGCGTAGGTCTGGGTAAACGTGGGGAAGGTATACAGCTCATAACCCCAGCCCACCCAGTAACGGCCCGGCGGCAATTCCTGCAGCGCGCCCTTGCCGTCGCCATACAGCTGGAACTTCACGCCCACATGGCCGGCCGGCACCTTGTCGCAGGCTGTCAGCAGCAGGACGCACAACGCAACGGCAACCAGCGAGAGACGTTTGATCTGGCGATTCATACAGTCATTCCTTGTGACGAAGAAAACGGCTGAGCATTCGATAGCTCCAGGCCGCGAGCAGGCCCAGCAGGATCAGGCCGGCGAGCACGGCAAGCGTGCTGGTGGCGGAGATCAACAGCGGACCGACGAAACCGACGTACAGCAGCAGACACAGCGCGAGCAGCCAGCGGCTGGCCAGCGCTCGCGCGAACAGCGCTCTCATGGCGATGACTCCTTGCGATTCATGGCGGATGCGAAGCGATCCGCGCATCGCGGCTGGCTGGCGCGCAGGCGCGCGCAGGCAGCAGGCGATGCGCCGATGGTTTCGGCGGCGGCCTTAAGGAAGGGTTGGCGGTCTCAGGTCCGAGGGACGGAGATGGCGGTCCGCGCAGCGGCGCGATGGGGAGAGGAAGCCAAGCGACGAGCGTCGAGAGTCTTCATATGCGCACTCCGGTGCGCGAGATGAGGTGGTGGTGGCCGCGCATTCTACTCCCGCTTTTCTGCGGCGGCGCAAAAACGCTACATCGTTACAACAGTGGACGGGCCCATGAAAAAACCCCCTCCCGCAGCGCGGGAGGGGGTTTCCTGATGTCGCCGTTGAAGCCGGCGATCAGAGCGGCAACTTACTGATAGCGCGCAACAACGAAGGTCGTCGGCGAATTGCCGTAGCCCGAGACGACGATCTTGCCGTCGCTCTGGATGGCGAGCCCTTGAACAGCGGCATTCGCGCTGCTGACGGTGGTGGTCACCGGTCCGAAGCTGTAGTCCTGGTTGCCGAACTGGTCGTAGCGATTCAAGGTCAACTGGCGGTAGCTGCCCGCACTGGAGTAACCGCCGACAATGATGCCTCCGTTGGCATCGATCGCCATATCGCTGCCGATCGCATCGCCGCTGCCGATGGCGGTAAGGACCTTGCCGGTGCCGGAGCCAAACGTGCTGTCCAGCGCGCCGGCCGTGGTGTAGCGAACGGCGGCAAACCGGTAGTAACCGCCGGCCGTGCTGTTCGCGTAGCCGCCGGCGACGATCTTGCCGTCGCTTTGAATCGCTACCGAAGTGGCGAGGGCGGAGTTGCCAGAGAAAGTACCGCCCACATTGGTCAGAACTTTACCGCCGATACCGAACGTCGTGTCGAGCGCGCCACTGGTGGTGTAGCGCGTCAACGCGAATACGGTGCCGCCGCTCGACGCATAACCGGCCAGCACAGGCTTGCCATCCGCCTGGATGACCAGGCTGTTGGCGAAGGCGGTGCTGGTGCCAACCGCCGAGGTGACGTAGCCGGAACCGCTGCCGAAGCTGTAATCCAGCGTCCCGCTGCTGGTAAGGCGCGCCAGCGCAAAGCCGGAACCGGCATAGCCCGCCACCCAGATCGAGCCGCCCTGCACGGCAACGGCGCAGGCTTCCGAAGCTCCCGCGTAGAAACTGACGGTCGCCTTGCCCGAGCTGCCGAACGTGGTGTCCAGCGAACCATCCGTGTTGAAGCGATAGACGGTGAAGTTGCGGGTGGAGGTGAAGTTCGGGCACGAAGTACCTGCGGCGACGATCTTGCCGTCCGCCTGCAGGGCGAGTGCGCGCGCCTGCCCCGCGCAGGTGCCGGCCGGCGTGACGGTGACCTTGCCGGTGCCATTGAAGCTCGTATCCAGCGCACCGCTGGTCGTATAGCGAGCCAGTGCAAAGTCGCCGAACGCGTCCTGGCCGGCGGTGACGATCCGCCCGTCCGGTTGGATAAGCACCTTGGCGGCGGCGCCGTAGCTGCCGAAGGCGGTGGAGGTGATGCCTGCCGAACCGAACGTGGAGTCCAGCGTTGCGGACTGTGCCAGCGCTGCAACTGCGCTGATGGCGATGCCAAACGAAACCTTCAAGGTATTGCTGATCACTGAGTGTTCTCCCTGTTGAATGTGCTTGAATCTTGCGAGCTTCAACCCACTTCACCGCTGCCTGCGGCGTAGCCTCCTGCCCCCTGACGCTGACCTCAGTAATGATCCACCTTAGCGGTCTCATGGGCTGCGCCGATGACACCCGGCAGGTGCCGATTTCGTGCGTTCCGGCCTATTGACTACACCTGTAGTCAAGGGGTAGCTTGCCTACATCTGTAGTCAACCCGGATGACCTGCCATGTCCAAGCCTTCGATCGGCGACCAGGAACTTGCCCTGCTGCATTACCTGGCCGAACACGAGCCCGCCTCGGTCGGCGAAGTAGCCACCGGCTTCGGCGAGACGCGCGGCCTGGCGCGTTCCACCGTGCTGACCATGATGGAACGCCTGCGCGGCAAGGGTTATCTGCGCCGCCGCCAAGGCGGCGGCATGTACCGCTACAGCACCGCCACCGGTCCGGGCGAGGCAATGCGCCAGGCGGTGGATCAGTTCGTGGAGAAGACGCTGGCCGGTTCGGTGTCGCCGTTCGTGGCGTGGATGTCCGAGAAGGCCGAAGTCAGCGACAACGAGCTGGCCCAGCTGGAAGCGCTGGTCAATCAATTGCAGTCGCGGCGCAAGGAGAAGTGAGATGGATGCCTATTTCCGCTTCGCCGATGTGCTGCTCGATCGCCTGGTATGGACGTCTATTCAAGCAGCCGCGCTGATCGCCGCCGTATGGCTGCTGTGCCGCTGGCTGCCGCGCTGGTCGCCGGCAATGCGCTGCCTGCTGTGGTGGCTGGTCGGCGCGCAGCTGATGCTCGGCCTCGCGCTCGGCCGTCCGCTGGAACTGCCGCTGCTTACTCCGTCAACTGACACCACCGCGCTGTCGGGCGAGCTGCCGCAGGAACATGGCATCGCGATCCATACCGCGGTCACCGGCAATCCGCTGATCGCCACCCCGGTGCCGATCGCCGCGGCGGCGAGGACCTACGACACGCCGGCGAAGCCCTGGCCATGGCGCGAGACGCTGGCCAGCCTGTGGCTGCTCGCGATGGCGCTGCAGCTGGTCGCCGCGCTGCGCGAATGGCGCGAGACGCGTGCGGTGATCCGCAGCGCCGAACCGGTGCGCGATCCGCTGCTGCGCGCGCAGTGCGCCGAGCAGGCGCGCACGCTCGGCCTGCGCCGCTGCCCTGAGCTGCTGCGTTCCGATGTGATCGTCTCGCCGCAGGTCACTGGCCTGTGGCGTCCGGTGGTGCTGTTGCCGACGGAACACACGCTCAATCCGGCCGAATGCGCGATGGCGCTGGCGCACGAGCTGGCGCATCTGCGCCGCGGCGATCTGTGGCTGGGCTGGATTCCGGCGCTGGCGCAGCGCGCGTTCTTCTTCCATCCGCTGGCGCGCTGGGCGATGCGCGAATACGCGTTCCATCGCGAAGCGGCCTGCGATGCGCAGGTGCTCGACCGCTCCAGCGCCGAACCGCAGGACTACGGCCGCCTGCTGCTGCGCCTGGGCGTGGCGTTTCCGGTGCCTTCCGGCCTGGCCGGCGCTTCGCCCACGTTCCAGAACCTCAAGCGCCGCCTCACCCTGCTGCAGCAGACCGACCGCTTGCCGCCGCGCCTCGGCGCGTGGCTGCTGGTGGTGCTGGTCGCGCTGGCCGGTGCGCTGCCGTATCGCGTCACGGCGCGCGGCATGGACATGACCGTGCATGCCAATGGCAGCGCGGCCATGGAAGAGCAGCAGGCCACTGCGCCTTCCACCGCGGAACCGGCGACTGCGCCGACGCCGCTGGTCTCCCCCACCCGCGTCGTCGCGGCGCATCCCATGCCCAGCGTCGCGGCGTCGCCCGCGCCGGTGGCGGCGGCACCCAAGCTGGCGGCGGCGGCGAAGCCCGCTGCGGACATGATGGCCGCGGCTGAGCCGCTGGCGGCTATATCGTCCGAACCGATGGCGCCCCTCGCTCCTGTCGCCGCCGCACCGATGGCCGCCCTCGCGCCGGTTGCCGCCGCATCGCCCGGACCGCTGGCGTCGCCCGCCATGCCGCCCATGCCGCCCGTCGCGCCGGCCCCGCCTCCTCCTCCTCCGCCGCCGCCGGCAGCGCCTTCGCCCCCGTCGCCGCCGGTACGCGTCGGCCATGCCAGCCACGTGGATATCGATATCGAAGCCGGCGCGCCGCGCGGCTTCGCCATCATCGATCCGGACTTCATCACCATGCAGGGCACGGAGAACGACCTGGCCGCCGCGCGTTCGCTGCAGCGCGGCGACCAGCCGCTGCTGTGGATCCGCCGCGGCAATGACATCTACGTGGTGCATGACCGCGCGACCGTGCAGCGCGCCAAGGACGCCTATTCCCCGATGCGCGACATGGCCCGCGTGCAAGGCCAGATGGCCGGACGCCAGGGCGAGCTCGCCGGGCGCGAAGGCGGCCTTGCCGCGCGCACGGCAGCGCTGTCCCAGCGCCGGGTGGAACTGGACGGCGAGCGCATGGCGATCAGCAGCGAGCGCGAACAGCAGAGCCTGCAGCGGCGCGGCGACAGCGCCGAAGCGGCGGCCATCGCTGCCTCGTTCGATGGCCGCATGAAGGGCATCGATGCGCAGCTGGCCGATCTCGATCGCCAGCGCAGCGACATCGACCGCGAACAGACCGAGCTCAATCGCCACCAGGCCGATCTGAGCCGCCAGCAGGCCGATATCTCCCGCCACGAGCGCGAGGTGGCCCGCAAGGTCGACAGCCAGCTCGACCAGCTGATCGACCAGGCCGTCGCCGATGGCGTAGCCCAGCCCAGCAAGAGCCGTTGACCAACCTCACTCCATCCACCAGCGCACGAGACCTGACGATGAAACCGCTCCCGCTCTCCCTACGACTGCCGCGCCGGGCCGACTGGCGGGCGCTGGTGTTCCTGGCGCTGCTGTGCGCCGCGCCGATCACGCTGCTGGCGGCGCAGTACTCGACGCCGCCCACGCCACCGCCACCGCCGGCTGCACCGCCGCCGCCGCCCCCGCCCGTACCGCCCGCGCCTCCGCCGCCGCCCACGCCTCCCCCGCCGCCGCCCGCGGATTTCGAGGGCTTCGGCGCGCGGCACGTGTCGATCCACACGCGTGGCGATACCGCTGAAGGGCTGGCGATGATCGATGGCGACTCGGTGCTGTTCGACGGTTCCGATCGCGATGTGCAGACCGTGCATCGGCTGCAGGACGGCAAAGGTTCGATGCTGTGGTTCCGCCGTGGCGACCAGTCGTGGGTGATCCGCGACCCGGCGTATCTGGAGCGCGCCAAGGCCGCTTATGCCGAAGTCGAAGCACTGGGCAAGCAGCAGGGCAAGCTCGGTGGCGAACAGGGCAAGCTCGGCGCGCAGCAAGGCGGCCTGGGCCAGCGGCAGGGCATGCTGGGCTCGCGCCAGGGTAGCCTCGCCAGCAAGGAAGCGATGCTGTCCAGCCAGGAGGCGCAGTTGGCTTCGCTGGAAGCGCAAGGCAAAGGTGGCGATCTTGCCGGGCAGCGGCAGAGCATCGCTTCGGCACGCGCCGAACTGCAGGCGCAGCAGAAGGCGCTGGAGCGCGAGCAGGCAGCGGTGGGACGCGATCAGGAAGCGCTCGGCAAGCAGCAGCAGGCGCTCGGGTTGAAGCAGGAGGCGCTGGGGCAGCAGCAGGAACGCGCCGGAGAGAAAGCGCGATCGCAGTTGGACGCCTTGATCAAGGAAGCGCTGGCGAAGGGCGTGGCGAAACCGGTGGAAGCGCGCTGATCTACACCCCAGCCCACGCCGGACGATATGAGCAAAAAGAACGGGCCCGTTGCGGGCCCGTTTTTTTCAATCCTTCGGCATCTTCAACTCATATTCCTTCGGCGGCGTCGCGTCCATCAGATAGCGCACGAAGTAATCCCAGCGCTTGCGCGTCATGTACAGGCTGGCCGCGCCATAGCCATGGTGCGCGTTCGGGATCAGCAGCAGGTCGAAGTCCTTGTTGGCCTTGATCAGCGCGTCCACCACCAGCAGCGTCTGGTACGGCGGGACGTTGTCGTCCATGGTGCCGTGCGCCAGCAGCAGATGGCCCTTGAGCTTGTCCGCATAGACCTGGTTGGCCTGCTTGTCGTAGTTGCTGGTGCCGTCCTTGTTCTTCACCAGCAGGCCCTGCCACTTCTCCGCCCAGTCGTCTTCGTAGTTGCGGTTGTCGTGGTTGCCGCTTTCGGCGATGCCGACCTTGAAGAAGTCCGGATACATGAACATCGCGCCCACCGTGGCGTTGCCGCCGCCGGAATGGCCCCACATGCCGATGCGGTCCATATCGATCCAGGCGTAGCGCTTGCCCAGTTCCTTCAGGCCCGCCACCTGGTCCGGCAAGGTGTTGTCGATGATGTTGCCGAAGTAGGCATCGTGGAAAGCCTTGGAGCGCCACGGCGTGCCCATGCCGTCGATCGCCACCACGATAAAGCCCAGTTCCGCCAGCGCCTGGTGATCGCGGCCGACGCTGAAGCTGCGCGTGCCGACCGAGCCGGTCTGCGGGCCGGGATAGACGTAGTCGACGATCGGGTACTTCTTGCTCGGATCGAAGTTCGTCGGCTTGTACATCAGGCCATACAGATCGGTCTTGCCATCGCGGCCCTTCACCGTGAACGGCTCCGGCGCCTTCCAGCCGGTGGCGAGCAGGCGGCTGATATCGGCCTTGGCGACCTGGGCCACGGTGTGGCCGTCATCGCTGGAACGCAGCACCGTCACCGGCGGCGTGGTGTTGGTGGAGTACGCATCGACGAAGAACTTGCCGTCGGGCGAAGGCGTAACGGTGTGGTCGGAGGCCTCCGGCGTCAGCAGGGCCGGCTTGCCGCCGTCGATGCTCACCTTCCAGTACTGCTGGTAGTAGGGATTGACGCCGGCGGTGCGGCCCACGCCGCGGAACCACAGCGTGCGCGTCTTCGCATCCACGCGCAGCACCTGGGTGACATTGCCTTCACCGGTGGTGATGGCGCGCTTGAGCTTGCCGGTGTTGAGGTCGTACAGGTACAGGTTGCCCCAGTTGTTGCGCTCGCTGAACCAGATCGCCTCATGCGTTTCGGGCAGATAGCTCCAGTTGACCTTGTCGTTGCCGCTCTCGTAGTACGTCGCCACCTTTTCGTCGAACACGGTGCGCACGTCGCCGCTCTTGGCGTCGGCGATGCGGAACCACGACTGCTTGTGGTCGCGCGAGGTGGACACGAAGGCCAGCGTCTTGCCGTCCGGCGCCCACTGCACATCGTCCCAGCCGCCGTCGCGGCCGCAGCTGATGTCGTCGCACAGGGTGGAGCGGTGCTGGTCCGGCTGCATCTTCAGGCGCAGCACTTTCTTGTTCGGCACGTCGATGATCACGCGCTCGATCATGGTGATGTGCTCGTCGCCGACCAGCGGGTACTTCCACTTCTCCAGCTTCGGATGGCCCACATTGGTGCTGACCAGGTACATGTCGCCGGTCTTGCGCTGGTCCTGCTGGAAGGTGGCGATCTGCCTGGAATCCGGCGACCACGCCAGGATGGCGTTGTCGGTGTGCTTCCAGCCGGCGTTGTCGGTGGCGTAGCCGTAGTCTTCGGCGCCGTCGGTGGTGAGCTGGGTTTCCTTGGCCGTGGCGACGTCGCGCAGCCACAGGTTCCAGTTGCGGATAAACGCTTCGGTCTTCTTGTCGGGCGACAGCACGCCCGGCTCGCTGCCGGCGTCGCCGTGCCTGGGCTGCGTGCACACGCCTTCGCCCTTGAGATCGCACAGATAGTGCTTGCCGCGCAGGGTGACATCGAGCTGGCCGTCGGCGGCGACTTCGAAGTCGCTCAGGCCCGGCTTGTTCGCATCGACCGGCTTGCCGGCGACCTTGCTCAGCGCCGCGGCGAGCTTGGCCTGGTCGAAGGCCGCTTCGGCCTTGCCGCCGGCGGCGTCCATGCGCAGGTAGTGGTCGCCCTGGGCGTCGTGGTCGCGGTACCAGAAGTGGCCGTCGTCCAGCCAGGTCACGCTTTGCACCGCGTGATCCACCAACGGCGCGGCGCGGTAGTTCATGAAGTTCTCGGCCTTGGCGTAATCGTCCGCCGTCAGCGTCCTGGTCTGCGCGGCCACGCCGGCAGACAGCGCGCTCAATACCAGCGCGCCCAGCAGGCGCGAACCGTCCATCTTCAAACTCATGTGTCGACTCCCCTGAGAAATTGGCGTTACCGCGTAGCCCGCCATGGCTTGCCGGAGCTTACGCCCGGCTGTCCAAAGGCATGGATCGTAGTCCGGAGGTCATGCCCCGCCCCCTGCCAGAAGTCCTCCTCGGGCGGATCCCGCAGCAAACGCGCGGCATCAGGCAAACTTCAGCAGGATCACCCCGCCCATGATCAGGGCCAGCCCCAGCCAGCCCTTGGCGCGCAGGCGCTCGCCGAACATGGCGATGCCCAGCACCGCGGTGGCGATCAGCCCCACCCCGCCCCACACGCCATAGGCGACCGAGAGTTGGATGCCTTCCACCGCGAAACTCAGCGCGGTGAACGCGGCCAGCGCGCAGGCGATCGCCGCCAGCGCGGGCGCCTTGCGGGCGAAGCCGTGCGATTGCTTCATCAGCACATTGGCGGCGATCTCCAGCACGATCGCGATGGCCAGATACAGCAGATGGATCGGCGCGAACTCAGGCAGCATCGCTTGCCTCCTGCGCCGGCGCTTCGTCCGTGCCCTGCTCCAGCAGCACGATGCCGATAATGATCACCGCGATGGCGACCAGCTTGGCCACGCTCAGCGACTCGGCGAACAGCCACGCGCTGCACAGCGTGATCAGCACCAGTCCCAGGCTTTCCCACGCGCCATAGGCGACCGCCAGCGGAATCCGCCGCACCGCCATCGCCAGCGCGGTGTAGGACAGCACCAGCATCGCGTACATCACCCCCAGGCCCAGCGTGCGCGTGTCGTGGTGCGCGCCGTATTTCATCGCCAAGGTCCCGATGACTTCGGTCAGAATAGCCGCCGCCATGAAGAGCCAGTAACGCATGCGTTTCTCCTTCTGCGCCCCTTCCCCATCGTAAACCCAGTACAGATCACGCCATGACCAAGCACGCCGCCGCCCTGCCCGAAGCCACTTTGCTGGAGATGGTCTTTCCCGATCACACCAACCACCTGGGCACCCTGTTCGGCGGCCAGGCGCTGGCCTGGATGGACAAGGCCGCGTTTATCGTCGCCTCGCGCCATGCGCGGCGCATCGTGGTCACCGCGCGCTCGGAGGAAGTGAGCTTCCGCGTGCCGGTGCGCAAGGGGCAATTGGTGGAGCTGCTGGCGCGCATCGTCGAAGTGGGCCGCAGCTCGATGCATGTCGAAGTGGAAATGACCGCCGAGGATCCGCTCACCGGCGACCGCCGCGTCTGCACCACCGGCCGCTTCGTGATGGTGGCGCTGGATTCCAACGGCACGCCGACGGATGTGCCGCCGCTGGCGTAATGGCGGCCGACCAACATCCGCCCCCCTTCATTCTCGTCACCCTTCATTCTCGTCACCCCAGCGAAAGCTGGGGTCCAGCGTCTTAAGGCTCTGGACCCCAGCTTTCGCTGGGGTGACGGTGATTCTGCTGGCGACGCGACGCCATGGCCGCCACGCTACGCCAGGGTCGCCACCAGCCCCGCCACCCAATCGATAAACACACGCAGCCGCAGCGGCAATTGCCGCTGGCGCAGATAGGCCACCTGCAGCGGCACCGGCGGCGGCGGCAGCTCGGGCAGCAGGGTCACCAGCCGGCCCGCGGCGAGCGCCTCGTGGAAGCGGTAGCTCGGAAACTGCGCAATGCCCAGGCCAGCCTCGCAGCAGGCGGCATAGGCGTCCGAGCCATTGACGGTGACCAGCCCGGGCAGGCTGACCTCGCGCAGGGTGCGCCCGACCATGAATTCCAGCGGCACCGCGCGCCGCGTATTGGGCGAAGCCCAGTTCACCGCCAGATGGCCCTGGTGCAGATCCGCCAGCGTGGCGGGCATGCCGTGGCGGCGCACGTAGTCGGCGCTGGCCATGGTCACCTGCGGCAAGGAGGCGATGCGGCGCGCCACCAGTTCCGAATCGGGCAGCTCGCCCGAGCGCACCACGCAGTCCACGCCCTCGCGCACCAGGTCGACGTAGCGGTCGCTGGTGCCCAGCTCCAGTTCCACCTGCGGGTAGCGCTTGAAGAACTCCGGCAGCGCCGGCGCGATCAGATGCCGCGCCAGCGTGGCCGGCATATCCACGCGCAGGCGCCCCTTCGGCTGGATCGCCGCCTCGCGGAAACCCGCCTCGACCTCGTCCACGTCGGCCAGCAGCCGCACGCAGTGGCCGTAATAGGTCTCGCCGTCGCGGGTGGGGCTGACGCTGCGCGTGGTCCGCTGCAGCAGATGCGCGCCCAGCCGGGCCTCCAGCCGCTTGATGGTGTGGGTGAGCGTGGCGCGCGGCAGGTTCAGGTCGTCGGCGGCGCGGGTGAAGCTGCCCAGTTCGACGATGCGGGCGAATACGCGCATGGCTTGCAGCTGGTCCATGGCCGGCCTCCCATTGTTGATGGATATGAAACAGACCTGTCGATTATTGAGCATTTATCCATCAACGGGGCAAGCGCAGGATGTGCGTCGTTTCCTCCTACCCGACCTGACAGAGAGAGCTCAGATGCAAACCCGACTGCTTGGCCGCAACGGCCCCAAGGTTTCCGCCCTCGGCCTGGGCTGCATGGGCATGAGCGAGTTCTACGGCTCGCGCGACGACGCCGAGTCCATCGCCACCATCCACCATGCGCTCGACCGCGGCCTCACCCTGCTGGACACCGCCGATATCTACGGCCCGCATACCAACGAGGTACTGGTCGGCCAGGCCATCCGCGGCCGCCGCGAGCAGGTCTTCCTGGCCACCAAGTTCGGCATCGTGCGCGACCCCAACGACGCGCAGGTGCGCTCGATCAACGGCCGCCCCGAGTACGTGCACGCCGCGGTCGACGCCAGCCTCAAGCGCCTGGGCGTCGAGCAGATCGACCTGTACTACCAGCACCGCCTGGATCCGCGCGTGGCGATCGAAGAAACCGTCGGCGCCATGGCCGAGCTGGTCCAGGCCGGCAAGGTGCGCTACCTGGGCCTGAGCGAGGTGTCCGCCGAGACGCTGGAGCGCGCGCACACCGTGCATCCGATCGCCGCGGTGCAGAGTGAGTTCTCGCTGTGGACCCGCGACCCACAGGAAAACGGCGTGCTGGCCATGTGCCGCAAGCTCGGCATCGCCCTGGTGGCGTATTCGCCGCTGGGCCGCGGCTTCCTCACCGGCGCGTTCAAGAGCCCGGACGACTTCGACGCCGACGACTACCGCCGCAGCAGCCCGCGCTTCCTGGGCGAGAACTTCACGCGCAACCTCGAGCTGGTGGACAAGGTGCGCGAACTGGCCCAGGACAAGGGCTGCACGCCCGCGCAGCTGGCCCTGGCCTGGGTGCTGGCGCAGGGCGACGATGTGATCGGCATTCCCGGCACCAAGCGCCGCGACCGCCTGGACGAGAACCTGGGGGCGCTGGACGTGAAGCTCAGCGCGGCCGAGCTGGAAGCGATCGATGCGATCTTCCCGCCGGATGCGGTGGCCGGCCCGCGCTATACCGAGGCGATGCTGAAGTTCCTCAACGCCTGATTCGCGCGGCATCACGGCTCATGGCGGGTAAAATGCCCGCCATGAGCACTCCCGAACACTCCCCCCTCGGCAAGACCACGGTCTACGCCGACCGCTACGACCCCTCCCTGCTGTTCCCCATCCCCCGCCAGGCCAAGCGCGACGAGATCGGCGTCAGCGCGCCGCTGCCGTTCCATGGCGTGGATATCTGGAACGCCTACGAGCTGTCCTGGCTGGATGCGCGCGGCAAGCCGCGCGTGGCGCTGGCCGAATTCCGCGTGCCGGCCACCTCGCCGAACATCATCGAATCGAAGTCGTTCAAGCTGTATCTCAACGGCTTCGCGCAGGAACGCATCGAGGATGCGCAGACCCTGGCCGCCACGCTGCGCCGCGATCTGTCCGCCGCGGCGAGCGCCGAGGTCGAGGTCCTGCTCAGCGAACCGAGCGCGAAGGCGCATGCGGTGACTGATCTGGAAGGCGTATCGATCGATGCGCTGGACGTGGCGATCGACGACTACGGTCCGCCCAAGGCCGCTTATCTGCGCGCCGCGGCGGATGACGTAGTGGAGGAAACCCTGGTCTCCGACCTGCTGCGCTCCAACTGCCCGGTCACCGGCCAGCCCGACTGGGGCAGCGTGCAGATCCGCTATCGCGGGCCGCGCATCGAGCGCGAAGGCCTGCTGCGCTACCTGGTCTCGTTCCGCAACCACAACGAGTTCCACGAGCAGTGCGTGGAGCGCATCTTCGTGGATGTGACGCGGCACTGCGCGCCGCAGCAGCTCAGCGTCTACGCTCGCTATACGCGGCGCGGCGGACTGGACATCAATCCCTTCCGCGCCAGCATCGAGGCCACCCCCGGCAATCCGCGCGGCGCACGCCAATAGCATGGCGCGCCGAGGCGGCGCGAAACGTTCGTAAAAAAGCTGTCGGGCCGCGCTCGCCGCTAATGGCCGCTTCATTACGGCGGGCCTAGCGTGGATGTCCAGGGAACGAAGACCGCAAGGGGGATCGTCCATGCATCGCTTTCAACGCCACGCAGCCGGCGGCTGCTGCCTGATCGCCGCGCTCGCGCTGGGCGCCTGCGGCAAGCACGAAGCGCCGCCGCCCGCCGCCAAGCCCGCGCCCGCGGCCAGCGCGCCCGTAGCGGCGCACTCGGCTGCACCGGTAATCACCCTGCCCAAGGCTTCTTCCGCGGTGCCGGCCAAGCCTGCCGCCACCGCGGCGGCACCGGTGGACAGGACCTTCCGCGTCGCCACGGTCACCGTCGGCGACGATGTGACGCCGGATCACCGGGTCAGCGAGGCGAAGACGCGCTTCGCGCCGAGCGTGAAGACCATCTATGCGGCGGTGGAGACGCAGGGCATTACCGAAAGCGCGACCTTGACTGCGACGTGGAGTTATCTGGAAGGGACGTCGCGGCAGATCGTCAGCACCAGCCAGTCGATTGCCACCGAGGGCGCGGCGGTGACCACGTTCGAGATACGCAATCCGAATCAGTGGCCCCTGGGGAAATACCAGGTGGTGATTGCGGTGGATGGGAAGACGGTGTCGACGCAGGATTTCGAGGTGGCGAAGAGCTAGCCTTTCGTCATTCCGGCGCAGGCCGGACAAGCGCGCAGCGCGAAGAACGTCCGAAGGACGGCCTCGAAGGGGCGAGCGAAGCGAGTCATCCAGCAGCGACAGTACTCGATGGTCGCGGACGCGCTTCCGAAATAATCGCGCGTTATCGCTACTGGATTCCGGCCTGCGCCGGAATGACGCTCATACCTTGAAGTACTCGCGATACCAGGCGACAAACGCGGCGATGCCCTCCTCGACCGACACCTTCGGTCGATAGCCGACAGCTTCGACCAGGCTCGATACATCCGCCTCCGTCTCCGGCACGTCGCCGGCCTGCAGCGGCAGCATTTCCATGGTCGCCTTGCGGCCCAGGCACTGCTCGAGCACTTTGATGTAGTGCAGCAGTTCGACCGGCTGTTCGTTGCCGATGTTGTAGAGGCGATAGGGCGCGACACCGCTGGTGGCAGGATCCGGCTGCGTCGCATCCCACGCCGGATCCTTGCCCGGCACGGTATCCAGTGTGCGCACCACGCCTTCCACGATGTCGTCGATATACGTGAAGCTGCGCTTGTGCCGGCCTTCGTTGAACACGCGGATCGGCTCGCCGGCGAGGATGGCCTTGGTGAACAGGAACAGCGCCATGTCCGGCCGGCCCCAGGGGCCATACACCGTGAAGAAGCGCAGGCCCGTTGCCGGCACGCCGTACAAGTGCGCGTAGCTATGCGCCATCTGCTCGTTGGCTTTCTTGGTCGCAGCGTACAAGGTCAACGGATGTTCGGCCGGACGATGCTCGGAGAACGGCAAGTCGCGGTTGGCGCCGTAAACCGAGCTGGTCGAAGCGAATACCAGATGCTGCACGCCGTGCTGGCGACAGCCTTCCAGCACATGCAGGAAGCCGGTGACATTGCTGCTCACGTACACATGCGGATTGGTGGCGGCGTAGCGCACGCCGGCCTGAGCGGCGAGGTTCACCACGCGCTCGGGGCGATGGTTAGCGAACAGCTTTTCCATCGCAGCGCGGTCGGCCAGATCCGCCGACACATGCGTGTAGCCGGGATAGGCCTGCACACGCGCCAGCCGCGCTTTCTTCAAGCCCACGTCGTAGTAGTCGTTGAGGTTGTCCAGGCCAATCACCTCATCGCCGCGCGCCAGCAGCTTGCGCGCCACATGCGAACCCACGAAACCGGCCGTACCGGTCACCAGCACTTTCATCACAGCCTCCCGTCCACCGCTTCGCGCGGCAGCACGTATTTCACGTCGTAGATGACCGATTCGGGCTTGCCGTAAGCACGAATGCCCGTACTGCCCAATGCCTTGAACTCGCGATGGCCGACGGCCACGATCACCGCGTCGTAATGGCCTTGCTCCGGCGCGGCCACCGTCGCCAGGCCGTATTCGTGTTCGCACTCGGCGACATCCACCCATGGATCGTGCACATCCACTTCCGCGTTGTAGCCACGCAGCGCCTGCACGATGTCGATCACGCGGGTGTTGCGCAGATCGGGGCAGTTTTCCTTGAACGCCAATCCGAGCACCAGCACCTTTGCGCGCACCGGATTGATGCCCTTGCGCACCATCAGGCGCACCACTTCGCCGGCCACGTACGAGCCCATGCCGTCGTTGGTGCGGCGGCCGGCGAGGATCACATCCGGGTGATGCCCGACTTCCTGCGCTTTATGCGTGAGGTAGTACGGATCCACGCTGATGCAATGGCCACCGACCAGGCCCGGACGGAACGGCAGGAAGTTCCATTTCGTTCCCGCCGCTTCCAGCACTTCCAGCGTGTCGATGCCGAGCTTGTTGAACAGCATCGCCAGATCATTTACCAGTGCGATGTTCAGATCGCGCTGGGTGTTCTCGATGACCTTCGCCGCCTCGGCCACCTTGATGCTGCTGGCCTTGTGCGTACCCGCGGTGATGATGCTCGAATACAGCGCGTCGACATACGCGGCCGCTTCCGGCGTCGAACCGGAAGTCACCTTCAAGATGCTGGTCACGCGATGCTGCTTGTCGCCGGGATTGATGCGCTCCGGGCTATAACCGGCAAAGAAATCCTGATTGAACTTCAGGCCGGAGCCGGCTTCCAGCAGCGGCACGCACACCTCTTCGGTGCAGCCGGGATACACCGTGGACTCATACACCACCACATCGCCACGCTTGAGCACCGCCGCCAGCATCTGGCTGGCCTTGATCAGCGGCCCCAGGTCCGGCCGCTTCGCCGTATCGATCGGCGTCGGCACCGTCACGATGTACACATTGCGGTCGCGCAGGTCTTCCGGCGCGTCGCTGTAACGCAAGCGCGCGGCCGAACGCAGCTCCTCGCCATCGACTTCCAGCGTCGAGTCTTTCCCCGCGCGCAACTCTTCCACCCGCGCAGCACGGATATCGAAACCCACCGTGTCGTACTTCTTGCCGAACTCCACCGCCAGGGGGAGGCCGACGTAGCCCAGGCCGATGATGGCGATCCGGGCTTGTTCCAGGTTCCGCATGTAAGGCGCCTTCGCAAAGAACGGCCTTGGCCGGCCGCAGGCGGCCAAGGCTAGCAGGGCGTATCGCCGCTGTAACGGCCGCCCGGCGGGTCGCTTTCGGCCGAGTCCGCGCACGCCTTAAGTGACATCGACACACCCCCGGGCGCCGCCTAACCTGCGCTTCCGCCGACGCTACGTTCGAGGTGCGAAAGGCGAGTAACGAGGGCACAAGCCTGTGCGCGTACCCCCTGTCACGCGTGGCGAGGCTCTTGTCGGTGAACCGGCCGGGCGTGTACGTGACGGCGCCCTCGCTACTCGCCTTTCGCTCTTCCATGCATCGGTGGAAAGCCATAGCCGGCACGAGGTAGAGGATTTCCCCGCGCACCCGCGCAGAATCCGTATCGAAGCTCAGCGAAAGTCCATCAGAAAGGGGAGGTGGACATCATGCGCACCACGCCGTTGGCTCTTATCGAATTCCTCGGGCTCGTTCCCGCCAGCCGCCAGGCCGCGCCACAGCCGCGCCGGCCGGGCGCCCGCGACTATCAGTTGCCCGGCCGCAGCTGGTCGGCGCTGTTCGACGGCATCGCCTGCCTGGGCGCGCTGCGGCCGATCGTGTTCCTGCATCTGACCGCCGAGGCGGAAGCCGAAGCGGAGGCCGCGCCGGTGCTGTGGGTGCGCATCCACTGAGGCGCCGCGCGCCTGCCGGAAGCCACCCCGACCCCTGGCATACATGCTGCTTTGGCGGCTTTGCCATCACACGCCACGCAAAAAGGCGGGCTATGATGCCCGGGACCGTCCGCGCGGAGGCTTCATCGATGCCGCGCTGACCCAGGGTCGGGGGACATCGCAAAGCTCTACGTTTCGCGCGCCGTCGCCTTGCGACGGCCCCTGTCCGTTGCTCGTCCGCGGCGCGCGGTCATGGCGTCCGGCCGGATAAAAGATGGCGCCGCCCATGGCGCCATCGCACAAGCTGAAGAAAACGAATCACGGGGGAAAGGCATGTCCGACATCATCAAGTTCCTGGAGCGCATGGGCGAAGACGCCAGCCTGCGCGACGCGTCCGCCGCCGAGCTGGAGCAAGTTTTGGCCGAGGCGCGCCTGGAACCGGAGCACGGCGCCGCCGTGCTCGACGGCGACGCGGCGCGCCTGCACGCGCTGCTGGGCCTGGGCACGCTGATGGCCGTGCAGCTGCCGGCCGAAGAGGAAGAAGAAGAGCAGGACGACGAAGGCGAAGAACCGTCGCCGGCGGAAGAAAGCCTGCGGCGCGAGGCCGCCGTCGCGTGAACGCGCGCCCCGGCATGTGGCGCCATGCGCTCCTGCTTGCCGGGGCCTGCCTGCTGTGGCCGCTGGCGGTGGCCGCCGCCGAATCCGGCGCTACGGATACGCCGGCCAGGCTGCTGGACGTGGCCGACAGCATCAAGACCTCCGACCACGGCACCTTCGTCAAGCTGCTGCAGCAGATGGAACCGGAACTGCCGCAGCTCTCGCCGCGGCAGCAATGGCATCTGCGCTATCTGAAGGCGTGGGACGTGGCGTACTACGGCGACTACGAGCGCGCCGGCGGGCTGCTGGACGAAGTGATCGCGCAGGATGTCGATCCCACCCTGCGTTTCCGCGCCACCGCCACGTCGATCAATATCCTCGGCATCGGCCACCGCTACGAAGAAGCTTTCACCCGGCTGGACAAGCTGACCGGCGAGCTGCCGCAGATCACCGACAAGCGCGCGCGCCTCCAAGGCCTGGGCGAAGCGGCCCAGCTGCTGGTCGCCGCCGGCCAGTACGATCTTGCCGCGCAGTACGGCGAGGAGATGCTGAAGAACCTCCCGCCCGGCGAAGGCCCGTGCAAGGGGCTGTTCTTCAAGGCCGAAGCCGCCTACCGCAGCGACAAGCCGAACGCGCGCGAGCAGCTGGACGAAGCGATCGACCGCTGCGTCGCCGTCGGCGAAACCGTCTACGCCAACACCTTGCGCGCGGAACTGGCCGTGGCCGACCTGGAACGCGGCGAAGCCACCCAGGCCATCGCCGTGCTGACGCGCAACTACGCCGACGTGCAGCACGACGGCTACCAGACCCTGATCGCGCAGTTCGACGCCGCCCTGGCCAAGGCGCACCTGAGCCTGGGCAACCTGGCCGAGGCGCGCAAGCACGCCCAGGCCGCGGTGCAGAACAGCATCAAGGGCGAATACACCGCACCGCTGGGCATGGCCTACCAGGTGCTGTACCGCGTCGCGCGCAAGCAGGGCGACCTGGCCGCGGCGCTGGCCTATCTCGAGCAGTACATGGCGGCCGACAAAGGTTATCTGGACGATGTCTCCGCCAAGGCGCTGGCCTACCAGGTGGTGAAGCAGCAGGTGCTGTCCGGCCGGCTGCAGCTGGACACGCTCAACAAGCAGAATCAGATCCTGCAGCTGCAGCAGGCGCTGGACCGCAAGGCGGTGGAAGCCAGCCGGCTGTATATCGCCCTGCTGCTGATGGCGATGGGCTTTATCGCGCTGTGGATCTATCGGCTCAAGCGTTCGCAGCTGCGCTTCATGTGGCTGTCGCGGCTGGACAGCCTGACCGGCATCTGCAACCGCAAGCACTTCATCGAGGAAGCGGAACAGGCCTTGCAGCTGGCGGCGAAGACGCGCCAGCCGGCCGCGCTGATGATCCTCGACCTGGACCATTTCAAGCTGATCAACGACACCTTCGGCCACGGCGTCGGCGACCACACGCTCAAGCACATCGTCGAAGCCTGCCGCCCGCTGCTCGGCCCGCGCGACGTCTTCGGCCGCCTGGGCGGCGAAGAATTCGCCGTGCTGCTGCCCGACTGCGCGCCCGAGCAGGCCCTGGTCCGCGCCGAACGCCTGCGCGCCGCGATCGGCGCACTGTCGCCGCTGGAAAGCGGCGAACTCAACGTCTCCGCCAGCCTGGGCGTGGCCGACACCCACAGCGCCGGCTACGACGTCAGCGAACTGCTGGTGCGCGCGGACCATGCGCTGTATCGCGCCAAGAGCGAAGGGCGCAACCGCGTGGTGGCGACCTGGATGAGCGCGGCGGCGACCCGCGTCGTGGTGGATCCCCCGCCTAAGCAGATGGGCGCGAGCGCTTAAGGCGCGATCGGTTCCCATGGGATGAGCCGAACGTGTCGCTTATTCGGCTCACTTGCCACCGATGCGCCACGTATCGAAGCCACCCGCGAACAGCGCGACCTGTACCGGCGACGGTATCGCTTGCCTTCGTGTGCTGGGGAAATGGCGCGCCCGGAGGGATTCGAACCCCCGACCAATGGCTTCGGAAGCCACTACTCTATCCGGCTGAGCTACGGGCGCGTGGTGCGGCGAGGCCCGCCGATCGGCCTGGGGGCCTGCGGCGGAACGCGGAGTATAGCGGCTTGGCCCGGCTCGCGCGACGACGGCGACGGATACGAAAAGGCCCGCCCCGGCTTGGCCGATCGGGCGGGCCTTTCGCTTGCCTGAGCAGTGGCGCCCCGCTGATAAGGCGGGGCGCGGGATCGCTCAGCGCGCCTTGAGCAGTTCGGACAGCTGGTCCGGCTTGCCTTCGATGCGCTCCAGGTGCGGGTACTTCAGGCCATCGTGGTAGTCGATGCGCAGGGTCTGGTACTGGTCGAAGTTCTTCACCAGCAGCTCCACCGGCTTGCTCTTGTCCTTGGCGGACGCGGTCACCGCATCCTTCATGGCGTCGCTGGAGAATTCCTTGCCGTCGACCGCGACGATCTTCATGCCCGGCGACAGGCCGGCCTTGAAGGCGGGGCCGTCCCACAGCACGTCCATGATGTCGCCGCCCTTGCCCAGCGACACGCCCAGCGAATACACCAGGTTGGCGCCGCCGAAGCGCGCCTCGGCCGCCTTCACCACCGCCGAAGGCTTGTCGTTGTAGACCAGCTTCCAGCCGTGCGCCTCGATGCCGCCGATCAGCGGACCGTGGCCGTCAAGGCGCTCGCGCAGGTAGCTGGCCCAGTCGAACGGCTGGATGTCGTTGAGCGTCTTCACCACATCCTCGAAGGTGTAGGTGTTGACCGCCCACTCGCCATTGTTCATGCCGAAGAAGGCCTTGCCGAAATCGTCGATCGACTTCTTGTTGCCGGTCAGCGAACGCAGCTTGCCGTCCACTTCCAGCCAGATCATCTGGCCGCCGGAATAGTAGTCCTCGCTCATCTGGTAGTTGCGGTAGGGCAACGGCCGGCGCTGGGCGATGATCGGATCGTTGGTGGTGTCCTGGATATTGCGCCACTGCTGCAGGCCCGGACGGCCCTTGTCGTAGTTGGCGGCGACGTTGGCGAGCATGTCGCGCGCTTCTTCGGGCTTCCACAGGCCCGAGCGCGCGGCCATCACATAGCCCCAGAACTGGGTCTGGCCTTCGTACACCCACAGCAGGCTGTCCTGCATCGGCACGTTGAAGTTCGGCGTGGACAGATCCGCGCCGCGGCGGTACTTGCCGTCCCAGGAATGGTTGAACTCATGCGGCAGCAGGTCGCGCGCCAGCACGTTCTTGTCCCACTCGGTGAAGTAGCCCGGGCCCACGCCGTTCTCGCTGGAGCGGTGATGCTCCAGGCCATTGCCGCTCATCTTGTCGCTGAGCGAGAACAGGAAGTCGTAGTGGTTGTAGTGGTGCGCGCCGTACATCTTGTACATCTGCTGCACCAGGTTCTGGTGCGCCTTCAGCTGCTCGGGCTTGATCTCCAGGTACTTCGGATCGTCGGCCACGATGTTGAGGAACACCGGCGTCTTCGCGCCCGGGTCCAGATCCACGCGCTTGAAGTACTTGCCGGCGTAGATCGGCGAGTCCACCAGGTCGTCGAACTTGATCGGCTTGAAGGTCACCGTGTCGCCGTCGCGCGAGGCCTGCTCAAGCGCGGTGCCGAACTGCCAGCCGGCCGGGAACTTCACGCTGGCCTCGGCCTGGATGCGGGCGGCGACATAGCCGGCCGGATACAGCGTCACCGTGTTCCACTGCACGTTGAGCATTTCCGGCGTCATCACCACGCGGCCCTGGCGGGTGTCCTGCGGCGAGAGGAACTGGAAATCCACGTCCACGCTGCTGGCGCCCTGCGGCACTTCCACGTGGAAGGCGTAGACGTTGAGCGGATCGCGCGTCCACTTCAGCTCCTTGCCGTTGGCCGACACCTTCAGGCCCGCCAGCTTGTCGATCGGACCCGACGGCGAATGGTTGCCCGGCAGCCACTGCGGATACAGCAGGGTCAGCGGGCCCGGCTGCGCCGGCACCGATTCGTGCACGCGGAAGATGCGGCGCGCGAGGTCGGTGGCATCCACGCTCACCTTGAGCGTGCCGTTGAACGGCACGTCCTGCGGTGCCGGGACGTCGGCGTAGACGGCGAAGCCGCACAGGCCGAAGCCCGCGGCGAGAATGGCGGAAGCGAGGCGCGAAGCTTTCAAAACGGTCTCCTGGTGGCAACCCGCAACGCCGCAGCGGACGTTGAACGGAATATGACCGGGCGATGCTAGACCGCGGCGGCGCGCCGCTCCCCCTGCCAGAGGTCATGCGGCAGGCTGAACCATGTCCTTATCCGAATCTCGCGAGGGGTTTGGAAATGTAAAAACGCCCTTATCCTTCGTGGCCCGCGATACCCCGCGCGGCTGCGGCAGCGACTTCCCCCTCAGGTCGCTCCCGCTGAAAAACCCAAAAAAGAAAAATGGAGTTCTGCATGAACAAGCTTCTGCTCTCGGCGGCCCTGGCCGCTGCTGCCCTGTCCCCGTTCGCTGCCCAGGCCGATGAAGCCGCCAGCAGCAACCAGCTCAACAACTTCTTCGTGACCGGCAACCTCGGTCAGAGCAACTACCGCGTGGGCGGCCTGTCCGACAAGTCGGACGTGTTCCAGAGCGTGCGCTTCGGCTGGCGCTGGAACAACATCGTCGGCGCCGAAGCCGGCTACACCTCGCTGGGCCAGGCCAAGCAGTACATCGGCACGACCACCGTCGGCTTCCAGCCGAAGGCCGTGATCCTGGGCGTCAACGCCAAGTACGACTTCTACGGCCCGTGGTTCGTCAGCGGCCATGCCGGCTACCTGCGTTCGCGCACCACCGTCGAGGCCACCAGCGGCGCGCTCAGCGTGAGCCAGAAGAGCTGGAACAACGGCTGGTACGCCGGCGTGGGCGTGGGCTACAACGTGACCGACAACGTCGCGCTGGCGCTCAACTACGACAACTACCACGTGAAGTACGGCCGCAACGGCGCCAGCCAGTCGCAGGCGAACGCCAACGTGTCGGCGTACTCGGCTTCGATCGAGTATCGCTTCTAAGCGCAGTTTTTCGCGCAAGGCACGCAAAAAGGGCGCCCATCCGGGCGCCCTTTTTCTTTTGGCCATGCGGCGGTTTACTTCAACGGCGCGGCAATCTGCCCCAGCCGGTCCGCGCCGCCCGCACGCGTCAGATGCGGATAGCGCAAGCCATCGTGATAGTCGACCGACACGGTCTGGAAGAACTCGTTGTTCTTCACCAGCAGCTGGATCGCACCGCCCTTGTCCTTGGCCGCCTTGATCGCATCCTTCAGCCCGTCGGCGGAGTAATCGCGCCCGTTCACCGCGACCAGCTTCATGCCCGGCACCATGCCCGCCTTGAACGCCGGCCCGCCCCACTGCACGTCCGTCAGCTTGCCGTCGCGGTTGACCGAGAAGCCGATGCCGTAGAGCAGGTTCGCCGAATGCCGCAGGCTCTCGATCGCCTTCTGGATCGAGGACGGCTTGTCGTCGAAGCTGAGCTTCCAGCCCGCCGCCTCCACGCCCTGCTCCGGCAGCTTGTCGCCGGTGTAGTCCAGCCGCTGATGCAGGAAGGCGGCCCAATCGAACGGCTGCACCTTGTTCAAGGTGGCGACCACGTCGTCGAAGGTGTAGGTCAGCGGCACCTGGCTGCCGTCCTGCACGCCGTGGAAGGCGCGCACGAAATCGTCCAGCGAACGCTTGCCGCCGCTGAGTTCGCGGATCTTGCTGTCCGCCTCCAGCCACAGCAGGGTGCCTTCGGGGTAGTAGTCGACGCCGCGCATGCGGTTGTTCCAGCTCGAGCCCTGGTGCGAGGTGAGCTGCACGGCGTCGGCGGTGTCCTGCAGCGAGCGCCATTGGCGGCCGGTGCGGTACGTCATGCCGGCCTGGGTCTCGGCGATCCAGTCGCGGTACTGCTCCGCCGTCCACATGCCGGTGCGCGCGGTCAGCACTTCGCCGTAGTAGTTGGTGAGGCCTTCATAGACCCACAGCAGATCGCCCTGCATCGGCACGTTGTAATTGGGCGTCCACAGATCGTGCGGGCGGCGGAATTTGCCGTTCCACGAATGCACGAACTCGTGCGGCAGCACGAAGGCCGCCGCAGTGTACATGTTGTCGTCGGTCAAGAAACTCGGCGGCAGGCGGTCGTCGCTGGACTGCTGATGTTCCAGGCCGAACGAGCCGTTGTGGTCGGACAGCGTCAACAGGAAGTTGTAGTGCGCGTAATGCCGCGCGCCGAACAGCTTCACCGCCTGCACCGCCAGCGCCTTGTGCTGCGCTTCCTGCTTGTCGCTGAGTTTCAGGTTGCCCGGATCGTCGGCGATGATGTCCAGCGTCACCGGTCCTTTCGCATCGGTGCTCAGCGGCACGCTCTTGAAGTACTCGCCCGCCACCATCGGCGAATCGACCAGCTTCTCCAGGCTCACCGTCTTGAACGACACCTGCGCGCCGGACTGCTCGCCCACGTCCAGCGCACTGGCGAATTTCCAGTCGCGCGGCAGCGTCACCGTCGGCTGCACGTCGATGCGGCTGGCGTAGTAGCCGGCCGGATAGAACAGCACCTGGTTGAATTCGATATCCACCAGCTTGGGCGTGGCCGAACCCGTCGCACCGTAAAGGCCACCGCCTTCTTCGCCCGGCGACAGGAACTGGAATTCCAGCTGCAAGCTGCTGGTGCCTTCCGGCACGTCCAGTTGCAGGCTGAACATGTCGCGCAGATCGCGCCGCCACGGCAGCTGCTTGCCATTGGCGCTGATGATCAGGCCACTGACGTTATTGATCGGGCCCGACGGAATATGCTCGCCCGGAATCCACTTCGGGTAATACAGCGTCAGCGCACCCGGCTTGACCGGAATCGTTTCGGCGATGCGAAAGATGCGCTTGGGCGCATCCGTCAGATCCAGCTTGAGCGTCAGCGCCCCCGGATAAGCCTGATCCACCGGCTCCACCGTCTGCGCCCGCGCCAGCGGCACCGCGCCCAACGCCAATGCTACCGAACACCCCAGCAACGTCCTGGCGAACATAAGGCCATCTCCCCTCGGTGAGTGATGCCCCGGGATGCTAGGCCGATGCAGGCGCCGCACCGCATGCCATTCGTCACGTGAAAGAGGACCTCACGCACAGGCCCAACCTACGCCGGACTTCGTAGCAGCGTCACCTCAAGAGTGGCCCCTCACCCCAACCCTCTCCCCGGCGGGGAGAGGGAGATGCAGGGCGTCGCGAAGATCGAACGAAGAGCACGCGGCGCAGCCGCGACGTTCCGCTTGTGCTGTTGCTCTGGCTTTTGCTCCGGCTCTTGATCTTCCGGGTCCCCTTGGCACGGCGGTGAGGGCTGGACGATCAGGCCCCGCAGGGGGCGAGGACAGGAGTCCTCGCCTTTTTGACGGGACATGGATGTCCCGTCAAAAAGCCCGGCCAGCCCTCACGGACCCGCAGCAGCGAAGCTGCGGAGGGCGCCGCGCAGGGTGCCCTTTCTTCTTGGTTACTTCTTCTTTGGGCAAGCAAAGAAGAAGTAACTCGCCCTGCGGCAGCGGGGCGAAACCCTCGCCAACGGTGAGACACGTGTGCGTCACCACGACCATCAAACGTCACAGTCACTGGATTCCAGCCTGCGCTGGAATGACGAGCTAAAAGCAGATTCCAGCCTACGCTGGAATGACGAAGCTCAGGCTTTCTCCAACTTGCTATGGCGCATGCCATAACCGAAATACACCACCAGCCCGATGCTCACCCAGATCAAAAACACCTCCCAGGTAACCCAAGGCAACTCCGCCAGCAGCCAGATCGAAAAACCAATACCCACCAACGGAATCAACGGCACCAACGGCGTACGGAACGAGCGATGCAAATCCGGCTTGCGCCTGCGCAAAATCATCACCGACGAACAGATCACGATAAACGCCGACAGCACACCGATATTGACGAGCTTGGCGACCTCCTCAATCGGCAACAACCCAGCCACCAGAGCAGTAAACACACCAAGCACGACAGTCGGCCGATGCGGCGTCCCATACCGCGGATGCGGCTTCGCAAACCACCCCGGCAGCAACCCATCGCGCGCCAGCGCAAACCAGATACGCGTCGCGCCCAGCATGAAGGCGAACAGCACGCTGATCAGCCCGAACACCGCCGACACCGACACCGTCAACGCCACCCAAGGCAGGCCCAGCCCCTTGAACGCATCCGCCACCGGCGCATCCGTCTTCAAGGTCGTGTAGTGCGCAATGCCGGTCAGCACCAGCGACACCGCCAGATACATCGCCATCGAAATGCCCAGCGACAACAGCACCGCGCGCGGCAGATCGCGCTGCGGATTCTTCGATTCCTCCGCCGCCGTGGTCAGCGTGTCGTAGCCGAACACCGCAAAGAACACCACCGCCGCCGCCGTCGCCACGCCCTGGAAACCGAAGTGGCCGATGCCATCGGGACCGATGATGCGTTCCGGAATAAACGGTACCCAGTTCGCCGGCTTCACATAGAACACGCCGACGCCGATCACCAGCGCCACCGCGGCCACCTTGATCGCCACCACCACGGTGTTGAAGCGCGCGCCCCATTCGGTGCGGAAGATCAGCAGCGCCGATACGCCCAGCGTCACCAGCGCCGCAACGAGATTGAACACATGGCCTTCGCCGGTGCCGATCGCGCCCTTGGCCCATACCGGCAGATCCACGCCGACGCTCGCCAGCGCCGATTGCACATAGCCGGACCAGCCGATCGCCACCACCGCCACGATCAAGGCGTATTCCAGCAACAGATCCCAGCCGATCAGCCACGCCGCCAGTTCGCCCAGCACCGCATAGCCATAGGTGTAGGCGCTGCCGGTGACCGGAATCAGCCCCGCGAACTCGGCGTAGCACAGCGCCGCCGCCGCGCTGGCGATGCCGGCGATCAGGAACGAAATCGCCACCGCCGGGCCGGCATTCAGCGCCGCCTGCTGGCCGGCCAGCACGAACACGCCGACGCCGATGATGCCGCCGATGCCGATCGCGGTGAGCTGCCACAAGCCGAGCACGCGGCGGAAGTCGCCGCGCTTGCCGACATCGGCCTGGAGTTGTTCCACCGATTTGTGGCGAATTAGCTTGCTGACCACGCTCATCGCTTCGATCCCGACTGCAAAGGAAGGCGGATCATAGCGAATGGCCCCTCCCCCGCCATGCTGCGGGTGCGCGCTTTCAGGCCGGCTGGGGCGTACGCAGGCGGATGGTCAACAGAGCGGCGGCGCTGCCCAGGCAGAGCGCGACGATGGCCGGCGCCAGCGCGGACGGTGCTGCCGAAGCGCCGAACCAGCCGCCCGTCGCCACCGCCGCAAGCGCGGTCACGGCCAGTCTGGCCACTTCCAGCCAGGCGCCGGCACGCCGCCCTTCCAGCAGCACGCCGAGCGCGGTGAGGCTGAAAAGCAGAAAGCCCGCATAGGTCAGCAAGGCCGAAGCCGGCATGCGCTTGGCCATATCCAGGAACCACACGCCCATCAGCAGCAGCAGCGCGAACTGCGCGATGCCATAAGCGATGAGGCTGCGCGACAGCGCCGGCGCGTAGCGCGCGCGCTGGAGATCGAACGCCGGCTTGGGAAAACGCTGCGCCACATCGTCCGGACGCCAGCCCGGCGGCTTGAGCCACACCAGCAGCTTGTCGCGCCAGCGCCGCGCATGCCGCGCGTCCTGCAGCGTGGCCCAGTACACCTCGGCATTCGCCCACAGCGGATTCCAGCTGCGCAGCGGCGCGCGCGTGCCGTACACCGGCCGGTCGCTGTCGTCCTCTTCGATAAAAGTACCGAACAGGCGATCCCACAGAATCAGGATGCCGCCGTAGTTGCGATCGAGGTAACGCTCGTTCACCGCATGGTGCGCGCGATGATTGGACGGCGAGCAGAACACCCGGTCGAACCAGCCCAGCCGCCCCACCAGTTCGGTATGCACCCAGAACTGGTACAGCAGGTCGATCAGCGCCACCACCGCGAACACTTGCAGCGGATAGCCCAGCAGCGCCATCGGCAGATAGAACAGCCAGCCCAGCAGCACGCCGCTGCCGGTCTGGCGCAGCGCGGTGCTGAGGTTGTAGTCCTCGCTCTGGTGATGCACCACGTGCGCGGCCCACAGGATGTTGACCTCGTGTCCCGCGCGATGCAGCCAGTAGTAAAGGAAGTCGTACAGCAGCAGCCCGCTCACCCATACCCACCAGCGATCGGCCGGCAGCGCATACGGCGCCAGGTGTTCGGCGCACCAGGCATAGATGCCTAAGGTCAGCAGCTTGGAAAACACCGCGACGATCTGCGAGATCACGCCCAGCGACAGGCTGTTGACCGCATCGCTGGCGTGATACACGCGCCGGCCGCGCCACTTCGCCACGATCAGCTCCAGTGCGATCAGCGCGAAGAAGGCGGGCGTGGCCCAGCCGATGATGATTTCCTGGGTATTCACGCCAGCGCCGCATCTTCCGGCGAGGCGCGCATCACCGAACGCGCCAGCAGCCACAGCGCGCCGAAGTAGCTGCCCAGAATCCACAGCGCCGCCAGCGGCAAGCTGATGCGGAAGCGGTTCCAGGCCAGCAAGGTGTCGCTGAGCATGAACAGGATCGAGCCCGCGCCCGCCAGCCAGGCCGGGTTGGCCAGCGCATCGCGCCGCAGCGCGTGATACCAGGCGCGCCCCACCGCCTGCCCGCCCATCAGGGCCAGCACGCCGGTATAGACCACGATCGGGACATGCAGCTCCGCGGGCAGGGTCGGCCACAGCGACCACAGGCACAGCGCGCCGTAGGCCACGCAGATCAGGAAGGCGACGGGCCTGGCGCCGAAGCGCACATCGCCGGTCAGCGCGACCAGGAAACACAGATGCGCGAACAGGAAGGCCACCAGGCCTTCCACGAACAGATCCTGCGGCAGCATCAGCAGCACGTCGCCGGCCAGGGCCAGACCCAGGCCACCGAGCACCCAGGCGCGGTAGCGTGCCGAGATCGGTTCGCGCACGCGCCAGGCCAGGGCGAACACCAGCGAGGTCGCCAGCGGCTTGCAGGCCCAGTGCAGCCACATCCACTGGCTGCCGTCTTCGGTGTCGGCCAGCATCGCGCCGGCGATGGCGCCGAGCGCGGACAACAGCACGCCCAGGGCCATCCAGCGGGGAACGGCTTGAAGTGGAACAGCAGAAGGAATGGCGGCCATGCGGGCGAATCAGGCGGAGATACGCCGGCGATCATAAGTGGGGCGGGGCTTTCCCGGAATCGCTGTCTTGCGGTTCCCTGGCATTCGTCGCGTTTGGCGGGCGCCAACCTCCGGCCGGACCGGGTCCCCGCCACGCGGCGGGGACCCGGGTGTTACTCAGAACCGCAAGGTTGCCGTAAGCATCGCCGCGCGCGGCGCGCCCACCTGCATGGTGGCGAACTGGCCCTGCGGGTCGCTGGCCACAAAACCATTCGTGCCGATCGAGCCGAAGTACTTCTTGTCGGCCAGGTTGGTCAGGTTGAGCGCCAGCTTCAGGTCCTGCACCACGCCGAGCTTGCCCACGTCGTAGGCGGCCGAGGCGTTGAACAGCCAGTACGAAGGCACCGCGCCGTCGTTGACGTAGGTGTAGTAGCGCTTGCCGGTGTAGTTGGCCGAGGCGCGCAGATCCCACGGACCGGAGACCCAGGCCAGCTCGGTGAAGAACAGCTGCTTGGGGCTGTCCACCACGGTCTTGCCCTTGGTCGGCACTACGCCGCCGCCGTCGACGTAGTTGTCGTCGTAGCGCGAGCGGTTGTAGGACAGCGAGTTGCGCCAGCGCAGTTCCGAGGTCAGCTTGAAGTTGAGCGCCAGCTCCGCGCCGCGGCTGGTGGCCGAGCCGACGTTGGCGTAGGCGCTCGGGCAACCGACGATGCCGCTGCAGCGCGAGATCGCCAGCAGGCGGTTGTCGAACTTCACGTCGTACAGCGCCAGCGAGGCTTCGTAGAAGTCGGACACCGCGCGCAGGCCGCCTTCAAAGGTGCGCGACTGTTCCGGCTTGAGCGTGCGGCCGAAGGTGTCGAACGCCACCTGGGTGGTGGCCAGCGGGCCGGAGATGCCGGCCTGGAACGCGGCGATGTTCTTGGAGTACGAACCGAACACCTCGTAGCCGCCGCCAAGCTGATAGCTGGCGCCGACCTGCGGCAGGAAGTTCTTCTTGGCGACGAGATCACCCGAGGCATACGCGCGCGCCGTGCCCGGCAGGTTGGTCGCTTCCACTTCGGTGCGCGGCGCCTTGAAACCGACGTCGACGCTCAGGCGGTCGTCCATGAAGTGCATGCTGTCCTGCACGTAGAACTGGCGCGTGGTGGTTTCGTAGTGCTGGTAGAACAGGCGCAGGTCCGGGTTCTTGAGGAACTTGCGGTCGTCCACCGGGCCGGTGATGAAGTAATAGTTGCGCTGCACGTTGTGGTTGCTGTCCTCGTACCACACGCCCGCTTCCAGATGATGCGCGCCCAGGTCCCAGGTCAGCGCGGCCGTACCGCCGACACGGTCGATGCCGTACTCGGTGGTGCGGATCGAGATCGGCGTTTCCTGCGCAGTGCCCGGGTACGAAGCCTGGTACGGCGTGAACCAGTGACCCTGGCCGCGATCGTTGTGGTAGTAGCCGGTGGCCTTCAGGCGCACGCCCTCGGCCAGCGCGAAGTCGCCGAACACGCTGGCGACGCGGTCCTTGCGCACGCCGCGGCCGGCGTAATACGCGTCATCGGCATTGGTCACGCCGCCGGTGTAGATGCCCTTGGCGGCATTCACCGCGCGGTTCCAGTCCGGCGCGTAGTTGTCCCAGTTCCAGCCCAGGCGGTGCAGCATGTCCAGCGAGAGATCCTGGTAGTCGGTCTCGTCGCGGTCCGAGGTGGTCACCAGCGCACCGATGCGGCTGTCGCCGAAGTCGTAGGTGGCCTTGGTGTTGAACTGCATCTGTTCCTGGCTGCCGTCGCCCTTCCACTTGTCGACGTCGGAGTAGGCGCCGGAGATGTACATGGCGAAGCCGTTGACGTTGCCCGTATCCAGGCGCACGAAGGTGCGGCGCGCCGCATCGGTGCCGAAGCCCTGGGAGAACTGCACGCCGTACTTGGGCAGCGGATCGGAGGAGAAGAACTGCACCGTGCCGCCCAGGTCGCTGGTCGACGCCGTGCCGAGCGCGCCGATGCCTTCGGCCAGTTCCGCGCTGCCGAGGTTCTCGGCGATCAGGGCGCGGCTGATATGCAGGCCGTTGTTGTTGCCGTAGCTCATGTCGCCGAGCGGAATGCCGTCCAGCGTGAAGCCGAGACGGTTCTGGTTGAAGCCACGCAGGCTGAAGCGGGTCGACCACTCGTAGTTGCCGAACGGATCGGACGACTCGAAATGCACGCCTGGCTTGCCGGCCAGCACCTTCAGTGCGCTGGTGCCCGGCGGCAGGATCTTCACGTCTTCCACGGTGATGCGCTGCACCTGGCGCGCTTCGCCCTGGCCGATCGCGGACACCGACTCCAGCGTCTTGGCCTTGTCGGCGGCGTCCGCCGGGGCGGCCGGCGTGGCGTCATTGGGCTTGCTGTCGTTGTCGCCCGGCGCGGCGACGGCCGTACCGTGCAGCGCGGCGAACAGCGCGAGCGCGAGGCCGGTGAGACGGAGGGAACCCTTGCGGACTGACATGCGTACGTTTCCTTTGCGCAGCCGTTTCCCTTGGCGGGAAGCCACGTCGATAGGTGAGGCAGGTGAATGGGAAAAAGAAACGGCTGCCCCCTTCGGCGAACGCATCACCCCTTCGCGTTCCTCGCTGCCCTGCCAGGAACGACATGGCACGCCCGCCAGCAGCCGTTGCGGGGAAGCTTGCTAGGGATTTGTGAAATCGGATTTACATCTGCGTGTCAGTGGGCGCGGATGTGCGTTGGAGCAAGATTGGCGACAGTTACGTGCGAATTACGCGTGCAATTCCCTTCGAAGGGAGGCGGATGAGGGGCCAGTCTTGGGGCGAGGTTCTACGAAGCGTAGAAAAGCCTTTTCTCTCACTTCGTAGAAAAGTCGCCTCAAGAGTGGCCCCTCACCCCAACCCTCTCCCCGGAGGGGAGAGGGAGATGCAGGGCGTCGCGAGAATCGAACGAAGAGCACGCGGCGCAGCCGCGGCGTTCCGCTTGTGCGCTATTGCTCTTGATCTTCAGGTTCCCCTTGGCACGGCGGTGAGGGCTGGACGATCAGGCCCCGCAGGGGGCGGGGACAGGAGTCCCCGCCTTTTTGACGGGACATGGATGTCCCGTCAAAAAGCCCGACCAGCCCTCACGGACCCGCAGCAGCGAAGCTGCGGAGGGCGCCGCGCAGGGTGCCCTTCTCTTTGCTTATCTTTCTCTTGGGCAAGCAAGAGAAAGTAAGTCGCCCCGCGGCAGCGGGGCGAAACCCTCGCCAAAGGCGAGACACGTGTGCGTCACCACGACAATCGAGCGTCACAGTCACTGGATGATTCGCTTCGCTCACCCCTTCGGGCCGCCCTTCGGGCGTTCTTCGCGCTACGCGCTCGTCCAGCCTACGCTGGAATGACGGGTAGGAAGCAGTGAGGCGAGCCCCGGCCCCTCACCCCAACCCTCTCTCCCACAGGATCCGCCTTCGGATCGCCCGAAGGAGAGAGATCTACACAGTTCACGGCGAGAACAGCGCCTTGCCCTGCGCCGCCGGCAACGCCACGCCCAGCGACTGCGCCAGTGTCGGCGCGATATCGCGCATATCGATCGCGCCAAGATTCTTCCCGGCCGGCACGCCCTTGCCTTCGATCAGGAACGTCGAACGCATCATCGGCCACGCCGGGTCATAGCCATGCATGCCGCGGTAATGGCTGGGCGACGGCAGCGGCACGTCCGGCCGGATCGCCATCTCATGGCCCGGCTTGAACAGCACGAACCACGAAGCCTGCGCGGTGCCGCCGCGCTCCACCGTCTGCGCATGATCGAGCACGCGCTCGATGCCGAACGCCGGATTGCCCTGCAACTGCGCGAGCAGACTCTGCACCTTTGCCACCATCTCGGCGTTGCCCGGCTCCTTCAGGACAATCGCCGCGCTGCCGCCGTCATTCCACGGCATCGCCTGCCAATCCGTCACCGCGCCATCCTTCAAGGTGATCAAGCCGGCCTGGATGAAAGGCGCATACAAGTTGACGTCCTGCTGCACCGGCGCGAAGCCGTGATCGGACACCACCGCCACCACGCCATCCGGATGCACGCGCTGCGCCGCGGCCACCAGGTCGCCGATCAGCCCGTCGATGCGCTGCAGCGTGCGCTTCGCTTCGGGCGTGTCCGGACCGCTGGCATGCTGCTCGTGATCGAGCGAGGCGAGATACGCGGTCATGAACGCCGGCTTCTGTTCTTCCAGCAGCTTCACCGCAAAGCGCGTGCGGTTCTCGTCGCCGGCCAGCGTCTCGTCGATGCCGTCGGCATAAGGACCCAGCTCCTTCTCCAGCGCCGGCAGCAGGCCCGGCGTCGCCAGCGCGGCGAGCAGCTTGCGATCGTCCGCCAGGCCGGTGCGCCAGATCTGCGGCAGATTCCAGTCCACCTGCGCGCCCACGCTCACCGGCCAGTGCACATTGGCGGTGCGCAGGCCCGCCGCATGCGCGGCATCCCACAGCGTCGGCACGCGGATATCGCTGGCGTACCAGGCCCAGCCCTGCTGGTTCTTGTTGGTGGGATCGAAGGTGAGGTTGCCGGCGATGCCGTGCTTGTCCGGCGACACGCCGGTGAGCAGGGTGGTGTGGCTCGGATAGGTCAGCGTCGGCAGCACGCCGCGCACCTCGGTGGCATAGCTGCCGTCGGTCATGAAGCGGCGCAGGTTCGGCAGCTGCAGGCCCCGCTGCTCGGCCTGCAGCACATCGGCCGGGCGCAGGCCGTCGATCGAGATCAGCAGCACCGGTACGGCATGCACCGGTGCGAGAAAGGCCAGGCCGAGCAGGCCGGCCGCAAGACATTGCAGACGCATGGAATCACCGCGGAGAGAGCGTGAGCTGGCGAGTGAACCCGTCCGCGGTGACAGCGTGATGGCAGCTCAGCGACCGTCCACCGCTTTGCGACCCAGCGCCGGGTCGTCGGTAAAAAAGGCGTCGACGCCGGCATCGAGATAGGCGCGGATCTCGGCGATCGAACCGTTCTCGTTGAAGGTCTTCGGATCGCTGCCCTGCCAGAAGTTCTTCGCCTGGAAATGATTCTCCGGACGGAACGTATACGGATGCAGCTCCAGCTTCACCGCATGCGCGTCATGCGCCAGCGCGGTGGGCTGGCCCAGCGTGCCGTCCTTGTTGAGCGGAATGATGGCGCGGATATTCGGGCCGATCGCATCGGCATAGCCGGCGATATCGCGCAGGCCGGCCGGCTTCATCATGTCGGCGTAGGTAAGCTTACCGCCCGCGGCCACCACGTCGTACGGCTGCTCGTTCGGATCGTCCAGCAGCTGCAGCAGGCGCACGTTCGGGTGGCTCTTGCCGAGCTTGCCGCGCAGATAGCGCAGGTTGGCGATTTCGAAGGACTGGATTTCCACCGGCGCGGTGCGCGTATAGGTGTGCGCATCGAGGATGGCCAGCACGCGGTCTTCCATCGGCAACCCGGCCTTCTGGAAATAGGTGCCGTGCTTGATCTCGGGAATCAGGCCGACCACGCGGCCCTGCGCCGCGGATTCCGCGGCGACGAAATCGATGATCTCTTCCAGCGTGGGGATCTGGAACTGCCCGTCGTACCTGGTGCCGCGGAATTCCGGCAACCGCTCGCGCGCGCGCAGCGTCTTCAGTTCGGCGAGGGTGAAGTCTTCGGTAAACCAGCCGGTGACCTTGTGGCCATCGATGGTCCTGGTGGTCTTGCGCGCGGCGAATTCGCGATGCGAGGCCACGTCGGTGGTGCCGCCGATCTCGTTCTCGTGGCGCGCCACCGGCACGCCGTCCTTGGTCATCACCAGGTCCGGCTCGACGAAGTCGGCGCCGTCGGCGATCGCCTTGGCATACGAGGCCAGCGTGTGCTCGGGCCGCAGCGCGCTGGCGCCGCGATGGCCCATCACCAGCGGCTTGGCCACCAGCGGATGTTCATTGGCATGGACCGGGTGGGACATCAGCAAGGCCAGCAGGGTGATGGCCATGCAGCTTAGCGTTTTCATCGGCGTGTTCCTTGGATACCGGTGCAGCATACGGGTTGGGGATGGCGGCCCCAGACGCGGCCCGCCATCCCGCCCGCCCCCTTGCATCTTGATATCGCCAACCGAACCTGCGTACCTCAATGCCTCGTCACCCCAGCGAAAGCTGGGGTCCAGCGACTTAAGGCCCTGGATTCCAGCTTTCGCTGGAATGACGAAAATAAGAGGTGACGGAGATTCGTAGACGCCCTTAGAACTTCACGTCCAGCGTCAGGAAGCTCTGCCGCGGCGCGCTGGCATGAAAAGCGAGCTGGCGGCCGGCCGGATCGGTGTTGGCGAAGGCCGTCAGGTTCGACGCGTAGCGCTTGTCGGTGAGGTTGGTGACATTGAGCGACAGGCGGACGTCCTGCGCGAACCAGGCCGCGCCGAAGTCGTAGCCGGCGCCGAAGTCGAACGAGGTATAGCCGCCGAAGCCCTGGTCGTTGGTGTAGGTGTAGTAGCGCGAGCCGGTGTACTTGCCGCGCAGGCTCAGGTTCCACGGGCCATAGGTCCAGGCGATTTCGCTGGCGAACATGCGCTTGGGCGTGTCCACCGTGATCTTGCCCTTGGTCGGCACCACGGCGCCGTTCTGCACGTAGTTGTCGTCGTAGGTGGAGCGGTTGAACGAAGCCGAGTTGTACCACTGGAAATGCTCGAACGGCTTCCAGATAAAGGTGAACTCCGCACCGTGGCTGCTGACCGAACCCACGTTGTAGAAGCGCGTGGTGCACGCCGCCGTGGTGCCCTGCTGGATGCTCGGGCAGGGGTTGAGCGAGAGCAGGCGGTTGTCGAACTTCACGTCGTACACCGCGGCCGAGGCTTCGAACTCGCGCTGCACGATGCGGTAGCCGCCTTCGATGGTGCGCGACTGCTCGGGCTTGAGGTTGCCGCGGGTGGCGTCGAACGAAGACTGCGTGACCAGCAGCGGACCGCTGGCGCCGCCGCCCTGGAACGCGGCGATGTTCTTGGCATACGACAGGAACAGCTCCTGGCCGGCATCGAGCTTGTAGCCCAGGCCGACCTGCGGCAGCAGGTTCTTCTCCGCCTTGAGCGTGCCATTCGCCACCGGCGCCTCGTAGTTGCCCGGCGCCTGGCGCGCGGTCATGGTCACGTGCGGGCTCTTCACGCCGATATCCACGCTGAGGCGGTCATCCAGCAGCTTGAAGCTGTCCTGCAGATAGGCCTGGCGCGTGGTGATGGTGTAGGCCTGGTTGAACAGGCGGCGGTCCGGATCGCTCAGATAGGTGTCGTCGCTGATCGGGCTGCTGAGCGTGTAGGGGATGTAGTAGAAGTTGCGCTCGACGTTGTGGTGGTTCTGCTCGTACCACACGCCACCCTCGAGATGGTGGCTGCCCAGATCCCAGCCCAGCGAAGCCAGCACGCCGTTGCGGTTGATCTTGTAGTTGGTGCTGCGGATCGAGATCGGCAGCTCCTGCGCGGTGCCCGGGTTGGACTTCTGGCCCGGCGACCACCAGTGGCCCTGGCCGGCGTTCTCGTGGTGATAGACCTGCGCATGCACGGTCAGCGCGTCGCTGGGATAGAAATCGCCGGCGAGGTAGTACAGGTCGTCGCGGCGCAGCGCGCGGCTCTGGTAGTAGGCGTCGTCGATATTGTCCACGCCGCCGGAATAGCCGCAGCGCGAATCCCGCACGCCCTTGATGGTGTAGGCCGGCGCGCAATACGCCGCGGCCAGCGCGCGGTTCCAGTTCGGCGCGTAGAGATTCCAGTCCCAGCCCAGGCCGCGGCCCATGCCGCTCTTGGACAGGTAGGCGTAGTCGGCCTGCGAGGTGCGCGAGGTATCGGCGAAGGCGGTGATGCGGCCGCCGTCGAACTGGTACACCGCCTTGGCATTGAACTGCTTGGTGGTGGTCGGCGATTCCGGCGGCGCCCACATATCGGCGGTGGCGCGCAGGCCCGACAGGTACATGGAGAAGCCGTGATAGTCGCCGGTATCCAGGCGCAGGAAGGTGCGGCGGTTCTGGTCCGAACCGAAGGTCTGCGCGAAGCGGCCGCCGAAGGTCGGCAGCGGATCGGCGGAGAAGTACTGGATGGTGCCGCCCAGGTTGCTGGTCGAAGCGATGCCGAGGCCGCCGATACCCTGCGCCAGCTCGGCGCCCGCGGCGTTCTCGGCGATCAGCGCGCGGCTGATGTTCAAGCCGTTGTAGTTGCCGTAGGCGTTGTCGCCCAGCGGCAGGCCGTCCAGCGTGTAGCCCAGGCGCTGGCCGTTGAAGCCGCGCAGGCTGATGGTCTGCGATTCCTCATTGGCGCCGAACGCATCGTTGGACTGCACGTTCACGCCCGGCATGCGGTTGAGCACCTTCTGCATGCTGGTGCCGGCGGGCAGGACGGCGACGTCCTTGGTCGTCACGCGCTGCACCTGGCGGGTCTCGCCCTGGCCGATCACCGAGATGCCTTCGAGGTTCTTCGCGGCATCGGGCTTGGCGGTGGTCGCGTCGGCGGCGGCCGGCAGGTCCTCGGCGAGGGCGCCGTGGGACAAAGCGGCGAGCGCGACGGCCGTAGCCATCGCCAGCAGATTCTTCTTCATGAGGTGTGGGGCTCCAGGAGATCAGGGCATCGCACGCGGGGACGCGGATGTTCAAATATCGTGAAGCGCCTACATGTCGGTTCTTTGACGGTGGGATGACGCGCTGCTGCGCGCGGTCACAAAGCGGGCCGTCCCTCGACCTGGCGCAGATATTCCGTGGGGCTGGCGCCGATGATCCGATGGAACATGCTGCAGAACGCGCTGCAGCTCGCGTAGCCGGCTTCGCGCGCGACCGTCTTGATCGGACGGCCCAGGCTCATCTGGCTGATCGCGCGGGCCAGGCGCACGTGCTGGCGCCAGCGCACGAAGGACATGCGCAGTTCGCTTTCGAACAGGCGCGCCAGCGTGCGGCTGCTGGCGCCGACGCGCGCCGCGAGTTGTTCGAGCGTATCCGGGCGCGCGGCATCGTCGAGCAGGCGCTGGCAGGCTTTCCTCAATCTCGGGTCGGTCGGCACCGGAATGCGGAACGGCGCCTCGTCCGCGTTGTGCAGGGCATGCAGCAGCAGCGGCATGGCCAGGTGCATGGTCGCCGCGTCGCGCTCGCCATACGCCTGCACCGCCGCCAGCACCAGTTCGCGCAGCAGCGGCGACACCGCCAGCACGCGGCAATGCGCGCCGAACGGCGCGCTGGTGGCGCGATCCAGATACAGCATGCGTACCGCCACAGGCCCTTCCATCTGGATGGCGTGCGGCATGCCGATCGGGATCCACAGCGAACGCTGCGGCGGCACGATCCAGATGCCTTCGCCCGTGGTCACCTGCATCACGCCGCTGGCCGCGTAGAGCAGCTGGCCGCGGCGATGCCGATGCTTCGGCACGTGACATCCGCGTGGATATTCCTTGGCCAGCGCGGTCATCGGCCAGGCCGTCGCGCGCTTGCTGGGCTGTCTGATTCGCGACACAGGATGGCTACCGTTCGATGGACGGACAGGGCTAGCTTAGGCGCAGCTCACAGAACTCCGCCACATCTCAACCTCGTCATTCCAGCGAACGCCGGACGAGCGCACAGCGCGAAGAACGCCCGCAGGGCGGCCCCGGAGGGGCGAGCGAAGCGAGTCATCCAGTGCCTCCAAGGCGCTGGACCCCAGCCTTCGCTGGGGTGACGAAACCCTAACCCACACGGCGAATCCCATGCCTGACCATTCCCCATCCCGCCGCAGCTTGCTGAAAGCCGGCCTTGCAGCCGCCGGCGCGCTCGCGCTCGGTCCTGTTGATGCCTGGGCATCCCCACGCGAGCGGCCGGCCCTGGTGGTGCTGTGGTTGAACGGCGGACCGGCCGGCCTGTTCAACAGCGCCGATGCGTTCCTCGGCAATGGCGCGCTTGGCGTGACATCGGCCAATGTCCGCGCGCTGGGTAACGGCTTGTACGTGGATGCCGGTTCGCTGGGCGCGCTGCCGGCGCTGGCGCTGGCGCATATGGCGGCGGTGCCGTTCCGGCACGACCTGTACAGCCACAACGATGCACGCTCGGCGGTCTTGCAGGCGGGGGCGCGCAGCCAGCTGCTGCGCATGGCGGCGGCCTTGCCGGCCAGTCCTCTGCCCTGCGCGATCGTCAACCGGCTCGGTGTTCCGGTGGGCATCGCCGCCGATCCGCCGGCCGAGGGCCGCATCGTGTGCCAGCACATCGGCACGTTCGCCGAGGCGGGCCGGTCCGCCGCCGAGCTCGATGGCATTCGCCATGCGTATGGCGTGAAACCCGGCGGCGCGGCAGTGGGCGATCTGCCGGGGACCTTCGCCGCCGTCGAGGCCTTGATTCGAGCGGATGCCGGCGTGGTCTTCGCGCAGGCGGCGTTCACCGGCCGCGAGGACCGGCAGTTCGATACGCACCATGACGATGGCGGCAAGCTCGCGCGCCAGATCATGGCGCCGATCACGCCGGGCTTGTCGGTGTTCCTGCAACGCATGCTGACGCTGCGCGGGCGCAACGTGGTGACGCTGCTGACCGGCGAGTTCAGCCGCACGCTGCCGGGTGCGGACCATGCGAAGGGGGGCACCGCGACGGTGATCGGCAAGTATGTCAGGACGGGTACCGCTGGCCGGCAGCTGCCCGATGGCTCACCTCCGGAGGATGCGGCGCCACCGGAAGCGCTATGGGCTTATCTCGCCGCAGCTCTGCGCATCGAAGGAGCTCCACCGTTCGGTGCCAGCCCGTACTCGCAACTGCTGCTTTGACGCAGGTTGGAGTGAACCGCAGGCTCACCTATGCCCGCTCTTTGCTCGTCATTCCTGCGCAGGCAGGAATCCAGTAGCGACATCGCCCGATGGTTGCGAAAAGCCAAACCGATGTTGTCGCGAAAACCACTGGTTTTCGCGACTGGATTCCTGCCTGCGCAGGAATGACGGGCGGTGAGCTCCGACGCTTTCCCTCACCTATGGGCGGGCCTTATTCGGTGGCCACCTGCTTCAACCACGCCTCATACGTCGGCCGCTCCACCGGCACGCCGTCGGCATTGCAGCTGCCGAGTTTGCACAGCTCTTCGCGCAGGCGCGGCGCGTGCTGCACGATCACGTGGAAGATCGCGTTCTGCTCGATCTCGCCGTGGAATGCCGACGCACCCGGACCATTGGCGAAGATCGCCACGTCCTCGCCGCCATGCGTCTCGCCCTTGAGCGGCACGATCGATTCCTGCATGTAATCCGGCGCGGTGGTGTCGACCTTGGTCAGATCGGGCCGACCCTTCTTGGCCGTCGAGTATTCGCCCGGGTTGTGCGGATAGCGCTTCGGACCTTCCGGCTGCTTGTCGGTCGCGCCGGTATAGCCGGGGCCATTGGCGAAACCCAGCGTGGTGTACGGCTTGCCCGTGGCATCGCGCGCGAGTCCCGCGCCGCCTTCCTCGTCATAGCTGTCGGTATGCCCCTGCACCAGGCCGAGGATGTCGTTGCCGCGCTTGGGATAGCCGGCGAAGGTGAGCGTGTGCGCGTGATCGGCGGTGACCACGATCAGCGTGTCCTGCGGATCGGTGTGGCCCAGCGCCGCTTCCACCGCATCGGCCATGGCGATGGTTTCGTCCAGCGCGCGGTAGGCATTGCCGGCGTGCAGCGCGTGATCGATGCGGCCGCCTTCGACCATCAGGAAGAACCCGTTCGGGTTGCGCTTGAGCACATCGATCGCGGCGACGGTCATCTCAGCCAGGCTCGGTTCGCCGGCCTTGTCCTGCGGGCGCTCGTGCTCGTAGTTCATGTGCGAAGGCTCGAACAGGCCGAGCAGGCGCGAGGTATGCGACAGGTCCAGCGCCTTGAGCTGCTTGTCGTTCCACACATAGGCGCCATCCGGATGCTTCGCCTTCCACTCGGCGATCAGATCGCGGCCGTCGAGGCGCTGGCCCACCTTGTTCGCGTACTCCGGATCGCTCTCGCCCGCCGGCATGAACTCGGTGCGGCCGCCACCCATGGCCACGGTGAGACCAGCGAACGCCGGGAAATCGACCAGCTGCGCGGCGAAATCCTTGCAACCCTGCGCCTTCGCCTGCGCGGTCAGCTCCGCATCCACTTCCCAGTTGCGTTCCGGCAGATGGCCATACGTGGCAGCAGGCGTGGCGTGCGTGATGCGCGTGGTGGTCACCGCGCCGGTGCTCATGCCGGCCGCCGCGGCCAGCTCCAGCGTCGTCACCAGTTCCTGGCCCTTGCTCGCCGCGCAGTCCTGGCGGCGCGGCACCTGCGACACGCCGATATAGCCGGCGCGCGTCTTCACGCCGGTCATGACCGCGGTCATGGTGCCGGCCGAATCCGGCGTCTGCTGGTCCGTCTCGTAGGTGCGGCTGAACGCACTGAACGGAAACCGCTCGAAGCTCAGCTTGTAGCTCTCGCCATCCACACCCTTGCGCTGCCCCGCACGCACGTGCGCCGCGGCGATGGTCGGAATGCTCATGCCGTCGCCGAGAAAGACGATCACGTTCTTCGCCGTCTGCCCCTGCGCACTCGCCTGCGCCGACACCGTGGCCGCCTGCGCCGCGCCATTGCGGAACCACCACTGCGGCGTCTCGCCTTCGGGGCGCTTGATCTGCGGCACTTCCACCGTGGCGGCCGCCTGCTTCGACGGTGTTACCCCCTGGCTGCCGCAGGCAGTCATCAGCGCACCAATGGCAAGCATGAACCCGCGATGCGAGAGCGTGGACAATCGACTCATGGCAGATCTCTCATCGTCAGCGTGTTGTCAGCAAACGACGGATCATAGCTCAGTGCTGCAGGCTCGACGCGACTAACGTCCAGAACTTTTCGATACCGCTTTGCTCGATCAGGTTACTTCCCTTCCAGCCAGTCCCGAACCCAGGGATGAGCAACGAGCGCCGGCGCCACGCGCTCAAAAGCCCCCATAAACTGAGAACGCACTTCGCTCAACATACCGATCAACACGTGGCGCTCCAGTTCTTCGGTTGCGTAAACCGGCACCCAGCTTCCGTATGATGCGCACGTCACAACGCAATGATCGCGACTGCACTGGATCTCTAGCTTTCTCTCCACGCCCTGCTCGTACAGATCCAGCTCGGCCGGATCTCCCCGCTGGATCGCCGCAAGCGCTGCAGGCAACTGCTCCAAGAAGACGCATAGATCCGTAGCGATATCCAATGGCCACGCAGAATCGCCGAATCCCGAGATATGGAAGCTGCCGTACCCATCCAGAGCAAAACACACGTCTGAGAGGATCGACCGGATATCGTCATTGACGGGATCGTATCTACGAGCCCCCAGATCGTTGATGGAGGAAAGGTCCTTCCAGCGCAATGCCAGATCGAAGGAAGGCATGTCACTTCGTCTCCGGTGAAATGACTGGGAAGGCGGAACGCACCCCGTTGCCGCTAGGCACGATTCTGGCCCATTCCGTCTTCACGATCGTGCCATCCGGCATGATGACTTGACCAAGTCCTTCGGGAATCTTGACAACCGTAGTGCCCTCGACCTTCACGCCGCTAAGGAACTGGGCGGCCTTTTCGTTATCGGTCCACTGTCCTTGCGGCGTACCGGTACCACGCGCGCGATCGGTGAGGCTTGCGGTAACTTTCTTGCCTTGGCCGTGAGTATTGAATGAGTGCCCGAATTGCTTAACGCTCTTCCAGTTAGCTTTTCCGTGGGTAACCGCCAGTATGACCGCCTGGGCAAGTATTCCCGCCACGGCGGGCTTGGAGTAATCGCCGGTATCGACGAACCTGCCCGCCGCCGTCCCAAGCCCCGCACCATCCAGCGAGCCCTGAGCGTTAGTCGCCGCGCGTTCGCCCTCTGCCCATACACGCAATCGATCCGGCTGATTTCTCAGCGTGTAGCCGACTGCGGCGCCATAACTCATTTCGCAGGATCTGCATTCCTGCCGACCATCCGGATCGCTGTATACGATGGGGTTATTGGCCGCGTACCTGTAGCGGTTGACACTGAATGACTCATCTGAAGCGACCCCCATGGGGTCGACGCTTAAAAAGCGGCCAACTACGGGATCGTAGTATCTGGCCTGCATATATATGAGTGAGGTATCAGTATCGCTGACGTGCCCCGTATATCCCGGGCCGTCTTTATGCAATCCCATTCCTGCACCGGTCAGAGCTTGGCCGTAAGGAAGGAATTCATATCTGGCCAGAATGTTTCCGGCGGAGTCGGCTTCGGCGAGTACAGTCCCCAGATGATCCGTGTATACGTATGTCACCGTGCCCGCATACGCTCCTTGCATAACAGCGAGCATGCAGAACAGAACTGCCGCGCCCCATTTGCGTAACAGCGACACGATCGGCAACGGAGAGAGACGATCCGGTCTTCGGATGCAGCGATGCATACAGCCCCCTGGTTGAAGCGCTTCGCTGTCGATGACTGCAGCGATGGCTCGAGGAAGCTGTGTAGCATGACCGCAAGAAATCGCGCAACGCCCGGGCTTATAGTTTCAAGTAGATACTGCTGCGATCGAGCCCCCACACGATTACCCACCAGACGGCGACGAACGCCACCGCAAACGCTAGCGATGCGATATGCGGCCCCGCCAGCGGCGTGATCCACCCCGCGAACGCCACGCGATACAAAGGATCCTGGATGCCCAGACCCGGCAGCAGGATCTGCATGAACTCCGAGCCCGCGTAGGCGGCGACTGCGTTCACACCGAAACGCCGGCCCCACGCCGGCCAGCCGCGCATGTCCACCAGTACGTGGAACAGCAGCAGCAACAGCGTGGCCCAGCCGGCCGTCCACAGCACGAACGATGGCGTCCACAGATTCTTGTTGAGCGGTTGCAGCAGCGACCACATCGCACCGAGCAGCACGTAAATCGTGCCGCTCAACAACAGGGCGCGACGATCATCGCGGCGCAGCCAGTGGCCGGCGCGCAGGCCCAGCAGCGAGGTCGCGATGGAGGGCAGCGTGCCGAGCAGGCCTTCGGGGTCGTGGCCCAGGCCGGTGTCGGGGAACCAGCGATAAGCGAAGTGGCCGAAGACCGCCGTGTCGGTGCGGCTGATGATGTTATGGAACGGCTCCAGCGTGCCGCCGGCCACTAATAGCGCCGCATAGCCGAGCAGCAGTGCGACAATCGCGCTCCATTGCGCACGTCCGCCCGCATAAAGCTGGAACGCCGCCACCGCGGCGAAGCAGATGCCGATCCGTTGCAGCACGCCGGGAATGCGCATATGCGCATCCGGCAGCAGCAGCGCCGCCGCGAGATTGATCAGCAGGCCCAGGCCGACGATGCGCAAGGCGCGCAGCATCGCGGCGCGCATCAGCACGCCGCGGTCCGCGCCCTGCTCCATGCGCGGCGCGATCGCCAGCGCCACCGATACGCCAACCACGAAGAGGAAGAACGGAAACACCAGGTCGGTCGGCGTGCAGCCGTGCCACTGGGCATGTTCCAGCGGCCAGTACACATGGCCCCAGTCGCCCGGATCGTTGACCAGCAGCATCGCCGCGACGGTGCAGCCGCGCAGCGCGTCGACCGAGCCCAGGCGACGCGCTGCGGCGCTCACGGCCTGGCTGCCGGCGTCAGGCTGGCGCGCTCGATGCCGTACAGCGGGCCGGTGGTGGGCGCGGTGAACACCAGGCAGAGATCGTGCACGCCCTGCTGTTGCGGCAGCTTGGCGGTGAGCTCGAAGCGGCGCGGGCCGGTGGGATCGGGCAGCGGCATAGTCGCCAGCACGTCGCCGTCGCAGCGATCCTTGTGCACTACCAGCTCGCCGTTCGCCGTCTGCGCCGGACGCGACACCACCAGCTTCGCCTCGTGCGCCAACTGGAAATTGCGTTCCAGCCGGACGGTCTCGATGCGGATACCGGCGACGCCGTCCATGCGCGCTTCGGTATAGCGCTGGCAGGTGTCGAAGATATTGACGCTGTAGGCCGGCGTCATGCTGGTGGCATCCGGCAAGGGCTGCACGCGCAGACGGAAATCACTGCCGGGGCAGTTGCGCAGCTCGGCGTTCTCCCGGGTCAGCAGATGGGCCGTGTCCAGCACGCGTTCGCGCGACGCGGCCAGCGCATGGCCCGTTGTGTCGAGCGCGATGGCGCGTACGGTGGTGGGCAGCTTCACTTCGAACGGCGACTGATAGCGCGGCGATTGCGCGGTGGGCTCGCTGCCGTCCACGGTGTAGTGCAGCTCACCGAACTTCGTCTGATTGGACAGCGTGACGCTGGCCTTGCCGCTGGCGAGCGCGGCGTTGCGATCCACTTCGATCGACGGCGCGAAGGCGCTGTCTGCATACGCCACGTCTTGCGCGCGATAACGCGCGAGCTGCGCCGGCATGCGCGCCAGGAAGCCCTGCCAGTCGCGCGCCGCAGCCGGCGACCACACCGCCTCCGCCAGCGCGGCGAGACGCGGATAGATCGTGTGCTGCAGGTGCGCGTCGCTGGTGATGTATTCGGTCCACACATTGGCCTGGGCGCCGAGCACGTGGCGCGCCTGCGCGGCGTTCAACTCTTTCGGCACCGCCTCGAACGCATACACGCTGGCCAGATCTTCCACCGGCTCGCGGCCCGCGCCTTCATCGGCGCGGTCGCTCTGCAGCTGGTTGAGATAGAGGTCGGGCGATGGCGAGGACACCACGTCATGACCCTTCTGCGCCGCTTCGATCGCACCCTTGATGCCGCGCCACGACATCACGGTGGCATCGGCGGGCACGCCGCCTTCGAGAATCTCGTCCCAGCCGATCAGCCGGCGTCCGTGCGCCTTGAGGTAGGTGCCCATGCGCGCGATAAACCAGCCCTGCAGCGCATCCTCGTTCTTCAGGCCCAGCGCATGCATCTTCGCCTGTACCGCCGGCGAGGCCTGCCACTGGTCCTTCACCGCCTCGTCGCCGCCCACGTGGATATAGCGCGAGGGGAACAGCGCCATCACCTCGTCCAGCACGTGCTGCATGAAGACAAAGGTGGCGTCGTCGACGTTGTACAGATAGGTGTGCACGCCCCAGTCGACCGATACCGGCGGACGCTTGCCGGTCACGCCCAGCTCGGGATACGAGGCGACGGCGGCCTGCGCATGGCCGGGCATGTCCAGCTCGGGAACGATGGTGACGTGGCGCGCGGCCGCATAGGCCACCACGCCGCGGATCTCGTCCTGCGTGTAGAAACCGCCATAGCGCAGCGGCTCGCCGTTCTTGCCGGCATCCGGCGGCGTGCGCCAGGCGCCGATGCGGGTGAGTTCGGGATAGCGCTTGATCTCGATGCGCCAGCCCTGGTCGTCGGTGAGATGCCAGTGCAGCACGTTGAGCTTGTGCAGCGCCATCTGGTCGATCAGCGCGCGGATCTCGGCGACGCTCTGGAAATGCCGCGCGGAGTCCAGCATCAGGCCGCGCCAGGCGAAGCGCGGCGCATCTTCGATATGCACGAAGGGTACGGCGGCCTTGGCGTTGTCCTGGGTCAGCAGTTGCCACAGCGTCACGGCGCCGTGGAACAGGCCGTCGCCATCGCGCGCGACGATGCGTGCGCCGTGGGCGTCGACATCCAGGGTGTAGCCCTCGGCCGGCGTCGACGACTTGGCGTCATGGCGCAGCACGATGGCGGAGGCATCGCCCGCCTTGTCGACGATGCGCAGCTCCACGCCGCGGCTACGCTTGATCTGCGCGGCGAGCCAGCTGGCGGTGCGGCGGCTTTCGGCGTCGGCAGCTACCAGTACGGTGTTCGCATCGATGGCGAACGCACCATCGGCGCGCGTCAGCTTCGCCGGCAGCGGAATCAGGGAAAGCGGTTGCGGGTCCTGGGCCGCGAAGACCACGGATGGAAGCATAGCCAGGACGGCAAGCAGCAAAGTACGGCTACAACGGTACGCGAACATCACTGGCGGTATTCCTCCTCATCGCTTCGGGGTTCCTCCCAAAGAAGGGCCCGGACATGCCGGGCGGTCTTCCCTCTTAAAGAAGGGCCCGGACAAGCCGGGCCCAAATGGGGAGGTTGTCGCTCAGTCTGCCACCTAAGTGGACGTCGCTCGATAAAGCGGTGGCGCCACCCCGGCGCAACCGCACGCGGCATGAAGGAAAGACCACCCTGGTCAGCTCCATGCGCCTGCGGCGCGCCGCCCCGCAAGGGCGGCTGTTCCTCTATCGAGCCATCCCGTGGCGCTTCCTGGGGGAAGCGCCACGGGCGGAGCACAGCGTCGTGCCGATCAGAAGTTCACGTGTGCGGCCAACATGTAGCGGCGGCCGGTGGTGTACTTGTTCAGCGGCATCGACTCGGACTGCAGGTACTGCACGTACTTGGAGTTCAACAGGTTCATGCCGTCCAGGGTGAACGAGATGTTGTCGTTGAGCTTGTAGCCGATGGTAGCGCCCAGGTCCTTGTACGAACCGGTCGTGGCCGGCGGCGCACCGGCGATGTAGCCGCCGGCGAGGTAGGAGCTGCGCCAGTTGTAGGTGAGGCGGGCGCTGAACGGGCCCTTCTCGTAGTACGGGCTCAGCGAGTACGAGTTCTTCGAGCTGTACGGCAGGGCGCCGCCGCTGTCGAGCGTGGCATCGGCATACGTGTAGTTGGCCACCAGGCCGAAGCCGGTATCGGCGAACGGCTGCTGGTAGGACAGGCTCACGCCCTTGACCTTGCCGCCGCCGACATTGCGCGGACGGCTGATGTCGTAGCCGCAGAAGCCGTTGGCCGTGCACTGGCCGTTGGCGACGAGGCGGGCGAAGGTGGTCGGGTCGTTGTCATGCGCCGAGTTGTAGTGCTGCTCGATCGCGGAGTCGACGAAGATGTAGTTGTCGATCTTCTTGTAGAAGCCGGTCAGGGCCAGCACCGACTGCGGCGCGAAGTACCACTCGGCCGAGGCCGAGAAGTTGCTCGACTTGTACGGGTCGAGCTTGGAGTTGCCGCCCGAACCGGTCAGCACCGAGTCGTTGAGGAACAGGTTGTTGACCTGCATGTTGTACGGCGCGCGGGCGATGACCTTGGCCGCGGCGAAGCGCAGCACCACATCTTCCATCACGTCGTACGACACGTTCAGCGACGGCAGCCAGCTGTTGTGCGTGGTCGAGGTGGTCTGCCACCAGCCGGCCGGGGCCGGATACTGCGGCACGCCGCTGTAGTTGAAGCCGCTGGCGTCGTCGACGGTGTGCACGTAGCGCACGCCCACGTTGCCGCGGAACGGACCGGAACCGAAGGCAGCCTGCAGATACGCCGCCGTGGTCTTCTCCACCATCTTCCAGGTGCCGTTGAGATAGGAACCCGGATCGTCATTGCCGCCGTTAGTCTGGCGCACCCAGTTCCATTCCGCATCGCGGTTCGGCTGGATGTGGCTGGCCGCGTCCGGCAGCATGCCGGAGAAGCCGCCGAGCGTGTCGGTGTAGCCCGAGGTGCCCAGCGCAGCCAGCGAGATCGGGCCGTTCGGGCCGTAGACGTGCTGCTCCATGCTCTCTTCGTGGCGGTTGTAGCGCGCGCCGACCAGCAGTGTGTTGACGAAGCTGTCGAAGTCCTTGGTGAAGTCCAGCTGGCCGTAGGTGTCCTTGGCGTTGGCATGGAACACACCGTAGTTGCCCGGCCAGCCGCCCAGCCCGGGCGTGTCGCCCATATGCCAGTTGGCCGGATTGCGCGCCAGCGCCGGGCTGTCGAACTGGAAGCCCTTGTTGATATCCCAGGTGTAGCCGCCGCCGTACACCGGCTCCATGGCGACCTGCGACATGTCGTTGTTGTTGGCCTTGCTGTAGCCCACGGCGCCGCCGAGGGTCCAGCCGTCGCCGCGGTAGTTGCTCTTCAGGTCGAACGCGGTGGTACGCACCACCGAGTGGCGGATATTGCTGTCGAAGGTGCCCTGGGCGATGTCGCCGCAGGTCGGGTCGTCGAGCTTGCCGCACACGTGGCCGCCGGTGACGATGCCGTTGCCGCCCTGGGTGAAGCTGGTGATCTGGCCGGGCGTGGCATGCGTGAACGGATACAGCGACTGGTTCCAGTTATTGAAGTTCTCGCGGATGTACAGCGTGTTGAAATCCACGTCCCAGTTGTTGGTCGGACGCAGCTGGAAGCCCAGCGTGACAGTGTCGCGCTTGCGCTCCTGCTGGAAGAACGCCGAGTTGATCTCGTCCGGCACCTTCGCATTGGGATTGAGCGAGCCGTTGGCGATGCCGGCGGCCACGGCCGGGCTGCTGGCGTAGTCGGACACCGGGTGGTAGCCGAAGATCTCGATGCCCTGGCGGTCGATCTTCTCTTCGAAGTGCTGTGCCGAGGCGATCACGCCGAAGGTCTTGGCGTCGTTGTGCCAGCTATACAGCAGCGAGCCGGACGGGCGGTGGTTCTCGGCCTGGTCGTTGTAGTTCAGGCTGAAGGAACCGCGCCAGGTGTTCGGCGCCAGGTCCAGCGGCTGCAGCGTGTGCAGCAGCACGGTGCCGCCCAGGCTGCCTTCGGTCAGGCGCGCCTCGGGGCTCTTGTACACCTCCAGGCGGCCGACGATTTCCGGCGCCAGCATGGTGAAGTCGAAGCCGCGGTTGGGCTGCGCACCGTACTGCCACGGCGTCTGCGAGATCGGCTGGCCGTTGAGGAAGGTGAGGTTGAGACTGGGATCGGTGCCATCGATGCTGACGCGGTCGCCCTGGCCGAACTGGCGGTCGATGGTGACGCCGGGAATCAGCGCCATGGCCTCGGCCACGTTGGTGTTCGGGAACTTGCCGATGTCTTCGGCGGTAACCGCCTCGACGATCGCGTCGGCGTTGCGCTTGGTATCCAGCGACTGCTGCAGGCTGGCCCGGATGCCGGTGACGGTCACGCCCTGCAGGTCGACGGCCTTCTTCTGGTCGGCCTGCGACTGGCTGGTCTGATTCTGCGCGTTCGGATTCGGCGCGCTCTGGTTTTGCGTATTCGCGTCCTGAGCATGGATCGCGCCGGCCATACAAAGGCTGGCGATGATGCTCGCGGCGAGCATAGTTCTACGGTGCGACATGTAAACCTCCCTCAAAGGCTTATGTATTCCGCACGAGCGGACAGCCTCGCGCGGTGTGACTGGTCGGGCCTTGGCCCCCCGGATACTCGTTTGCGCTACAACTCTTTGGCGTTCATTGCCTGGTTGCCTCCCCCGCCGGCGCATGGCCGTCCAGGTACATGCCAGCGGCGCCGATGACGCCGAGCTGGCCGTGTTCCATCAGGCGCACGGGCACTTGCTGCAAGAAGGCCCGCATCACGCCCTTGTTGAAGAAGCGCTCGCGGAAACTGCTGGCCAGCAGCACCTCGCGGATCTGCGGCAGGATGCCGCCGGCGAGGAAGACGCCGCCGCGCGCGCCGTAGAGCAAAGTCAGATCGCCGACGAAGCTGCCGAGCAGGCCGCAGAACACCTCGAGCGCTTCCACCGCGGCGGCGTCGCTGGCGTCCAGCGCGGCACGGGTCACTTCGCTCGGCTTGGCCAGCACCGGCGCCTGACGGCGCAGCACGCACAGCGCGCGATACAGATTCAGCAGACCGGGGCCGGACAGCGCGTGTTCGAACGATACGTACGACCGTTCGGCGGACAGCACGCGCAGGATCTCGATCTCGCGCTCATTGCCCGGCGACAGGGCGATCTGCCCCGCCTCGGTCGGCAGCACCGTCGCATGCGGCTGGCCCGGCAGAAGCACCGCCGAACCCAGGCCGGTGCCCGGACCCATCACCAGCACCGGACCGGCGCCGCCAGGCGTCTGCGCTTCGATCACCGGCGTGGTGTCGGCCTGGACCAGGAACTGGGTGGCGTAGGCCACTGCTTCGAAATCGTTGACCACGGCCAGCTGCTGGATGCCCAGGCTGTCGCGGATATCACGGATCGACACCGGCCACGGCAGGTTGTCGTTGACGATGGCATCGCCCAGCACGTAGCCGGCGCTGGCTACCGCGCACTGGTCTACCTGCACGGCGCCGCCGAGCTGGCTGACGAAATCCTTGAGCACGGCGGTCAGGCTGGGCCATTCCGCGCAGGCATAGCGGTGGTACTGCAGCACGGTCACCGGACACGCGCCGTCCGGGCGCTGGCTGACCAGCCCGATGCGCGCATGGGTCCCGCCGACATCCGCCGCGAGGAAAGGCGCGCCTTGCGAGGCACCCTTCAGCCCGACGCCCTGGTTGACCAGTTCCGCCACAAGCCCTCCCCATCTTCACGTTCGACGCCGTCATGGCGGCGTCATGCTGTTGTCACAGCCCCCGATGGGGACGGAATATGGGAGCGCGATGACAACGTTGTCAACAGGACGAATTTCCTAGACCCGCAACGACGTTTCCGCGACGCAGCAAACACTTCGCCATAACGGTGGCGGCGCCCGGCCCGAAAGCCCGCCAACCCCCGTGGCTGCGCCACTTAGCACGGTTTTTGCGGGGTCCTGGAGGGGTATGCCGCGCCGCGCCATGGCCGGACGGACGGCAGATGACCCGCGGTACTCTCCCGGCACCTTCCCGGGAACGCCGATTGACAACGTTGCTAGTTAGCGCCGATAAAACGACGGGAGGCGGCGCGGCCAGCGGGCCACGCCGGCATCGGCACATTCGGGGAGTCACTACATGTCGTCCACAACGCTAGCTACCGGCGATACGCACGCCCGGGCCTCCGGCCTGGTGCCGATGCTGATCATCGGCCTGCTGTTCTTCATCTTCGGCTTCGTCACCTGGCTCAACGGGCCGCTGATCACCTTCGTCAAGCTGGCCTTCTCGCTGGACGACGTGAACGCCTTCCTGGTGCCGATGGTGTTCTATTGCTCGTATTTCTTCCTGGCCCTGCCCTCGTCCGCCGTGCTCAAGCGCACCGGCATGAAAAAAGGCATGGCGCTGGGCCTGTTCGTGATGGCGATCGGCGCGGTGCTGTTCGGCCAGTTCGTGTCGATGCGCGTATACGGCGGCGCGCTCGCCGGCCTGTTCGTGATCGGTGCGGGCCTGGCCCTGCTGCAGACGGCGTCCAATCCGTACATCAGCATCCTCGGCCCGATCGACAGCGCGGCGCAGCGCATCGCCTTCATGGGCATCTGCAACAAGATCGCCGGCGCGCTGGCGCCGTTCGTGTTCGGCTGGCTGGTGCTGAGCGGCATCGACACCTTCGACCAGCAGGTCAAGGCCGCGCCGACGCCGGAAGCGCGCGAGGCGCTGCTTACTACCTTTGCCGCCAAGGTGCACATGCCGTATCTGGCCATGGCCGGCCTGCTGGTGCTGCTGGCGGTGTGGGTGCTGCGTTCGCCGCTGCCGGAAATCAAACCGTCGGGTGCCAACAGCGAAACGGAGATCGGCCATGCCAAGGGCAACCTGCTGAGCTTCCCGCACCTGTGGCTGGGCGTGCTGTGCCTGTTCCTGTACGTGGGCGTGGAAGTGATGGCCGGCGATGCGATCGGCACCTACGGCCAGGGCTTAGGTCTCCCGCTGGATGCGACCAAGCATTTCACCTCCTACACCCTGTTCGCCATGCTGCTGGGCTATCTGGCCGGCCTGGTGCTGATCCCGAAAATCATCTCGCAGCAGAGCTACCTGGCCGTGTCGGCGGTGCTGGGCGTGATCTTCACCGTCGGCGCCTGGCTCACCACCGGCTATACCTCGGTGGGCTTCGTGGCCGCGCTGGGCTTCGCCAACGCCATGATGTGGCCGGCGATCTTCCCGCTGGCGATCAAGGGCCTGGGCCGCTGGACCGAGGCCGGCTCGGCGCTGCTGATCATGGCGATCGTCGGCGGCGCGCTGGTGCCGCAGGCCTTCGTGCACCTGAAGCAGCACTACGACTTCCAGCTGGTCTTCATGCTGCTGATGGTGCCCTGCTACCTGTACATCCTGTTCTACGGACTGCGCGGGCACCGCATGGGCCAGCACGCGCCGTGAGCTTAGGTCCGGCGGGGCCGTTGTCACGGCTCCGCCATCCTCACTGCAAGCTGCTGGGCTACGATGCCCGTCCTGTTTCCCCCGGAGTTTCCCGCGTTGCGCAACCCCACCATCAAGGATGTCGCCAAATCGTCCGGCGTTTCGCTGAAGACGGTTTCCCGCGTGATCAACCGCGAGGCCTCGGTGCGCGCCGACACGCGCGAGAAGGTGGAGCGCACGATCGAGGCGCTCGGCTACCAGCCCAATCCCTCCGCGCGCGGCCTGCGCAGCACGCATGCGTATGCGATCGGCCTGGTCTATGACAACCCCAACGCGCACTACGTGATCAGCATGCAGGAAGGCGTGCTGTCGGCCTGCCGCGAACGCGGCTTCGGCCTGCAGATCCACCCCTGCGATTCCTCTTCGCCCGGGCTGGCGCGCGAGCTGTGCGCCCTGGTCGAGCGCAATCGCCTGGCCGGCCTGGTGCTGGCGCCGCCGATGTCCGAGCAGCATGAGCTGGTAAGCATGTTGTCCAAGCAGGGCATCGATTTCGTGCGGATCATTTCCTCGCGCGATGACCCGCACGACGGCTCGCCCTGCGTCTACGTGGACGACCGCAGCGCGGCCTATGCGATCACCGAGCACCTGATCCAGCTCGGCCACAAGCGCATCGGCTTCCTGTGGGGCGAGCCGCATCACCGCTCCAGCCCCGAGCGCTACCAGGGCTATGCCGATGCGCTGAAGGACTACGGCATCGTGCAGGACAAGAAGCTGGTGCTGCCCGGCCGCTACGCTTTCGACGACGGTTTCCGCGGCGCGCGCAAGCTGCTGGCGCTGAAGGATCCGCCCACCGCGATCTTCGGCAGCAACGACGAAATCGCCGCCGGCGTGCTTGCCGCGGCGCGTTCCAGCGGGCTGGACGTGCCGTGGGATCTGTCCATCGCCGGCTTCGAGGACAGCCCGTTCTCCAAGCAGGCCTGGCCGGCGCTGACCACCGCGCGCCAGTCCACCGGCGAGATCGGCCGCCACGCCGCGCTGCACCTGATGGCCGACCTGCAGCGCGAGAACGGCGACGCCTTCGCCGAGCCGCCGAACGAATGCTTTGTCCCCGAGCTGGTGGTGCGCGGTTCCACCGCGCCGCCGAAGAACAACACGCCCAAAAACCCCGGCCCCAAGAACACCGCGCCGCGCGCCGGCCAGCCACGCAAGGCCTGACGCACGGCCGCACGCATCACCGAGAACGCCATCCCATGAAGCAAGCCAGCGACACCCTGATGTACCGCGAAGCCCACGAGGCCGCCGACGTGGTCGAGCGCCAGCTCGCCGCCAATGCCGGCGTGCTCAAGGCATTGGGCGAGCGCCTGCGCGCCGAACCGCCGCGGTTCATCGTCACCTGTGCGCGCGGCAGCTCCGATCATGCGGCGGCTTACGCCAAGTACGTGTTCGAGACGCGGCTGGGGCTGATCACCGCCTCGGCCTCGCCGTCGGTCGCTTCGATCTACGACGCCGACCTGAAGCTGGACGGCGCGCTGTTCCTGGTCATCTCGCAGTCCGGCAAGAGCCCCGACCTGCTGCGCAGCGCGCAGGCGGCGAAGGATGCCGGCGCGCTGGTGGTGGCGATGGTCAACGTGGAGGACTCGCCCCTGGCCGCGCTGGCCGACACGGTGATTCCGCTGCGCGCAGGACCGGAGCTCAGCGTGGCGGCGACCAAGAGCTATCTCGCCACGCTGGCGGCGATCCTGCAGCTCACCGCGCACTGGGGCAACGACGACACCCTGCACGCCGATGTGGCGCGCCTGCCGGCCGATCTGCGGCGCGGCTGGGATGCCGACTGGAGCGCGCTGGTCGACGGCCTGCGCGAGCAGCGCAACCTGTTCGTGGTCGGCCGCGGCTATGGCTTCGGCGCGGCGCTGGAGGCGGCGCTCAAGCTCAAGGAAACCTGCGGCCTGCACGCCGAGGCGTTCAGCGCGGCCGAGGTGAAGCATGGCCCGATGGCGATCGTCGGCGCGGGTTTCCCGGTGCTGTTCTTCGCCCAGGGCGACGACACGCTGGACAGCACCCTGGCCGTGGCCGAGGAATTCCGCGCCCGCGGCGCACGCGTGCTGGTGGCCAAGCCCGGCGCCAGCGGCGCGGACACGCTGCCGCTGCCGGCCGGCATGGATTCCATCGTGACGCCGCTGCTGGCGGTGCAGAGCTTCTATCGCGCCACCAGCGAACTTGCGCTGGCGCGCGGCTTCGATCCGGATGTGCCGCCGCATCTGCGCAAGGTGACGGAGACGGTGTGATGGGCGCTGCGCAACCGCTAATTGCCCTGGTCAACGGGCGCGTTCTGGCCGATCACGGCACGCGCGACGATCTCGCCGTGCTGGTGCGCGGCGGGCGCATCGAAGCGCTGGTATTAGCCGGCGACGCCGCGCTCGATCAGGCCGAGAAGCACGATCTGCAGGGCCGCCTGCTGCTGCCGGGCTTTATCGACGTGCAGGTCAACGGTGGCGGCGGCCTGCTGTTCAATGCCGCGCCGACGGTGGACACGCTGCGCGGCATCGCCGCGGCGCATCGCAGGTTCGGCACCACCGGCATGCTGCCGACGCTGATCACCGATACCGCGCAAGTGATGCACGCCGCGCTGGACGCAGTCGACGCCGCCATCGCCGAAGGCGTGCCGGGCATTCTCGGCATTCATCTGGAAGGCCCGTTCCTGGCCCCGGCGCGCAAGGGCATCCACGACGCCAACCTGTTCCGACTGCCCGATGCTTCCGATATCGCCGACGTCGCGCGCAAGCATCGCGGCGTGGTGATGATGACGCTGGCGCCCGAGCGCGTGCCGCTGGAAACCATCCGCGAGCTGAGCGCCGCCGGCGTGATCGTGGTCGCCGGCCATACCGCCGCCGACTACGCCACCACGCGCGCCGCGCTGGATGCCGGCGTCAGCGGCTTTACCCATCTCTACAACGCGATGACCCCGCTGGGCAGCCGCGACCCCGGCGTGGTCGGCGCGGCGCTGGACGATCCGCACAGCTGGTGTGGATTGATCGTGGATCTGCACCACGTGCATCCGGCCAGCCTGCGCGTGGCCATCGCCGCCAAGGCGCGCGGCAAGAGCGTGCTGGTCACCGACGCGATGCCGCCGGTGGGCGCGGACGATCCGACTTATGTGCTCAACGGCCAGACCATCGTGGCCCGCGACGGCATCTGCCAGAGCGCGGACGGCGTGCTGGCCGGTTCGGCGCTGGACATGGCCACCGGCGTGCGCCATCTGGTCAACGCCGTCGGCCTGCCGCTGGCGGAAGCTTCGCGCATGGCCAGCGCGTATCCGGCCGCATGGCTGGGATTGGAGCGCGAGCTGGGGCGCATCGTGGCCGGCCAGCGTGCGGACTTCGCCGTGCTGGACGACGCGCTGGTCGTGCAGGAAACCTGGATCGGCGGCGTGCGCTACGCCGCCTGAGCGGACCTCACGGCATCGCGCCTTATGGCGCGGCGCCGTCCACCACTTCGATCGAGACGATGCCGCGCACCCAGCGCGCGGCGCGCTTGTCGTCCGGCACCACCAGGCGGAACGGACCATCGGCAGCCAATGCCTGGCCATCGCGCGCATCGGCGAGCAGCACCGTCCTGCCCACGATCGACGGATCCAGCTCGGACAATGCGAACACCGCCTGATAGTGATCGGTGGCGGTGACGCGCACATACAGCGCCAGCCCCTTGCCGCGCAGCGGCTTGTCCAGCGCGCCGGCATGGCGCAGCAGTTCGGCCAGCGCGACGCCTGACCACACCGCGGGTTTCTCATCGTGCGCGGCGGCCGTCACTTTGGCCTGCGGCAGGGCGGCCAGCGCGGCGTGGTCGAATACGGTGGTCTTGCCGTCGACCACCACGCGCAACGATGGCGCAGGTTCCGCGGCGTGCGCCGCGAAGGCGAACAGGCAGGCGAACAACCACCACGCCGAGCAAAAGCGGAATGCGCGCATCATGGCTTCTCGATCCATTCCCCAGGGATGAGCCTGCATTGTAGATGGCGATTTCGTTCGCCGTCACAGCCGCCTTTTCACCAAACATGAACGTGACGGGCCGCTAGAGTACCGCGCGCAGTTGCACGACTTGACCGGCGTCAAGAAGACGCCGATTCGTCAGCGCTAGCATCGGTTGAGGACGCGGCCTCGCGTCCATCTCGCCGACGAGGGGAGTAGCCATGGAACGTCCCGCGGATCGCACCGGGAAACGCCAGGAGCGCTTGGTCTTCCTGCTGCTTACCGTCGCGCTGTTTCCGATCCTGGCCGTGCTGACGGTGGCCTCCTTCGGCTTCGCAGTATGGATCTGGCAGATGTTCAACGGCCCGCCGGGGAGCTGAGCATGACCGACACTTTCCACGCCAGCCGGCGCGCCTTTCTGCAGGGGCGTTTTCCGCGCGGCGACAGCGTCCAGGAGACCCGCGGCGACGAGCTGCATATCTCCAGCCTGCTGGTGCAGCACCGGGCGGAGGCGATGCCGGCGCTGGAAGCCTATGTCGAAGCGCAACCGGCGCTGGAGATCACCGCGCGCGGCGAACACCGCTGCGTGCTGCTGTGCGAAACCGGCCATCAGCGCGAGGTGATGGAACTGATCGACGCGATGCTGGTGCTGCCGGGCGTGATCAACGTCGCGCTGATCTACCACCACGCCGAGCCGCGCGACGAACTGGAACGGCCGCTGCATCCGGAGCAAGGAGCCGACACATGACCCTGACGCGACGCGAATTCATCCGCAACACCGCCGCGGCCGCCGCGGCCAGCGCCGCCGGCCTCGCGCTCCCTGCCACCGCCAGCAACGTGCTGACCGAAGGCGATCTCACGCAACTGAAATGGGACAAGGCGCCTTGCCGCTTCTGCGGCACCGGCTGCGGCGTCAACGTGGCGGTGAAGGACGGGCGCGTGGTGGCCACCCATGGCGATGTGCATGCGGAGGTCAACCGCGGCATCAACTGCGTCAAGGGCTATTTCCTGTCCAAGATCATGTACGGCACGGACCGGTTGACCCAGCCGCTGCTGCGCAAGACCAAGGGCGCCTACGACAAGCACGGCGAGTTCACGCCGGTTTCGTGGGATGAAGCCTTCGACGTGATGGCCGCGCAGTTCAAGCGCGTGCTGAAAGCCAAGGGGCCGGGCGCGGTGGGTATGTTCGGCTCCGGCCAGTGGACGATCTTCGAGGGCTATGCCGCCAACAAGCTGATGAAGGCCGGCTTCCGCAGCAACCATATCGATCCGAACGCGCGCCATTGCATGGCCTCGGCGGTGATGGGCTTCATGCGCACGTTCGGCATGGACGAGCCCATGGGCTGCTACGACGATATCGAAGCCGCCGATGCCTTCGTGCTGTGGGGCTCGAACATGGCGGAGATGCATCCGATCCTGTGGACGCGGGTGACCGACCGGCGCCTGTCCAATCCGCAGGTGAAAGTGGCGGTGCTGTCGACCTACGAGCATCGCAGCTTCGAACTGGCCGATATCCCGATCGTATTCACCCCGCAGACCGACCTGGTCATCCTCAACTACATCGCCAACCACATCATCAAGACCGGCCGGGTCAACAAAGATTTTGTCGGCAAGTACACCAGCTTCAAGCGCGGCAACGACGATATCGGCTACGGCCTGCGCCCAGACAATCCACTGGAATTGAAGGCCAAGCACGCCAAGGATGCCAATGGCGGCCAGCCGATCACGTTCGAGGAATTCGCCGCCTTCGTCGCGCCTTACACGCTGGACAAGGCGGTGCAGATGAGCGGCGTCGAGCGCGGCTGGCTGGAAAAGCTGGCCGAGCTGTACGCCGACCCCAAGATCAAGGTGACCTCGTTCTGGACCATGGGCTTCAACCAGCACACGCGCGGCGTGTGGGCCAACAATATGGTCTACAACATCCATCTGCTGACCGGAAAGATCGCCACGCCCGGCAACAGCCCGTTCTCGCTGACCGGCCAGCCCTCCGCCTGCGGCACCGCGCGCGAAGTGGGCACCTTCAGCCATCGCCTGCCGGCGGACATGGTGGTGACCAATCCGGAACATCGCCGGCACGCCGAGGAGATCTGGAATATCCCGCACGGCATCATCGATCCGGTGCCCGGCTATCACGCGGTGGAACAGAACCGCGCGCTGCGCGACGGCAAGCTCAACGCCTACTGGGTGATGGTCAACAACAATATGCAGGCCGGCGCGAACCTGATGGAGGAGACCTATCCGGGCTATCGCAACCCGGAGAACTTCATCGTCGTCTCCGATGCCTACCCCACCGTCACTGCGCAGGCCGCCGACCTGATCCTGCCGGCGGCGATGTGGGTGGAGAAGGAAGGCGCCTACGGCAACGCGGAACGGCGCACGCAGTTCTGGCACCAGCTGGTGCAGGCGCCCGGCGAGGCGCGCTCGGATCTATGGCAGCTGATGGAATTCGCCAAGCGCTTCACCACCGACGAGTGCTGGCCGGCCGACATCCTCGCCGAGAATCCGCAGTTCAAGGGCAAGACGCTGTACGACGTGCTTTATCGCAACGGCAAGGTCGACCACTTTCCGGTGGCGGATATTGAAGCCGGTTACCAGAACGATGAGTCGGCGGCGTTCGGCTTCTATGTGCAGAAGGGATTGTTCGAGGAATACGCCGCTTTCGGCCGCGGCCATGGGCACGACCTCGCTCCGTTCGACGCGTATCACAAGGCGCGCGGATTGCGCTGGCCGGTGGTCGACGGCAAGGAAACGCTCTGGCGTTACCGCGAAGGCTCCGATCCTTACGTCAAAGCCGGCACCGGCTTCCAGTTCTACGGCAACCCGGACGGGCGCGCGGTGGTCTGGGCGCTGCCCTACGAACCGCCCGCGGAAATGCCGGACGACGAATACAACCTGTGGCTGTGCACCGGCCGCGTGCTGGAACACTGGCATTCCGGCTCGATGACCATGCGCGTGCCCGAGCTGTACCGCAGCTTCCCCGCCGCGGTGGTGTTCATGCATCCCGATGACGCGGTGGCGCGCGGCCTGAAGCGCGGCGACGAGGTGCGCGTGGTCTCGCGGCGCGGCGAAATGCTTTCGCGCATCGAGACGCGCGGCCGCAACCGCGTGCCGCGCGGGCTGGTGTTCGTGCCGTGGTTCGATGCGGGCCAGCTGATCAACAAGGTGACGCTGGACGCGACGGACCCGATCTCCAAGCAGACCGACTACAAGAAGTGCGCGGTCAAAGTGCTGCCTGCCTGAGGATGCCGCGATGTCCAACACCTCCCGCTTCGTCGCCAGCGCCATCGTGGTGCTGGCCCTGGCTTCGGTCCTGGCCTTCGTCGCCTCGCACAGGAACGTAGGCCCCACCGGCAAGCCGCATGAAAGCGTGGCGTCCGCCGCGACGGCAGCGGTCGCACCGCCGCTGCCCGCGGTCGCCGTCGTACCTGCCGGAGCGGGCCTCGACGCGCTGCGCCGCGGTGCCGACATCGACAAGGAGATCGCGCCGCCGGCCATGGCGCGCGCGGAGAACACCGATATCAAGCGCAACCGCGCCTACCCCATGCAGCCGCCGACCATCCCGCACACCATCGACAACTACCAGATCGACCGCAATTCCAACCGCTGCATGCTCTGCCACGCGCGCGCCAACGCCGACAAGTTCCAGGCGCCGCCGGTCAGCGTCACCCACTACATGGACCGCGACGACCAGTTCCTCGCCACCATTTCGCCGCGCCGCTATTTCTGCAACCAATGCCATGTGGTGCAGACGGATGCGCAACCGCTGGTCGCCAACGGCTTCAAGGACATCGACACCGTGCTGTCCGAGCAGAAGGCGAACTGAGCATGTGGGCCTGGCTCCGCCGATTCGCGCTCGCCTTCTGGCAGACCCTGCGCCGCCCCAGCGTGCATTACAGCCTGGGCTTTCTCACCCTCGGCGGCTTTCTCGCCGGCGTGCTGTTCTGGGGCGCGTTCAATACGGCGCTGGAAGCCACCAATACCGAGAAGTTCTGCACCGGCTGCCACGAGATGCGTGACAACGTGTTCCAGGAACTGAAGACCACCATCCACTACAGCAACCGTTCCGGCGTGCGCGCTACCTGTCCCGACTGCCATGTGCCGCATAACTGGACCAACAAGATCGCGCGCAAGATGCAGGCGTCCAAGGAGGTGTGGGGCAAGCTCTTCGGCACCATCAATACGCGCGAGAAATTCCTCGACGAACGCCTGGTGCTGGCCGAGCACGAATGGGCGCGCCTGAAAGCCAACGATTCGCTGGAATGCCGCAACTGCCACAACTACGCCTCGATGGACCTGACCCGGCAGTCGCCCCGCTCCGCGGCGATCCACAAGCGCTGGCTGGGCACGGGCGAGAAGACCTGCATCGACTGCCACAAGGGCATTGCCCATCATCTGCCGGATATGAAGGGCATCCCCCAAGGCTAGGCGGTTAGCCCCTCTCCCTTCGGGAGAGGGGTTGGGGTGAGGGTTCGGGCGGAGCGCAGGAGTGATGTGCACGACTCCGCCCGAACCCTCATCCGCCTGCCGGCACCTTCTCCCGGCGGGAGAAGGACTCGCTCTTGCGAGGTTGAGGCAACAAGAGATGCTTCGGCGATCGGCCGACACCAAACTGCAACATGCCTTGCCCAGCATGACCGGCTCGCTCCTTCCCATCCGCCGAGGTCCCGCATGTCCCCGCTCCATCGCCGCGCCCTGAAAACCGCGGCCACCCTGCTGCTGGCCGCCGTTTCCGCAAGCCCCGCCCTGGCCGCGCCGCACCGGGTGATCCTGTTCGTATGGGACGGCATGCGCCCCGACGCCGTGAGCGCGGAAGACACGCCCAACCTGCTCGCGCTGGCCAGGCGCGGCACCTGGTTCGAGGACAACCACTCGACCTACCCCACCTTCACCATGGCGAACGCTTCGACCTTCGCCACCGGCAGCTTTCCCGGCACGCTGGGCTTCTATGGCAACCGCTTCTGGGCCGCGCGCGAGACGGGCCTGAAGGCCACGCCGGTAGCGCGCACCACCACCGGCGAAGACGTCAACTTCCGCAACCCGGTCTACACCGAGGACGACCTGGTGCTGCGCGCGCTGGACAAGGCCAGCAAGGGCGACCTGCTGGAACTGCCCACGCTGTTCGCCGCCGCGCAGAAGGCGGGGCTGAAGACCGCCGCGATCGGCAAGTCCGGCGCGGCCTTCCTGCAGAACTACCGCCTGCCCAACCAGGGTGACCCGGACAAGGTCGGCCTGCTGCTGGACGAGCGCACCGCGCTGCCGCTGTCCTTCGCCAAGGAACTGCAGGCCGCCGGCTATCCGCTGCCCAAGACCACGCCGGCCGTCTACGCCGAAGGCGAAGTGACGCTGCGCGGCGAAGACGAAGACCCCACCGCGCGCGGCAAGGCGGCCAAGCTCAAGGACGGCGCCACCAGCGACGCCACCGCCGGCGGCGACACACCGCCCACCGCGGCGAACGAGTGGATGATGAAGGTCTATCTCGAGCAGGTGCTGCCCAAGCACAAGCCGGACCTGAGCGTGGTGTGGATGCGCAACCCCGACACCACCCAGCACATCTACGGCGTGGGCTCGCCGGAATTCCATCTCGCGGTGCAGGCGCAGGATGCGCTGCTCGGCCAGCTCGAAGCGAAGCTGCGCGAGCTGGGCATGGCCGATGACACCGACATCATCGTGGTCTCCGACCATGGCCACAGCAATATCGCCGGCCCCACCGACCTGTTCCCGCTGCGCCAGATCAACGACGGCCGCGTGGCCGGCGTGGACGCCGAATGGGGCTACTCGGTCTCCGGCGGCATCCGCATGGCGCACGAGCTGAGCACGCGCGGCGGCATCCCCGCCTTCGACGGCCTGGGCTGCGTGTATTCGCCGGTGATGACCGGCATCCGCGCCGACGGCTCGCAGCAGCAGCCGACCCGCTACGACGACGACGGCCGCGTGTGCGGCAAGCCGATGGCCTACACCACGCCCAGCTACGTGGTGCCCGACACCCTGCCCAAGGGCGCGCTGGTGCTGGCGCCCAACGGCGGCACCGAGTACTTCTACCAGCCCGAGCACAACCCCGAGGTGGTGAAGCGCGCGGTGCGCTTCCTGCAGTCGCGCGAGTACGTGGCAGCGGTGTTCGTGGCCAAGCGCTACGGCAACCTGCCCGGCACCTTGCCGGCGGAGAACGTGCATCTGGAGAACGCCGCGCGCGGTCCGGACATCATCGTCAGCTATGCCTGGGATGCCGATGCGGTGATCCAGGGCTTCCGCGGCACCGAGTACTCCACCGTCTATCCGGAATCGCCCAGCGAGCGCGGCGAGCACGGCAGCTTCAGCCCGATCGACGTGCACAACACCTTGCTCGCCGCCGGCCCGAACTTCCGCGGCGGCTTCCGCGACACCTTGCCCAGCGGCAACGTCGACGTGGCCCCGACCATCGCCGCCCTGCTCGGCCTCAAGCTGCCGCAGGCGCAGGGCCGCGTGCTGCACGAGGCGCTGGGCGGTGAACTCGGCAAGGCGGCCGACACTTATCGCGTGACGCCGACGGAACTGCGCCCGGCGCAGCCGTCCATCGGCCTGAGCCTGCAGCGTGTCGACGGCAGCGCCTTGCAGGGTTCGAGCTACACCTTCCGCCTGCAGCTGAAGCAGCTGGAGAATGCGGACGGGAAGCGCTGGACGTATTTCGATTACGCCAAGCCTGAGCGGCATTGATGTGCGCCGGAGGTGAGCCGCTTGCGGCTCACCTCGAGCGGCGGATCATTCCTCGTACACGTGCAGGTGATTGAAGATCCACCCGTGATACGACTTGACCAGATCCTGGTCGATGCAATCGGTGTACAGACCCTTGCAGCGCTCGCGCAGCACCGTCGCCGCGGAGAAATACGGGTCCATCGGCACGCCCGCCGCCTGCAGCACCATGTTCGGCAGGTGCGCGATATCCAGCATCGGGTAATTCGGCAGCGTGCGGCCCGGCACGTTGCTCTTGATCATGTAGTAGGACAGATAGTCCTTGTACGGCTGCAGCGCCGGCGGCCAGCTGCGGTCCATCTGGCGGATCAGGCCGTTGAACGAGGGCTGGTGGTCGCCGAAGTGCATCAGCACGGTGGGCTCGGGGCGATCCAGGAACGCTTTCTCCAACTGCGTCATCGCCAGGTCGGAGTTGTGCAGGTTGGATAGATAGGTGTTGAAGTTCAGCGCCGGCTTTTCGGCCAGGCCCTTCAGCAGCGGGCGGTTGAACGGCGCCGGCAGCGTGGACAGCGGATCCAGGTCGTGCGGCCCGTGCTGGGCCAGGGTCAGGATCATCACGAACACCGGCTGGCCCGGCTTCTTCACCTTGTCGTAGACGCGCTTGGCGGCGTCGAACATCTGCGCGTCGGTTTCCTCCCACTCGTCCAGCCCCAGGTCCTTGGCGTCGTAGAACTGGTCGAAGCCGTAGGCGGTGTAGGCGTTGCGGCCGTTGAGGAAGGCGCCGTTGGTGGGATAGATCGCCACGGTGAGATAGCCCAGGCGCTGCAGCTGCTGCGGCAGCGCATCGCGCACGTGCGGCGCCAGCACGTAGGGCGCATACATGCCGCCGGGGCCGAAGATGTCCTGCGGCATGCCGGTGAGCACGGCGAATTCGCTGACCCAGGTGCCGCCGCCGAAGGTGTGCACGCGCAGCGGGCCGTGCGCCAGGGTGTATTTGTCCGGCTTGAACATCTGCACGCGGCACTGCGGCACGTTGCAGACGGCGAAGTTGGACGGATCGAAGGTGCTTTCTTCCAGCACCTGCACGATGTCCGGATACGGCTGCTGCGCTACGCCGTGCCCGCCGTGCGCGGTGGCGCTCCACTCCTGCTCGGCCAGCGTGTCGTCGGTCATCGGCGGCAGCGAGACGTTGGAGTCCTGCAGGTTGACGAAGAAGTTGGTGAGCTGCGCGTCGTCGGACAGCTTCTGCCACGCATTGCGCGCATGCACCTGGGCGAACGGCCCGTTCGGCAGCAGGCAGACCCAGAACGCCAGCGCGCAGGCGGCGGCGCCGACGACGCGCACGGCCAGCGCCTTCGGCCGCGACAGATTCCCGAGCATGCGGCGATCGCCGCGCCACACCAGCCACAGCCCCAGCGGCACCAGTACCGCCACGCCCAGCGCCAGTTCCCACAGGTGCGGGTAGTGGGCGAGCGTCTCCACCAGGCTGGAGCGCAGGTAATAGACGAAGTCCGACGGCATCAGCGGCGCGTCGAGATACTGCTGCTTGAGTTCGGAGATGAAATCCAGCCCCAGGAACAGCGCGCCGCTCACCACCAGGGCCATGGCCACGCGGGCGAAGGCGAACAGCAGCACGCCGCAGGTGCACAGCATCAGCGCAAAGACAAAGCTCTGCTGCTGGAACACGGGCTCCTGGCCGGCGGTGGCGCGCACGCAGCCGGCGAAGAACAGTATCGCGCACAGCCACGCCACGCTGTTCCGCGTGAAGCGAAACGACCTTCTCTGCATGTTGCGCTTGGCCCCCTGTTCCGGCCGGTCTGTCATCAGGGCGCCATCTTACGTTCTCATTTCCTTCACAGACAGAACCAGAGGTAACGGGGAGCCCGCGCCGCGCAAGGGTTCAGCCGCCGTTGCCCGATCCGGAAACATCTCATGCCACGCCGATCTGCTAGCTTGCGCGGCTTGTTTTCGCTTGCCAGGGAATCCGCCATGCAGCTCCGCCAGCTTCCTCTCGCCGCCCTTACCGCCCTGCTGCTCGCCGGCTGCGCCAGCCAGGGCGCCCGCACCGGCAGCGTGCCGGACGGCAGCCACGCGCGGGTGGCGATCCTGGAAACCACCGACATCCATTCCAACGTGCTGAGCTACGACTATTACAAGCTCAAGCCGGACGCGACCGTGGGCTACGAGCGCACCGCCACCCTGATCCGCCAGGCCCGCCAGCAGTATCCGAACAGCTTTCTGTTCGACAGCGGCGACACCATCCAGGGCAGCGTGCTGGCCGACTACCAGGCGCAGGTGAAGCCGGTGGGCTGCAACGAGGAGTTGTCGATCTACGCCGCCATGGACGCGATCGGCTACGACGGCGGCACCGCCGGCAACCACGAGTTCAACTACGGCCTGCCGTTCCTGTCGCAGGTCACCGGCACGCCGATGAATGTCGACGGCGGCCGCAGCGACCGCTGCGCCGGCCCGCATTTCCCGCTGGTGCTGGCCAATGTGTTCAGCGCCCGCGACGGCGCGCCGATCTTCAAGCCGTGGGCGGTGGTGCAGAAAACCATCCAGGTCGACACCCCCGAGGGCGGCAAGCGCAGCGTGCCGCTGCGCGTGGGCATCATCGGCTTCACCCCGCCGCCGATCCTGGAATGGGACAAGCAGAATCTGGAAGGCAAGGTCACCGTGACGGGCGTGGTCGAGGCCGCGAAGAAATACCTGCCGGAACTGCAGGCCCAGCACCCCGACCTGATCGTGGCCGTGCTGCACGGCGGCCTCAACACGGCGACGTATACCGCCGAGATGGAAAACGGCGGCTGGTACCTCGCCGCCGTGCCCGGCATCGACGTGCTGCTGCTGGGCCATTCGCATACCGAATTCCCCGGCCCGCACTACAAGGACATGCAGGACGTCGACGCCGAGCGCGGCTTCGTGCGCGGCGTGCCGGCGGTGATGGGCGGCTTCTTCGGCAAGGATCTGGGCGTGGTGGAACTGGCCCTGGCGCGCCGCGACGGCCGCTGGACGGTCGACAAGGACCACACCCACAGCGAAGTCCGCCCGATCTGCCCGAAGAAGAACGAATGCGTGCCGGCCGACCCGGCGATCGCGCCGCTGGTGGCGCAGGCGCACGCGGCAGCGGTGGCGCATGTCAGCACGCCGATCGGCGAGACGCGCATGCGCCTGAGCAGCTATTTCTCCGACGTCGGCAATATGACCGCGCTCTCGGTGGTCAACGCCGCCGAGCGCGACTACGTGCAGACCGAGCTGCCCAAGACCCATCCGGAACTGGCCAAGGTGCCGGTGGTGGCCGCGGCCGCCGCGTTCCGCACCGGCTTTGGCGGCCCCGACGACTACACCGACGTGCCGGCCGGCCCGCTGAGCCTGCGCAGCGCGGCCGACCTGTACTTCTATCCGAACACCCTGGCCGCGGTGAAAACCGACGGCGCCGGGCTGAAGGCGTGGCTGGAGAAGTCGGCCGAGCGCTTCCAGCGCATCGATCCGTCCGCCAGCGCCGAACAGCCTCTGCTCAACGACCGCATGCCCGGCTACAACTTCGACCAGCTGCAGGGCGATATCAGCTATGTGATCGACGTAACCAGGCCGGCCGGCGCACGCATCGTCGACCTGCGCTGGAACGGCAAGAAGGTGAATCCGCAGCAGCCCTTCATCGTGGTGACCAACAACTATCGCGCCAGCGGCGGCGGCGGCTTCCCCGGGCTGGACGGCAAGAACATCGTGCTGTCCGCGCCGGACGGCACGCGCGAGATCCTGGCCAAGTGGCTGGAGCGCCAGCGCACGCTGAGCGCGAAGGACCTGCCGAAGACCTCGTGGCGCTTCGCGCCGGTGAAGACGGGCGGGCCGGTGGTGTTCAAGGGCGCCGCGGGCAAGGAAGCGGAGGCGCGCGAGGCGGGGGTGAAGAATGTGCGGCAGGTGAAGGACAACGGCGACGGGACGGCGGTGTACGCGATCGATCTGTCGAAGTGAACGCTTGAGCCCCTCTCCCGTCGGCGACCCGAAGGTAGTCCCCGTGGGAGAGAGGGGTTGGGGTGAGGGTTCGGGCGGAGTGGTGCGTCCCACTCCGCCCGAACCCTCATCCGGCTGCCGCCACCTTCCTCGCTCCTCTACGCGAAGAGGGCACAGGGATGTGCCCGGCTTTGATGAGCGAGGAAAGCCGGGACATCCCTGTGCCCTCCCCGCGTGCTCCCGGGGGGAGAAGGACTTCAGCTTGGCAGCGCTTTACATCCCCAGGAACGACTTCCCCTGCTTCAACACCGTGTCGCACACCTTGGTGGTGATCTGCGACTTCAGATCGCTGGAGCCGCCGCCCACGCCGGCCAGGTCCAGGCTCTTGCCATTGCTGCCCTGCAGGATGCCCTTGGCGCCGCTGAGGTAACTCGGATCGCGGCTGGGATCGCCGCCGGCCGATGAGCTCGAATCCTTCTTTTTCTTACCCATCAGCCCACCAAGCACACCGCCGCTCGAGGCAGCCTCGCCGCTGGACGTGGCGCCGGCGCCGCCGCCGAGCTTGCCCATCAGCTGGTCCTTGATCCCGGACGCGCCGGAATCGCCGCCGAGATAGTTGTTCTTCACGCAGTACTGCAGCAGCCCGGCCACATTGCCCATGCTGCCGGAGCTCATCGAACCCCCGCCCCCGCCAAGCAGGCCGCCGAGCTTGCCGAGATCCTGGGCGCTGCCCGTGCCGCAGGCCAGCCCGAGGCAAAGGGCCAGGCCGGTGGCGGTAATGCCGCGGATGCGCTTGTTCATGGAGGTCGCTCCTTGTTGTTGAGATCGCGGGGATTCAACACCTCGCGCCGTTACGTGCATGTCACTGGGGCGAAGTCCTAAAGTTTCAGATGCACCTGTTGACTGCGGTGCAGCATGGCCCGTATGTTCGGTCACATGTCGCCGCTTCTTTCCTCCATCCGCATGCTTGCCAACCCGGCCCACGCCGGCCGCATGCCGCTGGCCGGCGCCATCGCTTCCTCCGCCACGACTATTACCACCGGTACCGGTACCACCGGCCACGGGTGGGCGTCCGCGCGCGAGTAGCTTCATCACACGCAACGGCCCCGCCCCTCGAAGAGGCGGGCCGGGCCACTCCGAACCGCCAGCGAGAGACGGGGCTCCCCACCCAAGGAGACCACCGTGAACGCCCTCGCCCCGCAACTGGAACATCTCAAACATCCCGTGCTTGCCCGGGCGCTGCCGACGACCACTCCACGCCGCCGCATGCTGGCCGTGGGTCTGATCGGCCCCGGTCGTGTCGGCAGCGCCCTGCTCACTCAACTGCGTGCGGCGCAGACGCGCCTTTCCGAAGCCGGCCTGGAACTGAAGCTGTGCGGCGTGGCCGCCAGCAAGCGCATGTGGCTGGACAGCGACGACCCCGACCTCAACCGCCGCTGCGACCGCGCCCAGACCTGGCGCCCCGCCGACCTGCGCCAGTTCGCGCGCCACGTGCTGGGCGAGGGCGACCGCCACGCCATGCTGATCGACTGCAGCGCCAACGATGACGTCGCCGCGCACTACGCCGGCTGGCTCGCCGACGGCGTGCACGTGGTCACCCCCAACAAGCTCGCCGGCAGCGGCCCGCTGGAGCGCTGGCAGGCGATCCGTGCCGCCGTCCATGCCGGCGCGCGCTTCCGCTACGAAGCCACGGTCTGCGCCGGCCTGCCGGTGGTGCAGACGCTGCGCGACCTGCTCGACACCGGCGACGAACTGCTCGCCGTCGACGGCATGTTCTCCGGCACCCTGGCCTGGCTGTGCAACCGCCACGACGGCGGCCGCCCGTTCTCCGCGCTGGTGCGCGAGGCGCATGCGCTGGGCTATACGGAGCCGGACCCGCGCGACGACCTGTCCGGCCTGGACGTGGCGCGCAAGCTGGTGATCCTGGCGCGCGAGGCGGGCTGGGCGCTGTCGCTGGACGATGTCGACGTGCAGAGCCTGGTCCCTGCGGAACTGGCCGCGCTCGATGCGGATGAATTCATGGCGCGCCTGGACGAACTGGACGCGCCGATGGCCGCGCAGCTGGCCATCGCCCGCGCCGAAGGCGGCGTGCTGCGCCACGTCGCCAGCCTGGACCGCAACGGCCGCGCCAGCGTGAAACTCGCCGTGCTGCCGGCGGTCCATCCCTTCGCCCACACGCGCCTGACCGACAACGTGGTGCAGTTCACCACGCGCCGATACCACGATAATCCGCTGCTGGTGCAGGGACCGGGCGCCGGGCCGGAAGTGACGGCCGCGGGCGTGTTCGGCGACCTGCTGCGCATCGCCGAATCGCTGGAGGCGCGCGCATGAACGCCCAGCTAGCCCAGAATCCGGATCCGATGGCCCGCTCACCCCAACGCGCTGTTTCCGCCCAGGCCCTCGCGCCGGCCAGTGTCGGCAATGTCGGCATCGGCTTCGACATCCTCGGCCACAGCGTGGCCGGCGCCGGCGACCGCGCCCAGGTGCGCCGCATCGACGAACCCGTGGTGCGCATCGCCGCCATCGAAGGCTGCGTGACCGACCTGCCGCTGGATGCCGCGCAGAACACCGCCGGCATGGCGCTGATGGCGCTGCGCAAGGCGCTGGGCCTGCGCCATGGCTTCGAGCTGGTGCTGCACAAGGGCATCGCGCTCGGTTCCGGCATGGGCGGTTCCGCTTCGTCCTGCGTGGCCGCGCTGGTCGCCGCCAATGCGCTGCTGGAGCGCCCTTTGCCGATGGAAGCGCTGTACGGCTTCGCGCTGGAAGGCGAAGCGGTGGCCAGCGGCGGACGCCACGGCGACAACGTCGGCCCGATGCTGCTCGGCGGCCTGGTGCTGGCCACGCGCGACCGCCTGGTGCGCGTGCCGGTGCCGGAGGCCTGGCATTGCGCCCTGGTCCATCCGCACATGGTGCTGGAGACGCGCAAGGCGCGCGCCGCGCTGGCCGGCAATTATCAGCTGGGCGAATTCGTGGCGCAGAGCGCCAACCTCTCGCTGACTCTGGCCGGCTGCTGGCAGGGCGATGCGGCGCTGGTGCGCGAAGGCTTGAACGACGTGCTGGTGGAACCGCGCCGCGCGCCGCTGATCCCCGGCTTCGCGCGGGTGAAACAGGCGGCCATGGATCACCGCGCGATGGGCGCCAGCATCTCCGGCGCCGGCCCCAGCGTGTTCGGCTGGTTCGAGCGCCGCGAAGAGGCCCAGGCCGCCGCCGCCGCGATGGCCGCCGCCTTCGCCGAAGCCGGCCTGGACAGCGACACCCTGGTCTCGCCCGTCGCCGGGCCGGCCGCCACCCTGATCGACGTGGAGCGCAAGGCATGAGCGAACCGCTGCTCTATCACAGCACCCGCGGCGCCGCGCACGGCGCCGGCATCGGCGAGGCGATCGCCGCCGGCCTCGCGCCGGACGGCGGCCTGTATGTGCCGGAGGCGCTGCCCAGCCTGCAGCCGGCGGACTTCGATCCGAACGGTTCGCTGGCCGACACCGCGGCGCGGCTGCTGCGCCCGTTCTTCGCCGGCCACGCCCTGGCCGCGGAACTGCCGGCGATCTGCGCCGAAGCGTTTTCCTTCGACGCACCGCTGCGCCCGCTGCCGCAGCACCCCGGCGCGATGATGCTGGAGCTGTTCCACGGCCCCAGCGCCGCCTTCAAGGATTTCGGCGCGCGCTTCCTGGCCAGCTGCTTCCGCCGCCTGCGCCAGCCGGGCGCGCCGCCGCTGACCATCCTGGTCGCGACCTCCGGCGACACCGGCGCCGCGGTGGCCGCCGCCTTCCACCGGCAGCCGGGCGTCGAGGTGGTGATCCTCTATCCGGACGGCCTGGTCTCCCCGCGCCAGGCGCACCAGCTCGGCTGCTTCGGCGACAACGTGCGCGCGCTGCGCGTGGCGGGGCGCTTCGACGATTGCCAGCGCATGGTGAAAGCCGCGCTCAGCGACGCCGTGCTGCAGGCGCAGCGCCCGCTGTCCTCGGCCAACAGCATCAGCCTCGGCCGCCTGCTGCCGCAGATGGCCTACTACGCGCACGCCTCGCTGCGCTGGTGGCGCGAGCATCGCCGCCCGCTCAACTTCATCGTACCCACCGGCAACCTGGGCAATGCGCTGGCCTGCCTGTGGGTGCGCGAGATGGGGCTGCCGGTCGGCGCGATCGAGCTGGCCTGCAATGCCAACGAGACGCTGCCGGCGTATTTCGACGGGGATGCGTACGCGCCGCGCGCCGCGGTCGCCACGCTGGCCAATGCGATGGACGTGGGCGCGCCGAGCAATTTCGAGCGGCTGCGCTGGACTTTCCCTTACGACGACGATCTGCGCCGCCAGCTTTCCGCCCACAGCGTGGACGACGACGCCATCCGCGCGACCGTGCTGCGGCACGCCGAACACGGCGAAGTGTTCTGCCCGCACACCGCGACCGCCATGCATCGGCTCGACGCGCGCGAACGCCAGGCCGACTGGGCCGTGGTATCCACCGCGCACCCGGCCAAGTTCGAAAGCGTGATCGAACCGCTGATCGGGCGCAGCGTAGCCACGCCGCCCGCGCTGACCGCTATGCTCGCCCGGCCGGCGCTTGCCGAACCGCTCGAAGCCAGCGACGCAGGGCTGAAAGCATGGTTGCTGGACCGGCCCGCGAAAGCGCAACGAACGCAGCAGGCGCGCCGGCAGGGTTGAACCTCCGACCAACTTCCCAGGGCGAACTCATGGGCGAACTACAACCTTGGTTCTGGTGAACGGTGGCGCCGCCGGCGCTCGCCGGCGGCCCACCCTCGAACCGTTTTTGTGCCCTGCCACATCCCCTTTACACCCCTGGCAAAGCTGGCCCCGAATGACTCCGTACGCCGCTGCATGGTCATGCATGCACGCCGGCGTACCAGTCGACGCAAGGCGCTGATGCGCGTCGACTTAGCTGGCGACCTTCGGCAAGACCTATCGGAATGATCTTAATTTCAGGCCTTTCCTCGATCCGCATCCGTGCACGCGATCGTCACGACCAATGGCCGTCCCATCGCATCCGGCCATCTGGACGTCCAAATGTGATCGGTTAAGTTTTTTTCGATCATTACACAAGAAACTGTTGACACGCCCTGACGCGCCCCGTTAGGGTCGATGACATGTCGCAACGCAACACCACCGCCAGCATCGCCGAAAGGACCCGCCCTCCAGCGGTTCACGGCCTGCTGCGGCTCCGCGGCAACCTCCTTCTTGCCCTTGTACTCGTACTCCTTATTACCAACGGAGGTGCGGGCTGAGGGCGCGTGTACAGGTAAAGCAAAACTGACCTGAATACCCCAAAGAACCCCGCACCCGACACCGGATGCGGGGTTTTTTGTTGCCCTCGGCTAAGCACCAGCAGCGGAGCCGACATGAACCACGAAACCCAGCACAGCAACGACAGCAGCGAGGACGGCGTAGTACCCGCCGAGCGCGTGCGCATCTTCGACACCACCCTGCGCGACGGCGAACAGGCGCCCGGCTTCGGCATGGACCGCCGCGCCAAACTGCGCATGGCGCATGCGCTCGAGGCGCTCGGCGTGGACGTGATGGAAGCAGGCTTTCCGCAGGCTTCGCCGGACGATTTCGCCGCCGTCGCCGAGATCGCCAAGTCCGTGCGCCACTCCACCGTCTGCGCGCTGGCGCGCTGCCAGGCCGCCGATATCGACACCGCCGGCCGCGCGCTGGAAGGCGCGCAGCACTCGCGCATCCACGTGTTCCTGTCGACCAGCCCGCTGCATCGCGAGCACAAGCTGGGCATGAGCAAGCAGCAGGTGATCGACACCGCCATCGCCGCGATCGAACGTGCCCGCACGCTGTGCCACGAGGTCGAGTTCTCCGCCGAGGACGCCATGCGCACCGAGCCGGACTACCTGGCCGAAGTGTTCAGCGCCGCCGTCGCCGCCGGCGCCACCACGCTCAACGCGCCGGACACCGTCGGCTACGTCACCCCGGCCGAAATCGCCGAACGCTTCGCCTACCTGCGCAAGCACGTGCAGGGCGCCGAGCGCGTGGTGTTCTCCTCGCATTGCCACGACGACCTGGGCATGGCCGTCGCCAACAGCCTCGCCGCGGTGAGCGCCGGCGCGCGGCAGATCGAATGCACCATCAACGGCATCGGCGAGCGCGCCGGCAATGCCTCGCTGGAAGAAGTGGTGATGGCGCTGCGCGTGCGCGGCCCCTACTTCGGCGTGGATTCGCGCATCGATGCGCGCCGCCTGTTCCAGACCTCGCGCCTGCTGACCCAGCTCACCGGCCAGGCCGTGCCGCGCAACAAGGCCATCGTCGGCGACAACGCCTTCGCGCACGAATCGGGCATCCACCAGCACGGCATGCTCAAGCACCGCGGCACCTACGAAATCATGCGTCCGCAGGACGTCGGCATGGGCGAGACCAAGCTGGTGCTGGGCAAGCATTCCGGCCGGCACGCGCTGCGCGCGCGCCTGCTGGCGCTGGGCCACAGCCCGGAGGAGTCCGCGATGGACGGCATCTTCGCGCGCTTCAAGGCGCTGGCCGACAAGAAGCGCGAAATCCACGACGAAGACCTGGAAGCGCTGGCGCTGGGCCAGGACCCGGATGCCGCCGGTCCCTGGCGCATCGCGCAGCTCAATACTTCTTCGCATCTGGGCGGCAGCGCGTCCGCCTCGGTGCGCCTGATCCACGACGACGGCCGCGAGATCGGCGAAGCCGCCATCGGCGACGGCCCGGTCGACGCGGTGCTGCGCGCGATCGAGCGCGCCACCGGCACCGATCTGGAGCTGACCCAGTTCCAGGTACGCGCCGTCAGCGAAGGCGGCGACGCCCAGGGCCAGGCCCAGCTCACCGCCCGCCACGCCGCGCGCGACTGGCGCGGCAATGCCGTCAGCACCGACATCGTCGAGGCCACCGCACTGGCCGCGCTTTCCATCGTCAACCGTATCGAGCGGCAGGCCGCCCCGTCCGCCGCCGCGCAACCGCAAGTCCAAGGAGCCACCGCATGACCACGCCCTTTCTCTGGCACAACGGCCAGATCAAGCCGTGGACCGAAGCCACGGTCCACGTCAG
>Ga0207640_10000024_pt1:97500-154876 | contig 154876 bp, 159 predicted proteins | sample KBSCornC42_FD_184300 | JGI IMG/M metagenome (GOLD analysis project Ga0207640, IMG submission 184300) | Corn rhizosphere microbial communities from Kellogg Biological Station, Michigan, USA - KBS Corn C4-2 (SPAdes) (version 2) | ecosystem: Host-associated > Plants > Roots >... | reverse complement strand
GCCGGGGCCCCGATCGTTTGAAAACCGCTTCGGCTTCGCCTGCGCTGCGGTAAGGCAGCGGGCTTTGAATCGATTGCGGCCGATAGAACTGGGGCGGCTGGATTCGAACCAACGAATGGCGGATTCAAAGCCCGCTGCCTTACCGCTTGGCGACGCCCCACTGTCGACCGGGGAGTGTTACGGAGCGGAGGGTGTGCCCCCTGTCAGCCGTGCGACCCAGGGGATGACGAAGAATTCGCCCCGTCCCGCCCTCCGACTATAGCGCATGGCGAGCACCAGCCAAACGACCAAGAGCGCACAATCCAGGAGCAACGCCAGGGCGTATATCCAGATGGTGGCTCCGATGCTCGAGACGAGCGAACTCAGCACGAGCGGCCAGAGCAAAGCGAAAAGCCCGATGACGGCGACGATCGCGCCGAACCACAGGGCTTGCTTGAGGTGGAACCGGTACCAGCTCGAGGCGTCGTCCCGCGGGGCGACTTGCTCGACGATCGCGAGCGGCCACGCCAGGTAGGCGAGGGCGGCGCGGCGTTCTTCTTCCGCCGCGCGCTCTTTATCTAACGCGATGCCATAAGGCGCTTAGCGCCGAGATAACGCGATGCCCAGTACGGATCGGAGAGCTGGCTGACCATCACGCCGTGGCTCGAGCTCGCGTGGGCGAACTTGCCGCCGCCGAGATAGATGCCGACGTGCGACGGGCCGGGCTCGTAGGTCTGGAAGAACACGAGGTCGCCGGCTCGCATGCCGCCGCGCGTGCGCGATCCGGCATAGAACTGCGCGTCCGCCGTGCGCGGAATCGAGACCCCCATCATCGCGAAGACGTGTTGGGTGTAGCCCGAACAGTCGAACCCATAGCGCGACGTGCCGCCGAAGACGTACGGCGTACCGAGGAAGCGCAGGGCGTTGTGGGTGAGCTCGCTGGCCAGACGCGACGTCCTAGCGATCAGCCCGTTCGTGAACTTCATCACGTGGGAGTCGCGGCTACGAGCGGCGGAGTGCTTGACCGGTGCCGCAGCCCACGTCTGTACGTCGGGCGAGAGCGCTACGGTCGAAGACGTGTGCGCGGCTCCAATGCCGACGCAACCAAAAACACTAAGGGCAAAAGCCCCGATGGCGAACGCATGTCGCAAGAAAAAACGGCTCCTCTTTCACGACACTTACGAGGTTAGTTGACGGGTTCGGACGTGAAAGACTCGCCCTAGGGTCGACCGACCCATTCACCCCTACCGGATTGTCCCCCGCTCCAGGCCCAGGTGGCCCGGATTCAGTGATACCAATGGCAGGCGTATAGCCAAGACCGAAAGACGATGGGTCCCTCGGACTACAAGGGCCAGGTTAGCGCGCTCTCCCCGTTTCCCTTCCGACTTAAACCGGTTTTTCGGTAAAATCTTGGGCCTCGGCCTTGATCAGGGCGGCCAGGTCCCGGGCGACGCGCTCGATCTGCTCCCGGTCGTCCCCTTCGGTCATGACCCGGATCAGCGGCTCCGTGCCCGAGGGACGTAGGAGCAGGCGCCCGGTCCCTTGGAGCTCGGCTTCGGCCGCAGCGACGGCGGCGCGGACGGTCGGGGATTCGAGCACGCCGCGGGCCGCGGTCTTCACGTTGACGAGGACCTGCGGCGCTTCGACGACCTCGGCGACCTCGTCGCGCAGGCGCTTGCCGTCGCGCGCCAGGATCGAGAGCAGGGCCACCGCCGTCATCGGCCCGTCGCCCGTCGTATTGCGGCGCAGATCGATGATGTGGCCGGACTGCTCGCCGCCCAGCACGTAGCCGCCCGCGCGCATCTGCTCGAGCACGTAGCGGTCGCCGACCGGGGCGCGCAGCAGACGGATCCCGCGGCTCGCGAGCGCGCGTTCCAGCCCGATGTTCGACATCACCGTGCCGACGATCGCGTCGCCCGCGAGTTCGCCGCGCTCGTGCGCGTCGCGCCCGAGCAAGAACATCACGTGGTCTCCGGTGATCCGCTCGCCCGTCTCGTCGACGAAGAGCGCGCGATCGGCGTCGCCGTCGAAGCCGACGCCGACGACGCGATCGTGTCCACCGGCGGCGAGTTCGCGCACCTTCTCCTGCAGGGCCCGCATGTCGGTCGCTCCGCACGCGACGTTGATCCGCGCCCCGTCGTTCTCGCAATGCAGTTCGTGGACGGTGGCGCCCAACTTCCGCAGCGCGTAGGGTGCGACCGCGTACGCCGCACCGTAGGCGGCGTCCACGACGACCTCGATGCCGCTCAGGTCGGCGGCGCCCGCGTACAGCTCTTCGTAGTAGTGCTTGCCGAGGTTCTGCGCGAGACGCGCGACGCCGATGTCAGCGCCGGTCGGGCGCGGCAGGGTGGTGCTGTAGACCAGCGATTCGATCTCTTCTTCGATCGCGTCCGAAAGTTTGAACCCGTCGGGACCGAAGAACTTGATGCCGTTGTCGGCGATCGGATTGTGCGACGCGCTGATCATCACGCCGGCCGCCGCGTTCTCCCGGACCGTCACGCAGGCCACGGCCGGCGTCGGAACGATGCCGAGGCTGACCACGTCGCGTCCCACCGAGGTGATGCCGGCGACGATCGCCGCTTCGAGCATCGTGCCGGAGAGCCGCGTATCGCGACCGACGATGACCGGTCGATGACGGTCGCTCGAGTGCGCGAGCACCGTCGCGCCGGCGCGTCCGACGGCGAACGCCAACTCCGGCGTCAGTTTGTCGTTGGCGACGCCGCGGACGCCGTCGGTACCGAACAGTCTGCTAATGGTTCTTCGCTCCGGTTCCGGCCGAGAATTGGATGCGCACGCGCACGAGATCGGGACTGACGGTCACGCCGGCGATCTCGTGGCCGAGCGCGTCGACCGGCTCCGGCCGCAACATCTCGTCGAAGGGCCCCGGCTCCGACGGCAACGGCGCGACGACGCGCAAGGTCGCGACCAGCCCGAGATCCGTCGAGGGCCCGCGCACGACGGCGCTCTTCGGCGCGATGATGGAGCCTCCGACGACGACGGAGCTCGTCCCGCTGTACTCCAGTGCCAGCGGGAAGGAGCGTTCCTCGATCCGTTCGATGGTGAGCGTGACCGACGCCGGACTGAGCGACTGCACGGCGACGCTCGGCGCGACGAGCTGGATCGGCACGTTGTAGATCCCCGGCGTGGTCTTCGCGGTGAGATCGAGCACGGCTTTGATCTCCTCCGGCTTCACCGTCGGTTCGCCGCGCTTCGTCGAGACCGTCACGACGGCGCTCTTATCGGTGTAGTTCGCGACGTAGCCGGCCGGCAGGTTCACCGAGACGATCGGCACGGAGAGCTGCTGATCGAACCGCGCGCCGAGCAGCGGGTTCTGCGCGAACCGGAAGTACGCCCAGCCGACGACCGCCAGCACCACGGCCGCGAGCTTAAGTCCGAAGTTCTTGCGGAGCGTCTCCACGCTTCTCCTCGGCTGCAGGCGACGCGCCGCGCGGCATCAGCCGCGTGCGCAGGTGGGTGACGAGATCGTTGCCCGGCGGTCGGGACGCCCGACGCCGGCGGGTGACCGCGAGCAGGATGTTGTTGAGGCGGCCTTCGTCCTCGATCGCGCGCGTCAGCTTTCCCTCGCGCGCGATGGCGACCGCGCCGCTCTCCTCGCTCACGACGATGACGACGGCATCGGTCTGTTCGCTCAAGCCCAGCGCCGCGCGATGGCGCGTGCCGACGCGACGCTCCGCGAGCGACTGCTCCGCGAGCGGCAAGAAGCAGCCGGCGGCCTCGATCGTATCTTCTTGGACGATGACGGCGCCGTCGTGCAGCGGCGAACGCGGCTGGAAGATCGCCACCAGCAGTTCGACCGAGACCAGCGCGTTGAGCACCGTACCCGTCTCGATGAACTCTTTGAGGCCGCTCTGCTGTTCGACGACGATCAGGGCGCCGATGCGACTGCGCGAAAGCGCGAATGCGACCTGCGCGATCGCGAGGATGCTGCGATCTTCGGGCCGGCGCTCGGCGCTCTCGCCCGCCCGCCGGAAGACGCCGCCCCGCCCGATCTGCTCGAGCGCCCGCCGCAGTTCCGGTTGGAAGACGATCGGCAGGGTGACCGCCGCGCCGACGACGATGACCTGGAGGATCGAACCGAGCAGATAGAGATGCAGCAGGTTCGCCAAGCCGAGCAGTCCGACGAGGACGAGCACGCCGAGCAGGATCTGCACCGCGCGGGTTCCGCGGATCAGCAGCAGGACGTAGTAGACGAGCACGCTCGTCGCGATGACGTCGAGCACGTCGGTCGGGCCGACGTACTGCAGGACGACCTTAAGCCAATCCATCGCGCGCCTCGACGTACGTCTCCAAGATGCGATCGGGCGCGATCTCTGGCGCCTCCAGTCCGTCGGCCGCGATGGCGGCGAGCACCGCATCCGGCATCGGCGCGAGCGCCCGCGACGCGCGGGTGCCGCGGAAGCGCGCGAGTTCGGCGTCGAGCAGCGCCACGACGACGCTCGCGCGCGTCCGCGCGGGATCCCACTCCAGGACGAGTTCGTCGCCGATCCGGTCGCAGGCGAGCATTCCGGACGGACGCCCGGCGCCGTCGAACGCGTCGGCGAGCGCCGGGAAGGCTTCGGGCGGGCGCGGCGTAACTGCAAGGGCGATGATCGCGCCCGCATATGCCGTCCCGACGGCGGCCTCGAAGGGTTCCGGCGTCTCCACCAGCGCGTACGTACGGCCGGTGGCGGCATCGTCTTGCCATGCGATCCGGCCCGCGGCCGCCGCGATGCGCCGCTCGAGCGCCGCACGAACGGCGGCGTCCGGAACGGCATCGAAGCGGATCGAGGCAGCGTTGGTCACGTCGTCTGCTTCGTTACACGCGCGCGTCCCGCACTCTTGCGGGAACGGATGACCGTCGCGCACCACGCGTTGATCGTCTCGGTCGGCAAGAACGTCGCCTGGGCCGTTCTCGACGGCGAGACCGTTCCGCGATTGGCGGCGCTGCGGCGGACCAGCGGAAAGCGGTCGATGCCCGTCCCCGGCGACGAGGCCGACGTGCGCATGCTCGAAGACGGCACGACGGTCGTCGAGCGGCTCTTGCCGCGGCGCTTCACCCTCGCCCGCCGCAGCGTCGGCGGGCGCGAAAAGACGATGGCCGCGAACGTCGACACGCTCGTGACCGTCACCGCACTCGCGCAGCCGGCGCCGCGGCTGGTCACGCTCGATCAACTGCTGGCCTTCGCCGCCCTCGAGAACATCGCGGCGGCGGTCGTCCTCACCAAACCGGATCTTGCCGACGAGGCCACCCGCGCCGGCATCGAGGCGACCTACGCGCGGATCGGCTACCCGGTCGTCGTCGTCAATCCCAAGGCCGGCGCGAACGTCGACGGTCTGCGCGCCGCGCTCGCCGGCCGCCACGCCCTGCTCTGCGGGAACTCCGGCGTCGGCAAGAGCTCGATCTTCAAAGCGCTCGGCGGCGAGGCGACCGTCGGAGAGACCTCGCGCCACGGTCTCGGCCGCCAGACCACCACCACGGCGCGCCTCTATCGCCACGCCGACGGCTTCCTTATAGACAGTCCCGGCGTCAACGAGTTCGGCCTCGGCGCGATCGCGGCCCGAGAACTGACGGAAGGCTTCGTCGAAATGCGCGAGCCGGCGACCCGTTGCCGGTTCACCGACTGCAACCACCTCATCGAGCCCGGCTGCGGCGTCCGCGAGGCCGTCGCGTCCGGCGAGATCGCCGCCTCGCGCTACGCCAGCTTCCAGCAGATCGCCACGCCGCCGCGGTAAAAACGGCAGGTCCGGCCTGCCGGAGAGGTCGCTGGACCCCGCCTTCGGTTCTGTGCTACAATCCCTCGGTTGTTCGACCGTTCAAGGAGCACGTTTCTTGCCCAACATTAAAGCCGCCGAAAAATGGGTGCGGCAGACGACGAAGCGCACGAAGCGCAATCTCGATGCGAAGACCCGCCTGAAGACCCTCTACAAGAAGGCCGCCGTCGGCGGTGCCGATGCCGAGGCCGTCGCGGGCGTCGAGTCGCAATTCGATAAGGCCGCTCAGAAGGGCACGATCCACCCGAACAAGGCCGCGCGTAAGAAGTCGCGTCTTGCCAAGGCGATCAAAGCCGCCGCGAACGCCCCCGCCAAGCCCGTGAAAACGGCGAAGGCCAAGAAGGCGAAGCCGGCCGCGAAGAAGTCCGCTAAAAAGGCGTAGTCCGTAGCGCCGCGTGGCTGAATCGACCGCGTTCGTCGCCGACGATCCTAAAGCGGTCTTCATCGCCACGATGGCGCGCGAACTCCATCGAGCCGGCGTCGCGACCGACGCCCTCGAGGAGAGCCTCTCCGCAATCGCTCACGCAATAGGCCTGCACGTGCAGGTCTTCGCTTTACCTACCAACATCGCCATCGCGATCGGGTCGGTCTACCGCCAGCGCGTCGTCATGCTCCGCATGGACCCCGCACGCCCGAATCTGCGGCGCATCGCGATGCTCAACGCCATCTACGACCGCCTCGTCGCGGGCAGTATCGACTACGTCGAAGCCACGCGCCAGCTCGGCCAATTGGATAACGTCGCGGGCTACGCGCCCTGGATGCAGATCCCGGGGCTCTTCTCCGTCGCCATCGGCGTCGCGTTGCTGCTCGGCGGCGGCGTGCCCGAAATCGTGGTCGCGGGTGCCATCGGCGCCGTGACCGGAGCGCTGGCGGCCTTCGGCGCGCGCTACGCGGTCATCGACCGCCTCTTCGAAGTCATCGCCGCCTTCGCCGGCACGCTCATCTTCGCCGCGTACACGCACTGGATCGGTCCGGCCAACGTCTACATCTCGATCGTCGCCGGCATCGTCGTGCTCTTGCCCGGCTATTCGCTGACGCTCGCCCTGCACGAACTCGCCAATCGAAATCTCGTGGCGGGCGTCGCGCGCCTCGGCAAGGTGCTTTCGACGTTGCTCGCGCTCGGCTGCGGTGCGCTGCTCGGATTCACCCTGCTCGGGCCGCGACTGCTGCAGAGCGGCGACGTCCAGCCGCATCCCGTCGGCGCGACGTTCTGGATCCTGGCCGTCGTCTTATTGACCATCGGGCTGTGGATCGATCTCGACGCGCGTCCGCGCGAGTTCCCGTGGGTCTTCGCCGCGAGCCTCGTCGCCGTCGGAACCACCAAGATCTTCGGCCTGCTGCCCGTCCATGAAGCCTCCGCATTCGCATCCGCCTTCGTCTGCGGCATCGTCGCCAACCTCGGCGCGCGCTTCTTGCGCATCCCGCAGCCCGTCATGTTGGTGCCGGCGCTGCTCGTGCTCGTCCCGGGAAGTCTGAGCTACGAGAGCGTGCTCTTCGCCTTCCAGCAGAACATCGACAGCGCGCTACCGCTGGCCGCAAGCGCCGTCGTCAACGCCATCCTGCTCGTCGCCGGACTGCTGCTCTCGCAGATCGTCTTTCCCTCGGCGCCCCTGCGAAATCAAGACGCTTCGTTCGGCCCCCGTTAGGCTTGTCTGCTCCGTCAGGGATCGACGTTGATGACGAGCCTGGTCGACCTATCGGCTCGTGCCTTCGGCAGGATCGATTCGCGGATCGCATCGCGCAAGGCTTTGGCTTTGCCGGTCTTGAGCATGATGCGATACCGCCATTCGTCGTTGAGCCGCGCGATCGGATACGGCGCGGGACCGAGCACTTCGCAGAGGCCGGTCGCGCGCATCAGCGATGCGTAGGCTTCGGCGGCCGTCGAGACCGCGCGCTTGTCGCGTCCGACGACCCCGATATAGATCAGCCGCGACGCCGGCGGATAGCCGAGTTCGCGCCGTTCGCGCAGCGCTTCTTCGGCGAAGCCTTCGAAGTCGTGCGTCGAGGCGAACTGGATCGCGGGATGGGTCGGGGCGTACGTCTGGACGATCGCCTCGCCGGGGCGCGCGCGCCCGCTGCGGCCGCAGACCTGGGTGACCAGATCGAACGTGCGCTCCGACGCACGGAAGTCGGCGACGTGAAGCCCGATGTCGGCGGCGACGACCCCGACCAGCGTGACCGTCGGGTAGTCGAGACCTTTGGCCACCATCTGCGTGCCGACGAGCACGTCGCCCGCCTCTTCGAATTCGCCCAATAGGCGCGCGTGGTCGCCGACGCGCGTCGTCGTGTCGGAATCCATCCGCACGACGCGCGCCTCGGGGAAGAGGCGCACCACTTCTTCGGCGACGCGCTCCGTGCCGACTCCGAACTCTTTCACGCTCGCTTCACCGCAGCTCGGGCAGACCGGCGGGATCGCCCGCTGCAGGTCGCAGTAGTGGCAGCGCATCAGCCGCTCCGACCGGTGGACCGCGAGCGAGACGCTGCAGCGGTCGCACTCGGGCACGTGCCCGCACGACCGGCAGAGCAAGAACCCACCGCTGCCGCGCCGGTTCACGAACAGGACGCTCTTCTCGCCGCGCGCCAGCCGCTCCGCGAGCGCTTGAGTCAGCGCGTTTCCGAAGATGCGCTTGTTGCCCGCGGAGAATTCTTCGCCCATGTCGACCACGGAGATCGCCGGCATCGCCTGCTGCGTCGCGCGTTCGCGCAGGATCAGCAGCTCCAAAGCGCCGGATTCCGCCGCCGCCCAGCTCTCGAGCGAGGGCGTCGCGCTCCCGAGGATGACCACGCCGCCCGAGGCGCGCATGCGCTCGCGCGCCACCGCGACCGCATGGTAGCGCGGAACCGTGTCCTGCTTGTATGACGTCTCGTGCGCCTCGTCGACGACGATGAGGCGCACGTCCGGCAGCGGCGCGAACACCGCGCTGCGCGCGCCGACGACGACGTCGACTTCACCACGCGCGCTGGCTTGCCACGCATCGAACCGTTCGCGCTCCGAGAGCGCCGAATGCAGGACGGCGACCCGTTCGCCGAAGGCCGCCTCGAACCGCCGGGCGGTCTGCGGCGTCAGCGAGATCTCCGGAACGAGCACGATCGCCCGACCGCCCGCGCGCACGACCCGCTCGATGGCCTGCAGATAGACGAACGTCTTCCCGCTCCCGGTGACGCCGAAGAGCAGCGCCTCGCGATGCGCGCGCGCATCGATCCAGCCCGCGATGGTCGCGATCGCGAGCGCCTGTTCGCCGGTCGCCGCGAACGGAGCGGGCGCGATGGCCGTCGTCCGGCGCACGCGCGCCGGTTCTATCTCGCGCTCGATCACCGCGCCCGCCTTCACCGCGCGGGCGATCACCGCGTTCGAGAAACCGGCCAGCAACGCGTCGGCGCGCGGCGCGCCGGGCTGCTCGGCGACGAACGCGACCAGCGCTTCGGCCTTCTTCCCCTTGATCGTCGCTTCGCCCGGATCCAGGACCCGCACGGTATACGCCTGCGTCTTCGGCGCGACGAACCGGCGCACGCGAACGACGTCGCCGCTGCGCGTGAGCGTCTGCACGTGCCGCAGCAGCGTCGCGCGATCGCCGGCGCGGCGCGCGTCCGGATGGCGCAGGAGCGACTCGAGCCCGAAGCCGTCCGGCAGGTCGTCCCAGATGGTGCGCAGCAGGCGCTCGGGTACGGAAGGATAGCGCGGCGGATCGGGTCGGGCGGCGCGACGCTCGAAGCCGTCGACCATCCGCGGCACCGCGCCGCTCAAGACCACCGCGCCGAGGGCTTCGCCCAGCGTGCAGACGTAGCGCTCCGCCACGAAGCGCGCGAGGTGCAGCCCGGTCTCGTCGAAGGCCCGCGGCACGTCGCAGCGTTCGGCGACGGACCTTATCCGGGGATCCGCCTCGATCTCGCGGACCGGCGAGACGACGAACGCGACGACCTCGCGCGAGCCGAGCGGAACGCGCACGACGTCGCCGACGCGCACCTCCAGATCGCCGACGGCGTACGTCAGCGGCAGATCGAAACGCGACGATCGGATCGCGGCGAGCGCGTCGCAGACGCGCACGATCAGGAGATCTCGGCGTCGCCGGGGGCGGAGGTCATCTGCCGTAGCACCGCCCGCACGTCGCGGTCCGCCGCCGCGACGCCGAACTCCACGTCGCCGATGGCGTTGGGCAGCACGAACCGCAGCTTGCCGTCGCGCTTCTTCTTATCCGCCTGCATCGCATCGAAGACCGCTGCGGGATCGAGCCGCATGGTCATGGGCAGCTGCAGCAGCGCGAGCAGCGTTAGGACGCGCATGTGCTCCCAGTCGGAGAAACGCCCGACCCGCAAGGCGAGCAGGCCGGCGGCGCGCAATCCGAGCGAAACGGCGCCGCCGTGCGGAATGCGATACATGCTGGCACGCTCGATGCCGTGCGCGAAGGTATGTCCGAGGTTGAGGATTTCGCGCACGCCTTGCTCGGTGCGATCCTCGGCGACGACCGTCGTCTTGACCTTGATCGACTCGGCGACGAGCGCGTGCCACGGCCATTTCGAGAACGGATGCGGCGCGAGATTTTCCAGCGATTCGAACAGATCGCCGCCTTCGATGACGCCGTGCTTGACCGTCTCGGCAAGGCCCTCGCGCAGGTGCCGGAACGGCAGCGTTTCGAGCGCATCCGTCGGGGCGAACACCGCGATCGGATCGCTGAACGCACCGGCCAGATTCTTCCCGCTGGGAAGGTCGACGCCGGTCTTGCCGCCGACGGCCGCATCGACCATCGCCACCAGCGAAGTCGCGACGTGGACGTAGGGCACGCCGCGCATGAACGACGCCGCCGCGAAGCCGAAGAGGTCGCTCGCCACGCCGCCGCCGACGCCGACGATCGTCGTGCCGCGGTCGGCGCTCGCGGCGATGAGTCCGTCCAGAACGCGCTCGAGCGTCGTCAGGCTCTTGCGCTTCTCGCCGAGCGCGAACGGCAGGACCGCGAGCCGTCCGCGGACGCCCGCGGTCATCCGCTTGGCCACCGCGACGACCGCCGGCTGCGCGTCGCAGAGCACGACGAAGCGCCGCAGGTCGCGCTCGCGCCCGAAAGCGCGGAACTCCGTCCGCAGATCCGGACCGGTGACGATCGGGTAGCCGAGGTCGTCGTTGCGGTCTAGAACTCGATCTTCTTCTTGTGCGTCCACTCGACGATCTGTTCGACGATCTGCGCCGTGCTCAGGGTGTCGGCCTCGACGACCAGGTCGGCATGCGCGTAGCGCGGCATCCGCGCGGTGTAGAGCTCTTTGATCTTGTGCAACGACGGCGTGGGTCCGATCAGCGGCCGCACGCGCGGGCTGCGCCGCAGGCGTCCGAGGATCTGCTCCGGCGCTACTTTGATGAAGACCCGGTAGGTGCGCTTCTTCAGCAGTTTCAGTATCTCGTCGTTGGTCACCGCGCCGCCGCCGAGCGCCATGACGCCCGGCGCCCCGTCGAGGATGTGCGAGATCGCGTCGAGTTCCAGATGCCGGAACGTCGCTTCGCCCTGGGCGTAGAAGATATCGCTGATGGCGCCGTGCTGCTCGACGATGAGATCGTCGATGTCGTAGTGCGCGCAGCCGAGCTTGCGCGCGAGCTTCTTGGCGATCGTCGACTTGCCCGCGGCCATGAAGCCGACGAGCGCGATGTGATGCTTCATACCGTATCGAACAGCGCGGCGGCCGAGGCGTTTGCGCGATGCAGGTTGTCGAGCGTCTCTTCCATGGAATCGCCCCCGAACTTCTCGAGTATCGGCGCGACGAGCGCCAGCCGCACCATCGCTTCGCCGACGATCGCCGCCGCCGGGACGACGCAGACATCCGAGCGGACGATGGTGGCCGGCGAGTCGACGCCCTGATGGAGATTCACCGAAGGCAGCGCCTTCATCAGCGTCGGGATCGGCTTGACCGAGACGCGCAGTTGGATCGTCTGCCCGTTGGACATGCCGCCCTCGATGCCGCCGGCGCGATTGCTCTTGCGCACGACGTCGCCGCCGTCGTAGGCGAACTGGTCGTGGGCGAGCGAGCCGGGCTTGTCGGCCACATCGGCGCCCATCCCGACCTCGACGGCCTTGACCGTCTGCATCGCCATGACCGCACCCGCTAGCACGCCGTCCAAACGTTGATCGGGCTGCCGGTTGCTGCCGACGCCCACAGGCACGCCCAGGATCTGCACGACGAACTGCCCGCCGAGCGTATCGCCCGCGGCTTTGGCCGCATCGATCGCCGCGATCATCTTCGCTTCGGTCGCCGGATCGGGGCACCGCACGTCGCTGTTCTCGACATCGTCTTCGGAGAAGCCCTCGAGCGGCGGCGCTTCGACCGGCCCGATCCGGTGGACGTAGGAGCGCGTGGTGATGCCGAGCGCTTCGAGGAACTGCGCGCAGATGGCGCCCAAGCAGACGCGCATGGCCGTTTCGCGGGCGCTGGCACGCTCCAGCACGTTGCGCAGGTCGCGTTGACGGTATTTGAGGGCTCCGGCGTAGTCGGCGTGCCCCGGCCGCGGATTGGTCAGCGGGTCGCCGGCGCCGGTCAGCGGGTCCATGAGCGCCTTGACCTTCGGCGTCTCGTGGTCGCGATTGCGGACGACCGCGCAGATCGGCGATCCCAGCGTCTGGCTGCCGCGAACGCCGGCCAAGAACTCCACCTCGTCGCGCTCGATCTTCATCCGGCCGCCGCGCCCGTAGCCGCCCTGACGCCGCGCGAGCGTCCGGTTGATGCGCTCGACATCGAGCTTCAGGTGGGCGGGCAGTCCGTCGAGGATTCCCACCAGGGCGGGACCGTGCGATTCACCGGCAGTCAGATATCGGAACATCGGATGCGCCACGTTGGCGAAAACGGTCGCTCGGGCCTGGTCTGCGCCTCAACTGGACGGCGGAGCGTCCCCGGGTTCGACGACGTGCGGCGTGATGAGGAACACGATCTCGTTTCGCTGATGGCGAGCCGCCTTGTTCCTGAAAAATGCCCCCAGTATCGGGATGTCCCCGAGCCCGGGAAGCTTCGTTATCGTCTCGGAGGATACGTCGCGCATCAAGCCTCCGAGGACGATCGTCTCGTCGCTCCGCACGCGCAGCGTCGAGTCGATCTTCCGGTTCGCGATGATGGGAAGGTCGCCCGCGGCGAATCCTTCGATCTCGCTATATTCGGGATGCAGGTCGGCCGTTACGCTTCCATCCGCTCCGATCGTCGGCGTAAGCCGCAACTTCACTCCGACGTCGACGAACTGGACCTCCTGTCCGCCGAAGGCCGACGTCGAGTAGACGATCGGATACGTCTGCCCGATGAGGAGATCGGCTTCCCGGTTATTGAGCGCGACCAGCCGAGGAGTCGCGAGGATCTGCGCGCGACCGCTGACGACCATTGCATTCAACTTGGCATTGACCGCGAGCGTACCGCGAGGAAACGCATACGTCGCCGAGCCCGCAGAAGGTCGGCCCTGGGCGTCCATACCGCCGAATTCGAACCCGATCGTACTCGAGTCGTCGGCCGGGGTCACGTCGGCGACTCGGACCTCGAAGACGACCTGACGCGCGGGAACGTCGAGGGAAGCGACGACCGCTTCGGCGCGCGCGAGTCCATCGCGCGGACCCTCCAGAAGCAGCGCGTTCTGCGTGTCGTCGGCGATCGCGACGACGTCGGCAGGAAGCGCATCCTTCGCGAGTTTCAGCGCATCGCCGGCGCGGAGGTACCGCAATGCGACGGTCTCCGTGGAGGTGCCCGCATCCTTGCGAACCGGACCGTCGAGCGCTGCGATCAACCGCTTCGCTCGCTCGACGATGTCGGTCTCTGCGCTGACGACGACGCTCCTCGTGCGACGGTCCGCGACCACCACGGTCCCGACCGGCAAGGCGTCGACCAATTCCCGCGCCACGTCCTGCGCGTCGGCGCGCTCGAGGGGAAAGACGCTCGTCCCCGCTCCGATGACGTCCCGGCCTTCGGCGCGGTTGAGGGCACCGGCCGCGCCGACGACGTATGCGCCTCCGACGCGACGGACCAGCAGGCCTTGGGAACTGGCGATGACGGCAAGCGCCTCGTCGAAGGTTACGCCGCTGAGGTGTAGCGTCACTCTGGTCTGAGGCACGGTCGCATCCGCGACGACGTTTCGGCCGCTTTCCATCGCGAGCATTCCGAGCACGTCGACGAGCCGGGCGTCGCGGACGTCGAGGGAAAGGGCCGGTGACGTCAGGGATAGCGCGATAAGCGCCGCGAGCACTTTCACGGCGCATCGATCCCGAGTTCGACGACGCGACCGTCCGCCAATCGGATCGATGTCCGCGAAACGGAGATGACGCGCGAACCGAATGCCGGTACGCCGGCCGCGATCGAAAGCACGGTACCGCCGACCCCGACGAGCGCGATCGGTCGCAACCCGTCGACGAAAGCTTTCAGCGTCGCCCTGACCGGTGCGAACGACTCGACCTCCGTCGGCGAGCGGAACGGGTCGCGGACCGTCGGCGCGAAGCGGTTCGGCCTATGCGGTGCCACCGTCGGAACGGCGAACGGAGTCGCGTACGCTTCGAGCTCCGGCGGAGAACCCGACGAATAGCCGGCGACCGGCATCAGGAGGAGCGAACCCGCGCACGTCACGGCGCTTATGCGCAGCAGAACCGTCCGCTTCTCGAGGGTCAATGGAAGCACGTCATAATCCTTTCGTGGGGGCGGTCACGCGGTACGATGTCGCCGAGAGGGTGTACACGAGCGTCGTACCTCCACGCGTCTTCACCGCGTCGATCGCGACGGTTCCGACGTCCAGCAAAGGATCCTCACGCGAAAGCGCCGTGACGAATCGGAGGAACGCCGAAAACGCTCCACGGACCACGAGACGCTGCGACCTGGGCCGTAACCAAAGATCGGCTCGTCCTTCCTTCGCGCCGGGCTCGATGGTCACGACGGCGATGCCCGCATTGCGCGACGTCGTCTCGACGGCGCCTAGGAGCGCGCTCGTGGCATCGTCTCCGATACCGCGATGTCGGATATCGGACACGATACGCTCGCGCGCCATGCGCAGAGCGATCCGCCGGTGCAGCAGGTCACGCGCTCTATTGAGCTTCGCTTCCACATCGCGAGCGTCTGCTCGCGTCGCGGCGATCCGCGGTTCGTCCCGCGCGACGACGTGCCACGTCGCGAAGGTCGTGACGACCGCCGCCACCGACCACAGGGCCGCCTTGGCGATGTCAGCCGCCGCCGGCATCGAGCGAGCCCTCCATATCGAACTCGAGCAAGGGCCGGCCGGCGTTCTCGATGCGGGTCACGCGGACGAGCCGGAGACGTCCGTCGCGCCGCAGGAACGCCGTGACGGATGCGAGCGCATTCGTCCTCCCGACGATTGACGTGCTTCCCGCGTTCTCCGCATACGTCGTCAGCCAGGCTCCGAGCGGAACGCGTTCCGCAAGGGCGGAAAGGCGCGAGCGCAGGCGTTGCCCCGAGTCGCCGATGTCTTCGAGCCGTCCATCCAAACGGCCGAGATCCGCCGTTTCCCCGGCCTCGATCCGCTCGCGGACGAGCCGGGAACGCATTTCCGCATATGCCGTCTGCCGCGAAGCGAGATCGGCGAGGGCGCCGGCATAGCGGACGTGCTCGGTACCGTAGACGCCGACCGCAACGCCGAGCGCCAGCACCAGGCTCACCGCCGGCGCGAGAAATCCGCGCGCGTGGAGCACCGCGTGGAACCGCTCGGCGAGCGCGACGCGCGGATCGGCGAGAAAGTCGAAGGCGATCAAGGGCGCGCCCACCGCGCGAGGCCGAGGGCCAATGCCCAATCGCAGGACGCGGCGATGGCGACGTCGTCCGGATATGCATCGCAGAGGCCCACGGGACGCCCGATGCAGACGCGCACCTCGGCGTCTCGCTCGAGCGCGCCGCGATACCCTGCTATCCGAGAGCCGTTTCCGCTCAGGGCGACGGAATCGACGATGCAGCCGCGTCGTCGGGCTTGGCGGACCAGGTCGGCGACTTCTCGCACCGCCTCGCGGAACGCCGTTTCACCGGCGCCGGCGAGGCCGACTTCGTGCTTGCGCCTTTCCGCGAGGGTCACGTCGATCCCGAGATCGTCGGCGATGCATCGCGTTATGGCGTCTCCCCCGTATGCCGTTCCTAAGGTCAGCGGCTCGCCGCGAAGGCTGGCGTGCAGGGTGGTCCGGGCCGAGCCGACGTCGACCACGGCATCGGCTATCGGAAGCGCGCGCCGCAGCGCGAGACCGTCGTAGTCGACGCCCTGCGCTCTGAGCCCAGCACGCCGTACCGAGTCGACACGCGAATGCAAGGCCCGAGCGTTCGCGACTCCGACGAAACACGTGCCGGATGCGTCCCTCCCTTGCACGCGGACTACGACGTCGGCGATCGCGCGACCCAATCGCCGCTCCGCATCGATCCTGCCGGCCTCGCGCCGTTCGCGCGCGCTCATCTTGGGGACGAGCAGCGGGCGCAGGGTCGCCGCCGGCGGACCGACCGAAAGGACGCAGTCGCGCGTGCGCGCGCGCAACTCGTGGACGACCTCGTCGAGGAGGCTCGCGATCAACTCGGGTTCCTCGATGACGCCTTCGACCGAGCCTCCGGACGGCATCGCGCGCGTCGCAACGGCCTCGACCCGCGCCGAATCGCCATTGCCGGCGGCGAGCGCCGCGCGCAGACGGGCGGAGCCGATGTCCACGGCGATCCGACGCGTCAGAGGCCCCACGTCCGGCCGATCGTCAGCGATGCGAGAACGCCGACCGCGAGGAAGGGCGCGAACGGAAGCGACGAGTCGCGTCGCGCCTTTCCGGCGACCATCAGCACCGCGGCCACCGCGCCACCGCATGCGAATGCAAGGGCGATCGATTCGAGTCCCGACGCGATGCCGAGTCCGCCCAGGACCGCCGAATACTTCACGTCACCCGCGCCGATAGAACCGCGAAACGTCGCCGAGAGGATGGCGACGACCGCGAAGCAGGCGATCGAGGCGGGGACGATTCGCGCGCCCTCGCCGTCGATCGCTCCGGAAATCGCGATCGTCATGCCCGCTGCGGCGAGCACAGCGTCGAAGATGTATCCGAACCGTACGTCGGAGATCGCGCATGCCGATGCCGCCATCGCAACGATCGCGACCGCCGCTCCGTAGGACCGAAACGCCCACGCACCGACGATCAAGGCCGCAGCCAGTCCCGCGGCATCGATCGCGTCGACCGGCCCGCGCCCGACGGATCGCCTTCCGATGGCGTACGCGAACGGCAGCCCGCATCCGCAGACGAGCGCCGGGACGACCTGGACCGGAATCAAGGCCGCCTCCGCAACCGTCGTGCCGACGCCCGTTGAAAAGAGCGGGCCAGCGTCCCTTGCCCGAGCGAAGAAGCCGTCCCGAAATCGCGCTCGGCATCCAAGTAGGAGCGCTCCTTCCATTCGACCAGTCCTCGGTCGTAATATCCCAGAGCATCGGAACGATGACCGGCGACGAACGCATCCGCATCCTTCGTCGCGGCCTCGAACGCGATGCGAGACGGAGCTATCAAGGCGAGCAGCGCATCGCGCTCCAGCACCGCCTCCGATGGACCGGTGAGATACGTCGCGCGCCGGTAATACCGGATCGCGTCGACGTAACGTCCGGCGCGCAGCGCCTCGTCGCCCCGCGCTATTATGGCATCGCCGAGCGGCGAACGCATGGCGACGGCGACGCCGACCGCTACCGCGATCGACGACGCCAGACGCGCGAGAGGTGTCACGCGATGGCACCGTAGTATCCGGCGAGTACGAATGCGACCGTCCCGCTCGCGAAGGCGATCACCTCTCGCGCCGCCCCGTGCGCGTTCCGAAGCGAGCGCGTCGCCGAGCCGAACCCGATGGCCGGCGCAACGTGTCCCACGACGAAGGCTGCAAGCGCCGCCGCGGTCGCGCGTCCATCCCCCGCCGCGCCGGCGACGATGGCGAATACGAAGGGCGTACAGCACGGAGACAGCGCGAGGGACCCGGCGAAGCCCAACAGCGTGGCTCCTCCGATCGAGCGCAAGCCCGCATGAACGTGATCCGTATCCTGGAGCAGCGTCGCGATCCCCGAAAGGGCGAGCAACGCCGCGACCCCCAAATAGATCGCCGTCGACCAGCGGGCCATGAGAACGGCGAATCCCGCGACGAGACCGAATGCCGCGTATCCCGAAGCCGCACCGCCGACGTATGCCAGCGACGCCAGGAACGCGCGCATACGCGACGCCCGCGCCGTGATCGTCGCGAGCGCGGCGCCGCGCGCTATGGCGCACGGTCCGAAGCCGCTCAGAAGGCCTAATCCGGACGCCGCAAGGACGTTCACTGAGACGCCGCCGCCGTAAAGCCGCCATTCGAATCGTATTCGATGTGCTGATTCTGCGTGTTCGGAGCGAACTTGGCGAACGTTCCGGGATCGTGGATGCCGGGACAGACGATGGTATAGGCGGCATCGCCCGCCGCGGGGTTCTGGGTCGTGTATTGATAGTAAGCGCCGGTACCTGCGACCGGGTCGACGGGTACCTGCTTGATATAGGGGAGCAGATTCGGGTCGCTTCCGTCGAGCACTTGATTCGTCGCCGTCGGATAGCGGTCGTTGTCGGCCTGGTAGAGCTCCAGCGCCGTCGCGACCTCTTTCAGATTCATCATACAGGATGCGGTCTGCGCCTGCGCGCGCGCGCGGACGAAGTTCGGCACGAGGACTAGGACGAGCATCGCGATGATCGCCACGACGATCATCATCTCGACCAGCGTGAATCCCGCTTGGCCGTGGGCCGGTGTCCGGTTCGTTCTCTTCACGTCCATATCAGTGCCCACCGTGGCCCGAAAAGACGCAGAGCGCTGCGAGTTTTTCTATGGCCTGACGGCGTACTCGACTGACGTGTCGTTCGGAATACCCGAGCCATCCGGCGATCTGCGAGGCGCTCGCATCTCGCTCCATCGTCGCCGTCACGATCAGCCGCTCCAGTTCCGTCAGCGAACGCATCGCGCACTCGATCACCAGCCGATCGTCCTCGGCATCCATCGTGTAGGATCCCGCCGCGGCTACGTCCGAAAGATCCTCGATCGATTCGACGTGCGTCCGCTCGCGGTATTCGAACAATTCTCGCCGCGTCTGGCCGTCGAGGCGAAGATCCGACGCGAGTTCGCCTTCCGTCGGCTGCCTGCCGAGTTCCGCGCAGAGCGTCGCTTGCCGATCGCGCCAGCGCCGATCGAGCGCGCGCAATCTCCGCGGCGGGCGGACGAGTCGCTCCCAATCGCGGACGTAATGCGAGAGCTCGCCCTCGATGAAGATCCAGGCGAAGGCCTCGAACGGCGTTCCGCGCTCCTTTTCGAACCGGTCGGCGGCCTTTATCAGCCCGACCGCGGCCGTCTGCTCGAGGTCGGCCCTATCGTCGCTCGCGCGACAGAACTTGCGCGCGCCCCGGCGGCACAAGTAGAGATGTTCGTTGAACAGCTGTTCGCGAAGCGGTATCTCCGCATCGCCGGAGACCTCTCCACAGCCGGCATAGTCCATCATGCAATTCCTCCGATCGCCGCATAGAGCGGAACGAGTATGGCGGCGACGATCCCTCCGATCGCCGCGCCCAAAGCGACTATCAACACCGGTTCGACCACGGAAGCCAACGTCGCGGCCGCGCGACGCGCTTCGAGGTCCAGATGGTCTGCGACGCGCGCGAGCATCCTATCGAGCGTGCCGCTCTCTTCTCCCGCGCGCGCCATCGCTACGAACAACGCGTCGAAGAGCCGGCACTCCGCAAATGCAGGCGCTATGCGCTGCCCGAGCGCGACCGACTCGCCGACCCGCGCGAAAGCGTTGCGCAGCATGCGACTCCGGGTCGCCTCGCCCGCCGTCTCGAGCGCGTTCCGAAGGGGAACGCCCGAAGCGATGAGCGCGGAAAGAGTCCGAGCGCAGCATGCGGTTTCGCCGCGCCTCACGATCGCGCCGAAGATCGGCGCGCGAAGCGCCACGCGATCGAGCGTTTCGGCACCGGCCGTCGTGCGAGCGGCCGCAGCGAACGCCGCGCATGCTCCGAAGGCCGCGAGGATCGCCAGCGCGTCGATCCGCAGGTCGCGCAATCCGCCCGCGATCGCGAGCAGCGCGCGCGTCACCCAAGGGAGGCCGCTCCCCAGCGTGCGCAGCGTCGAAGCCAGTTCGGGAACGACGCCTACGATCAGAAACCCGAGGAGCAGCACCGCTATGGCGGCCACGAGCGCGGGATACGTGATGCTCGAAACGATCTGGCGCCGCAGCTGATATCCCCGTTCGAGCAGATCCGCCGCGCGCTCGAGCGATCCGGCGATATCGCCGCCGACCTCGCCGGCGAGCGTCAGCGCTCGCACGACTTCGGGGAACTCGGCTGGAAAGGGCGCGAACGCCTCGCTCAGGCGCGAACCGCGTTCGAGGTCCGCGCGGACGCATTCCAGCGCGACGCGGAGGCGCGACGCTCCGGCGTCTTCGGCCGCGCTTTCAATCGCCTGTCCCACGGGAACGCCAGCTCCGACCATCGCCGCGATCGTCCGGAAAGCCGCTATCCGTGCGGCCGCGGCGCCCGATTCGCCGAATCGAACCCTTCCGAACAGAGCGCGCACGGACGTCGCCGCGTCTATCGCCGTCACTACGAGGTCGCGCGCGCGAAGCGCGTCCAGCGCATCCGCCCGCCGTGCGGCCGCGATCGTACCGCCGACGTGCCGGCCGTCGCGGGTGCGTGCCTCGTACGCGAAAAGCGGGATCATATCGCGGCCGCGAGGGAATCGAGGTCTTTCGGGACGTCTGCAAATGCGACCGCGGTCGCGGGCGTTATATCGCCGGAGGAGACCAGAAGGCCGAGCGCGGACTCGAAAGTCTGCATCCCCTCGTCGCGCGATGTCGATAGGACGTTGCGCAGCTGATGCAGCCGCCCGTCGCGGATGATGGCGCGAACCGCATCGTTTCCCGCCAGGACTTCGGCGACGCACCGGCGGCCGCCGTCTATGCACGGCACCAGGCGCTGGCTCACGACTCCGACCAGAACGTCGGCGATCTGCCCGCGCAGTTGCGGCCGCTCGTCCGGTGGGAATGCATCGGCAAGCCGTGCTATCGTCGCGGCGGCGCCCGACGTATGCAGGGTGGCCGCGACCAGATGTCCGGTCTCGGCCGCCGTAAGGGCGGCGCGTATGGTCGCCGGATCGCGCATCTCGCCGATCACGATGACGTCCGGGTCGGATCGCAACGCGCCGTGGATGGCCGATCCGTAATCGGCGACGTCCCTGCCGATCTCGCGCTGCCGCACGAGGGAACGCCGCGATGCGAGGCGATACTCGACGGGGTCCTCGATGGTGATGATCTTGCGCATCTGCCTCGCGTTGATCGCATCCACGAACGCGGCGAGCGACGTCGTCTTTCCGCTTCCCGTAGGGCCCGTGAAGATGACCAGACCGTGTCGCGCCCGAGCGAACTCGGCCACGCGCGACGGTAAGGCGAGAGCCTCGAGCGACGGTACCGTCTCCGGCAGCAGACGCAAAGCGAGGCAAATGCCGCTCGAGGCGGCATAGGCGTGTGCGCGCAGCCTACCGATGTCCGCGCGATCGATGCCGGTGCTCGCATCGCCGTCCCGCAGAAGCGCGGCCCGAGCGTCGGACGACAGCAGCTCTTCCGATATCCGATCGACGTCGCCCCGATCCAGCACGGAACCCGGCAACCGTTCGATGGTCCCGCCGCAACGCGCGAATGGGGGAGCGCCGGATTCGAGATGCACGTCGGACGCGCTCCGAGAACGTGCGAGGCCGACGATCTCGCGAAGCCGCGTCGCTCCGTCCGACGCGGTCACGACGCGCGTCCCGCGTCGTCGGGGCGGCCTCGTCCGTCTATTTCCGAAAGGACGAACGTTCCGGTCCTGACGATACCCGATCCGGCCGATCGCTGCACCAGCCGCTGCGAGAGCACGCAGCGAACGCCGGCGGCGATCGTACGGCGCGAAACACCGAACTCGACGAGGCGCTCGAGCGCGCCCTCCGCGTCGGCGGCATGGATGCTCGAGACCACCAAGTGGCCGGCCAACGCGGCGGCCGTCGCCGCGTGCGCGCTCTCCGCATCTCGGATCTCGCCGATCATGAGCGCGTCGGGATCCTGACGCACGATCGAACGAAGCGCCGAAGCGAACGTCAGTCCGGCCTTCTCGCAGACCTGGACCTGCGTGACCTCGGGGCATAGGACCTCCACCGGATCCTCGATCGAGCAAAGGTTCAGTGCCGATCCGCCGAGATCGCGGAGGGCGGCATACAACGTCGTCGTCTTTCCGCTTCCCGTGGGGCCGGCGACCAAGATGCATCCGTGCGAAGCGCGGATCGCCTCGCGGAACTTGACGAGCATCTCCGCGGACATCCCGAGCCGATCCAATGCGAGCGGCGTCGACGAGTCGATGAGTCTTACGACCAGTTTCTCGCCCCCGCGCGTCGGAATGGAGGCGACGCGTGCGTCGACGCGACCGGCACCATATCGTCCGTCCTGCGGCTGCCGCCGGTCGGCGACATCCATCCCCGCGAGGAGTTTCAGCCGCGCTACGACGCGCTCGAAGAGCGGCATCGGAATCGAGCGGTCCGCGACCATGCTGCCGGAAACGCGGAGGCGGACCCGTCCGCCGCCGCCGTGGGGTTCCAAGTGGATATCGGAGGCGCCGGCGTCGACGGCATGCGCGACGATGTCGTCGAGCAGCCGTTCGACGGGCGATTCGCCGCGATCGGCGTGTTCGGACCCGCGCTCGCTGCCGTAGACCCGAGCCAGTCGTGCCCGAATGGCTTCACGCGGCGCGACCGTCGCGCGCACCCGCGTCCCGGTGACGAAGCGGATCCGATCGATCGCATCGCTCTGCGAGCCCTCAGGCAGGGCGACGTGCAACTCGTCGCCGTCCCACGCCAACGCCAAGACATCGTGGCCCAGCGCGAGAGGCGCGGGCACGCGACGGAGGGCTTCCGGATCGGAAGCCAGATCGAACGCGTCCTCCTGACGGACGTTCACCGAGACAGTCACACCAGAAACCTCGCCAAAGACACACCGCAAATTTTGGATCCCGGCAAGCACGAGCTATCAGCAGGCTGCTTGCAAAATAGAATAGCCCAAAATGGTCAAGAAACGGACATTGGTCGATTAACCATTTTTGCTAGTCTTGAGAAATGCTCGAAATACTCTCTGGATCGGACCTAGGAACGCCAGGTCTGGTCTGCTATACTAGACCAATGAAAACGGTCAATCTCTACGAGGCCAAGACGCAGCTCTCGAGACTCGTTCAGGAGGCGGTCCTGGGCGAGGATATCGTCATCGCCAAGAACGGCGAGCCGATGGTGAAATTGGTGCCGATCCGCCCGTATAAGCGCTCCGAGCATCTCGGCACGTGCGCGCACATGTTCTCGGGACCGATCGACTGGGAGAAGTTCGACGAGCCGCTCGACGAGTTCGAGGAGTACATGTGATGCGGCTCTTGCTCGACACGCACGTCTTCCTCGATCTGGTCAATCGCGAAAGCGACGTCGCACCGGAACTGCGCGACGCACTCGACAATGCCGAAGCGGTCGTACTCTCCATCGCTTCAGCGTGGGAGATCTCGATCAAGCACGGCAAGGGCCGATTGCCCCTCAGCCTTCCGCCGGCGGAGCTGCTGCAAACGGGCCTGCGCGACCTCCGAATGTCGCTTCTCGGGATCGACATGCGCCACGCGCTGGCGAGCGGAACGCTTCCGCCGCATCATCGCGATCCGTTCGATAGGATGCTCGTCGCGCAGGCGATGTGCGACCGGCTCACGATCGTCACCTCCGATCGCGCGATCGCCGCCTACGACGTTCCGGTGCTCGAAGGCGTGCGGAGCTAGTCGACCCCTGCGAGCGAGCGCGAGCCGTTCTCGATGCTCGCTCGCATCTGGATCCAACCGCGGAAGTTGGCGTGGAAGTTCGCGTCGCCCGCGGGCGACGCGACGTGTTCGAAGGGGCTGAGATGCCGCTCGATCTTGAGACGATCGTGCAGTTCGAGATCCTTCGCGACGTCGCGGCTTCCGTCGTGCGTAAGGTACGAGACGCGCGCGCAACGGGCGACCGAGACCCGCTTGAGGTCCTCGATCGGCATCTCGGATCGCTCCTCGGCTTGGGTGAGCGGAAGGTGCCAATCGCCTTTGCCTAGCGGTTCGGGCGAGCTTTGCTCGAGGGCGCTGCGCATCTTCAACGCGGCCTCCCGGATCTCGGGCTGCGCTGCCGGCGCGCAGCGCAGTTCGAAGAAGTTCGACCACTCGGTAGCCGACACGATGACCGTGTGCCACAGGAACGGCTCCAGGATACGGTTCAGCACCTGTTTGTGCACGTGCAGGTCGAGCAGCTTGCGCGCTTCCGCGACCGCCGCATCGCGCGCCGAAAGCCAGACCTGACGACCCATCTCGGCATCCGCGTCGGCGAGCACTTCGTTCGCACTCATACCGGCCTTATTGCGCCCCCATTCGAGCGGGAAGACCGGCTCGCCCAACACGCGTTCGATGAGCTTCGCCGTCGGGATCGCGCGACTGGATGCGGAATTTCTGGAAAAACTCCTGTGCGTATTGAATTCGCTCAACACGAAGCGAGGGAACGTCACCTCCATCGTGGTGAGACGTACCCCCGCTTCGCTGATGGAGTCGAGCAGCACCCGTGCTGCGTAGGCCATCGGTGTTCCTAGCCGCGGTAGCGCAGGAATGCCGGGACGTCGATATCGTCCATGTTCACCGGTGCGACCGTGTCGAGCTTGCCGGTGTCGAACGCGAACGCGTTCTGCGTGCGGCCGTAGCCGCGGGCCGCGCCGAATCCGGCGGCGAGCACGGTGACGCGCACCTTGCCGGTCATGTTCGGATCGATGCTCGCGCCGAAGATGATCTGCGCGTCGTTGTCGACCGCGCGGGAGATCATCTCGGCGGCTTCGTTGACCTCGTACATCGCCATATCCGGGCCGCCGGTGATGTTGAAGATCACGCCGCGCGCGCCGTCGATGGTGGTCTCGAGCAGGGGCGAGGCGATCGCCTTCTGCGCGGCGTCGGCCGCGCGGTGCTCGCCGGTGCCTTCGCCGATGCCCATCATCGCCGAACCGGCGTCAGTCATGATCGTCTTCACGTCGGCGAAGTCGAGGTTGATGAGGCCGGGCTGCGTGATGAGGTCGCTGATGCCTTGGATGCCTTGGCGCAGCACGTCGTCGGCATAGGCGAACGCTTCGTTGAGCGGCGTCTTCTTCTCGATGACCTGGAGGATGCGCTCGTTGGGGATGGTGATGAGCGTGTCGACCTTCGCTTCGAGTTCGGCGATGCCGTTCTCGGCCAGCTGCATGCGCTTCTTGCCTTCGAACGCGAACGGCTTGGTGACGACGGCGATCGTCAGCGCGCCGGATTCGCGCGCCAATTCGGCGATCACCGGCGCGGCGCCGGTGCCCGTTCCGCCGCCCATGCCGGCGGTGATGAAGACGAGGTCCGCGCCGTCGAGCACCATGCCGAGGTCGTCGCGCGACTCGTCGGCGGCTTCGCGTCCCAGCGCCGGATTGGCGCCCGCGCCGAGGCCGCGCGTCATGCCTTTGCCGATGTGGATGGTGTTCTCGGTCAGCGAGTTGCGCAGCGCCTGCACGTCGCTATTGATGGCGAAGAAGTCGACGCCGGTGAGCCCGGCTTCGATCATGCGATTGACGGCGTTGCAGCCGCCGCCGCCGATTCCGATCACCTTGATCGTCGCGGCATGGTCGGGAACGAAACGGCGAGCGTCTGCCATGGTTTTCGGGGCCTCCGTAACTGCTTGCGGTGCGATGAAGATGGGTTCCGGTTCGGGCTCGGGCTCGGGTACGAATCTGGCTATCGGTTCCGGCAATATCGACGGTTCCGACTCGGCATCGTTGTCGAAGAGCGATCCGCCCATACGTTCTAGTTCCATAGGTCGGCGATCCAATTGCGAAGCTTGGCGATCATGGAGCCTCCTTTGCGCGGACGTTCCTCGCCTTCGAGCCCGCCGTTCGGGCCGAAGAGCACGAGGCCGATTGCGGTGGCGTACTGCGGCAAACGCAGTGCTTCGGTCAGGCCGCTGAGTTTCGCATCGGGCGTGCCGACGCGGACCGGGAGGCCGAATACTTCTTCCGCGATCGGCTCGATGCCGGGCAGCAGCGCGCCGCCGCCGGTCAGCACCACTTCGCCGAGCACGAGATCGCGCGGGACGTTCTCGAGGATCTTCGTCTTGGCCATGCGGAACGTCTCGATCACGCGCGGCACGACGATGTCGTGCAGCTGCTGCACGGTGACGTCCTTGGTGTTGCGGCCGTCCAGCGTGCGCACGGTGAACCCTTGGCCTTCGCTCTCGGCGCTGCCGGTACCGCGTTCTTTCTTCACGGCTTCCGCTTCCGCCACGGAGGTCTTCAGTCCGAGCGAGATGTCGTTCGTCAGGATGTTCCCGCCGACGGGGACCGTCGCGGTGAAGATCGCGCTGCCGTTCGAGTACACGGCGATGTCCGTCGTGCCGCCGCCGATGTCGAGCAGCACCACGCCGACCTGACGTTCTTCGGGCAGCAGCGTCGCGGCGGAACTGGCCAACGGTTCGAAGACCAGGCCCGCGGCTTCGAGCCCGGCGCGATGGACGCACTTCATCACGTTCGTGATGAACGTCTGTCCGCCGGTGATGATGTGCGTGTCGACTTCGAGCCGGCCGCCGGCCATGCCGACGGGGTCCTCGACGCCTTCCTGGCCGTCGACGGTGAAGTAACGCGGAAGCGCGTGGATGATCTGCCGGTCCGCGGGAAGATTGATGATCTTGCTCGCGTCGACCACGCGGCGCACGTCGGCCGCGGTCACTTCGCGGTCCTCGGAAGAGACGGCAACGACGGCGCGATTGTTCGTGCTGCGGATGTGATCGCCGGTTATGGCGACGTAGACCTCGGAGATGTGGACGCCGGCCATGCGCTCGGCCTTTTCCGTCGCCGCCTCGATGGACTTGATCGTCTCCTCGAGATCGACCACCACGCCCTTGCGCATTCCGAGCGACGGCGCCTCGCCGACCCCGAGAATCTCGAGCCCACCGGGGCCTTCGGCAGCGACCACCGCACAGGTCTTGGTCGTCCCGATATCGAGCCCACAAACGGTCTCGTTCTTCATCCGGTCTCGGCGTTCTCCAAAGGCAGCAAGTGAACCCCTAGATATTGGGGACGCCGACCGGAATCCCTACAAGGTGTGCCGGAGGGCGGGTCTTCCCGGGGGCAGTTTCGCCCCGGACGAGGACCTCCTTGCGAATAGCCTGTGGATGTTAAAGGATGGGGGCCTTTCTGCCGACCATACTGGCAGTATGGAATCGAGCCGCACAAATCTAGAGCGCGGGCTGTTTCGGGCGTTCGGCCTGATCATCCTGACCGTATTGCTGATGGTCCCCGTCGCGATCTACGCGATGGATCAGATCGGCCAGCAAGCCGCAGAACTGCACGACCAGATCATCAAGGGCCAGCTCGCTTACGCCCAGGTGCTGAGCGACGCGAACAGCCTGCGCGCGGCATCGCTCGAGGCGGCGACCAATCCCGATGCGGCGCGCGCCGCACAGCAGCTGACGCTCGCGACGGCGCTCGTGAAATCGTTCCCGGACGACGCGCGCAAGATGGTCGATCTCTTCTGCCCGGTCGATAAGAACGCGAAGGCGGACGACACCGCATCGGCCTGTTCCAAACGCAACGATAGCATCGGCAAGCTCGTCGACGCGTTCAACAAGAGCGCGAGCGCGTACGATTTCCAAGCGCTCTCCGCGGTGAGCCTGCTCTCCGGCGGCAAGAAGGGCGACGCGCTCAAGCAGATCAACGGCCCGTCTTCGAGCGCGTACGAGCAGCAGAGCAAGGACGGCCAGGCCGTTCTGCAGGCGCTCAACGTCTCGGCCGACGACCGCTACGCGCAGCTGCGCAAGGTCAGCCAATACGCGCTCTTCGCCATGATCGCGTTCGCCGCGATCGCGGTGATCATCTGTCTCATCTCGTTCGCGAACTTCCGCCGCCGCATGCTGCAGGGCCTCGGCCGCTGCGTCGACGTCTTCGAATCGATGGGCCGCGGCAATCTGACCAGCCGCGTCGGCTGGACGGGCAACGATCTGCTCGGACGCCTGGGTTCGTCGATCGACGATCTCGGCGGCCAGCTCGGCGGGATGATCGCGCAGATCCAATCGGCGGCGCACACCGTGCGCGGCGCATCGGAACAGTCGACCAAGGTCGCGCTGCAGGTCGACGCGCGCATGAAGGAAGAGCTCGAAGCGCTCGGCGAGGCGCTCTCGTATTCGGGCGACGTCAGCGGCACCGCCGGCACGGTCGCGGATAGCGCCGAAGCGGTCTCGCGCCGCGTCAGCGACATCTCCAGCGCCGTCGCGGAGATGACCGCATCCATCCAAGAGATGGATACCAACCTGCTCAACCTCGCGACCGTCGTCGAACAGGCCGTCGCGAACACGCAAGAGATGTCGGCATCGATCGTGCAGGTCGCCGGCAACGCCGAGCGCGTGCGCAGCGAATCGACCGTCACCGATCAGCAGGTGCGCGACGGACGTAACGAAGTCGCCGCGCTCTCCAAGGGCATGGCCTCGATCAGCGAGACGGTCGCCGACGTCGTCAGCGAGATGCAGAACCTCGATCACGCATCGCGCCAGATCGGCGAGATCCTCGGCCTCATCGAAGAGATCGCGGACCAGACGAACCTGCTCGCGCTCAACGCGGCCATCGAAGCGGCGCGCGCCGGCGAACACGGCCGCGGCTTCGCGGTCGTCGCCGACGAGGTCCGCAAGCTCGCCGAGAACTCCGCCAGTTCGACCAAGCAGATCGGTCAGCTGGTCGCCGACATCCAGCGCCGCACCGGCGCGGTGCTCGACCGTACGGCGCGCGCGAACAACCTCGTCCAGAACAACGCCGAGTCGGCGCGCACCGTCACCGGCATGATCGAGACGATCTCCGGACGCGTCACCGACATGGCGCACCTGGTCAGCGAGATATCGATCGCCACCACCGAACAGGCCCGCGCTTCCGAAGAGCTGGCCAAGGCTTCCGAGCAGATGGGCGCCATGACGCACGAAGCGGCGGCGACCATGCGCGAGCAGGCGATCACCTCCAACCAGATCCTGGAAAGCGTTTCCGAGATCGAGAACCGGACGGCGCAAGTCGCCCGGGCTTCTACCGAGCAGCAGTCCTCGATCGAGGCCCTGGCCTCCCGTATCCAGCGGTCCAGCGACCTCGGCACCAAGAACTCGGAGGCCATGGGCGAGATGTCCCAGAGCGCCGACGAGGTCCACGCCCAGGCCGGCTCCCTCGGGGACCTGGTCGGCCAGTTCGAGACCGGCCACGCTGCGGTTTCGGGCGCTTCACAAAAAAATACCCAACAGGCCCTAGAAGAACAAGGGTCACTTGCGCTATCATCCTAGACTAGGTTGCTGCTCTTAACCCTTTAACTACCTGGAGTACCATGCGAAACACCGTTCTCTCGCTCGGCCTGCTGGCCGCGCTGGCTGCCCCTGCGGCGGCAATAGCCGGCACGACTATCGACGCCAGCCTCATCCCCGACGGCACCTATACGGTGAAAGTCGAGAAAGTCGTCGACTCGAAGCACATCTTCGTCTCGATGGATAACGGATCGCAGACCACGCTTTCGGCCGGTCGTTCGACCGTCGATTTCGGCAAAGTCGCCGTCGGCGATTCGCTGAAGCTCTCGACGTCGAAGGGAACCGTCCTGGTCTATCTGGACCTCAGCAAGTAGATCTTCGCCGATACCGGCACGCGCCCGGAGCATCGCTCCGGGCGCTTTTTTATTTGTAGCGGACGACCGGCGTGTTCGGCGCGCGCAGGTCGATCGCGGCTATCGGTTTGCCCTTGGCCAGTTGCGAGCGGATCGGCTCGAGCAAGGCGATCTTCTTCTGCAGATCCTCGCCGTCGTCGCCGAGCAGTACGACCAGTCCGTCGCGCATCGTCACGATGAGGCTCTCGTACTTGTCGTAGCGCAGCCGCACGGGGTCGGCGTGCGCGGCGCGCAGCGCATATACGTCGTCGCGCATCGCGATGACCTGGGGATCGGAGACGAAGGCGCCGGGGCTCGGCGCGAGCGGTCTGCTCGGCACGATGGCCGGTTCGGACGTCGCTCCGTCGTCGGCGTAGAGCACGCGCAGGTCCCGATCAAGCACGTAGCGGCGGCCGCCGGGCGGATCGAGCGCGAACGCCGGCGCGCGCAGCGTCACCGCGATCCTCACGCTCGCGGGCAGGCCGCGATGGATCGACGCGGTCGCGATCAGCGGGATCGCTTCGACGCGCTTGGCCATCGCGCGCGCATCCTGCAGCCAGAGGTTGCGCTGCGGATCGACCTTCGCGGCGGCGAGGATCTGCGCGGCGGCGATGGGACCGTTGCCGACGACGATCACCCGCGTCGGATAGAACCCGCGCCAGGTCAGCGCGACGTATGCGGCGACCGTGCCCGCGAAGAGCGCGACGAGCGCGAGGATCCAGAACGGACGCAGACGCGAGGCCGCGGACTTCTTCTGCCGGCGGGGGCGGGACGCGGTGCGGCTCATGCGAGCACGTACCGTTCGATGGCTTCGGCGGCGCCGTCGTCCGCGATCGACCCGACCACGACGTCGGCTTCGGCAAGAAGTTCCGGCGGCGCTCCGCCCATGGCGATCGCGAACCCGGCGGCGCGCAGGAGCGGCGCGTCGTTCCACGCGTCGCCGACGGCCGCGACCTCGTCCATGGCGATGCCCAGGCGCTCCGCGACGAAGCGCAACGCGTCGCCCTTGTCCACCGTCGGATTCATCACTTCCACGAACTCGGGATAGCTGCGCGTGACGTAGGCCCGATCTCCGAGCCGTTCGCGGAGCACGTCGGCGAAGCGCTCCGCATCCGGCGGATCGGCGACGAGCACGGCTTTGGTCGAGCCGCGTCCGGCGAACGTTTCGGCGAGCGACGGGACGACGATCGGGGCCACGCGCGAGACGTCCTCGTAGATCTTGGCGAAGCGATCTTCGTCTTCGCAGTAATAGCGGTCGTCGCGATAGAGCTGGACGTAGGCGCCCAGATCGTGCGCGGCATCCAGCACGTCGCGCGCTTCGGCGGGGCCCAGCGGATCCTCGCGCAGGATCGTATCGTCCCCCGCGTCGACGACCTGCGCGCCTTGATAGCACACGACGGGCGCCGTGAAGCCGAGGCCGCGCGCGAAGGCGACCGCGTTGCGATACATCCGTCCGGTCGCGACCAGACCGATGACGCCGCGATCGCGCATCGCTTCGATCGCGGCGAGCACGCGCGGACGGACTGTTTGATCGCGTCCGATCAGCGTGCCGTCGAGATCGAAGGCGACGAGTTTGAAACGGCTCACCGGGCGCGCATCCGCGCGGTCTCGGCGTGCTGGGCGAGCCCTTCGTATTCGGCGAACGCCGCCAGCGCCGCGGCGTCGCCGCGCATCCGCTCCTCGCTGTTCGCGACGACCGTGTAGGTCCGCAGGAAATCCGCCGTGGAGAGGCCCGACGAGAACCGCGCGGCGCCCGAAGTCGGGAGGACGTGGTTGGTGCCGGCGAGATAGTCGCCGCAGGCCACCGGCGTCCGCGCGTTGGCGAAGATTGCGCCCGCGCGCCGGATGCGCGGCAAGTAGGCTTCCGGATCGCGCACTTGCAGGGAGAGGTGCTCCGGCGCGAAGCCGTCGATCACGGCGAAGATCTCCTCGCGCGTCGCCGCTTCGACGAGCCAGAGCCCGTTCGCGAGCGCCGCGGCGACGATCTCGCCGCGCGGCAGGGTCGCGACGTCGAGATGGTCGAGCAATTGCGCGCAGGCCTCCAAGAGCGCGCGCGATTCCGAGACGACCGCGACTCGTGCGAGCGGATCGTGTTCGGCCTGCGCGAGCAGTTCGCCGACGACCAATTCGCTCGCGGCGTCGTCGTCGGCGACCACGAGCACTTCGCTCGGACCGGCCAAACCGTCGATGGCACACGCGCCGAAGACCTGACGCTTCGCCTCCGTCACCCAGACGTTGCCCGGGCCGACGATCTTGTCGACCGGCGCGATGGACGCGGTTCCGTACGCGGCCGCCGCGATCGCCTGCGCGCCGCCGACGGCGTAGAGCTCGTCGACGCCGCACAGGCTGCATGCGAAGAGCACGGCGGGATGGATGCCGCCGTCGCGCTGGGGCGGGGTGAGCACGATGACCCGCTCGACGCCCGCGATCTTCGCGGGCACCGTCGTCATCACGACGGACGACGGCAGCGGCGCGGAGCCTCCGGGTACGTAGGCCGCGACGGCGCGCAGCGGCACGTACGCGAACCGGTATTCCGTCCCGTCGTCGTCCGTATAGGCGATATCGTCGCGCAGCTGCCGCCGGTGGAACGCGGCGACCCGATCGCGCGCGCGCTCTATCGCGGATGCGACCTCGGGCGGGACGAGCCTGCGCGCCCGCTCGAGCATCGGGATGGCGACGCGCAGGCGCCCCGCATCCGCCTGCGGATCGTCGAAGCGTCGCGTGTAATCTTCCAGCGCCGCATCGCCGCGCGCGCGCACCTCGGCGACGATCGCGCGCACGCCCTCTCGCACGTCCGGCGCCGGGTCCCAGCCGCCGCGGTAGAGTCCGGCGAGCGCCGCCCGGTCCGAGGCGCGGACGACGGAGATCATCGCAGTTCCAATCGCCGCAGCAGTTCGACGATGGCCTCGTATTTCGCGCGGAAGCGCACGGGGTTGACGACGAATCGCGCGGTCGATTCCCCGATCGTCTCGACTTCCACCATGTCGTGCGCCTGCAGGGTGCTGCCGGTCGCGACGAGGTCGACGATCACGTCGGCGAGACCGACGAGCGGCGCGAGTTCGACCGAACCGTGGAGTTTGACGATCTCCGAAGGCAGGTCGCGCTCGGAGAAATAGGCTTGCGCCGAACGGGCGAACTTCGTCGCGACGCGCAGGAACGTGGGGTAACGCGCGCCCTCGTGATAGTTGTCGGAGCGCCGCGCCGCGACCACCAGACGGCACGCGCCGAACCCGAGATCCGCCAGTTCGCTCACCGACCGGTCCGTCTCCCACAGCGTGTCCTTGCCGACGATGCCGCAATCCGCCGCGCCGAACTCCACGTAGGCGGGGACGTCGGTCGCGCGGAGCAAGAGCAGGTCGGCGCCGCCGTCTTCGGAGGGTACGTGCAGCAGCCGGCCGGTATCGCGCGGCACGACGATGCCGGCGCGCGCCAGACGCCGCACGCTCTCCGCATAGAGGCTGCCTTTCGGGACGGCGATCGTCAACCGATCGATGATCGCGTCTCCTCGTCGAGTTCCACGAGCACTTCTTCGACGCCGCCGCCGTCCGTTCCGACGAGGACGCGCGGGATCGCCTTGTGGCGCGCGTACGCCAGCAGTTCCTCGCGGCTCAGATCGCGCGTGTCGACGCGGACCCGCAGGCCCTTCGCGCGCTCCGCCTTCGCCGCGGCGTCGGCGTGGCTGCCGACCAGGACGTCGACTTCGTTGCGCGGCCGTTCGTCCGCGCGCCGCCGTTCCAGCGCGAGCAGGATGCGCTCGACGCCGACCATCCAGCCCACCGCCGGCACGTCGTAGCCGAAGCGCGGCAGCAGCCGGTCGTAGCGCCCGCCGCCGCAGAGCGAGAAGCCGAGGTCGCCGATATATCCTTCGAAGACGAAGCCCGTATAGTACTGCAGGTCGCGCAGCAGCGCGAAGTCGATGTTGATGCGCTCGGAGTAGCCGAGGGCATGCGCGCGCGCGAGGATCCCTTCGAGCCGGCCCAGCGCCGCTCGCGACTCCGGGGTCGCGCAGATCGGCCGGACCAGTTCGAGCACGTCGTCGCGCCCGCGCGTCATCGTCAGCCGAAGCACCGTATCGAGCGCGTCCCCGCCGCGCGCCGTCGCGAAGGCCTTGAGCGCGACGAGATTGCGGTCCGAGATGAGGGCCTTGCATGCGTCGAGATCGTCGCCCGTCAGCCCGGCCGCGGCCAGCGCGCCGTCGACGATGGCCGCATCGTTGATGTCGAAGCGCGCGTCGGAGAGGCCCACGGCATCGAGCGTCTCGATCGCCATGAACAGCGCTTCCGCATCGGCCGCCGGCCCGGCGGCACCGATCAGCTCCGCGCCGGCCTGGGTGAATTCGCGCATGCGTCCGAGCTGCGGTTCTTCGTACCGGAACGCCGGTGCGACGTACGAGATCCGGAGCGGAAGCGAAGCGTGACGCAGGCGCGCCGAGACGACGCGCGCGATCGGCGTGGTCATCTCGGTCCGCAGGGCCAGCGACTGTCCGAGCGGATCGTTGAAACGGAAGGTCTGCTGCATGAGCCGCTCGCCGAGGCCCTGCGCCAAGGCCTCGGTCGACTCGAACGTCGGCGTCAGCACCTCCGCATAGGACCACGAACGGAAGACCTCGCGGATCTTCTCCTCGATCTCGCGTTTGTACGCGTACTCTTGCGGGAGCCAGTCCCGCACGCCCGGAGGCAATCTCACGTCACGGTGCTCCTTCGGAAACGTTGCCCGCGCCGCAGATGCGTTCCAACTCGCCGCGGACGCGCGGATCCGATGCGACGGACTTGGGCATCTGCTGCCATTTCGCGCCGGCATGCATCACCACGGGGACGTCGCCGGGCCACTCTTCCAAGAGCAGCGCCAACCGGTCGACCTGTTCGCGCTTCGCGACGGTGACGTGCCAGCCGCGCGGACGCAGCGGCACGTCCATCCGCGCCGGAGGCACGAACGCCTTGACCTCGTTCGCGCTGACCGAAAGTTCGAGCGGCGTATCCTCGCCCGCCGTCGTGCCCGGGCGTTCGCGGCGGCGCGCGCGGCCCTTCACGACCAGGATGCGATCGGCTTCGAAGAGCCCCTGGACGTCGCCGTAGAGCTTGGAGAAGACGACGACGTCGACGCTGCCGCTCGTGTCTTCCAACTGCGCGATCAGGATCTGCGTTCCGCTCTTGGTCATCGTCCGGCGCACGCCGACCACCAGGCCGGCGATGGTCACGTCGTCCTCGTCGTCGGAGTTGCGCAAATCCTTCACGAGCGTCGCGCCCATCCGCACCAGATGCTCCTGGACTTCCGAGAGCGGATGGCCGGAGACGAAGATGCCCAGCGTTTCGCGTTCCCACTGCAGCATCTCGCCCTTCGAGGGCGGCGGCATGAGCCGCAGCGTCGGGACGAGCGCGGGCGCGTGCTCCGCGGCGTCGCCGAAGAGCGAGAACTGCCCCGTTTCGGCGTCGCGCGTCGCGGTCGCGGCGATGTCCATGGCCGCGTCGACGGCCTCGAGCTTCTGCGCGCGATTCCCCGGCAGATCGTCGAGGGCGCCGCATTTGATCAGCGCCTCGAAGACGCGGCGGTTCACCTGCTTCGAATCCACCCGCTTGGCGAGATCGAAGAGGTCGGCGAAGCGGCCGTCGCGGTCGCGCGCGGCGATGATCGATCGCACCGCACCCTCGCCGACGCCCTTGACCGCGGCCAGGCCGAAGCGGATGCGTTCGCCCACCACGGCGAAGTCGACCAGCGATTCGTTGACGTCGGGCGGCAGGACTTCGATGCCCGTCTTCTTCGCCTCGTCGATATACTCGACGAGCTTGTCCGTCTTGTCGCGCACCGACGTCATCAGCGCGCTCAGATATTGAAGCGGATGGTTCGCCTTGAGGTACGCCGTCTGATAGGCGATCCAGCCGTACGCGGCGGCGTGCGACTTGTTGAACCCGTAGCCCGCGAACGGCTCGACGAACGCGAAGATCTCGTCGGCGAGCTGCGACGTCATGCCCGACGTCGCGACCGCGCCTTCGACGAATTTCTTCTTATAGACGGGGATCTTCTCTTTCTGCTTCTTCCCCATGACCTTGCGGAGTTCGTCGGCTTCGCCCATCGAAAAGCCGGCGACGTCGCGCGCGATCTGCATCACCTGCTCTTGGAAGATCGCGATGCCGTAGCTCTCGGCGAGGATCGGCTCGAGTTTCGGATGCAGGTACTTCGATTTCGTGCGGCCGTGCTTGCTGCTGATGAACTGCGGGATCCAGTCCATGGGGCCCGGACGGTAGAGGGCGACCAGCGCGATGATGTCGTCGAAGCGCGACGGCTTGAGCTCCACGCAGACGCGTTTCATCCCGTCCGATTCGAGCTGGAACACGCCGACCGTCTCGCCGCGGCCGAGCATCTCGAAGGTGCGCGCGTCGTCGTCCGGGATCGTCGCGAGGTCGAACGCCGGATCGGTGGTGCGCCGGATCTCTTCGACGGCGGCCGCCATGACGGTGAGGTTGCGCAGGCCCAGGAAGTCCATCTTGAGCAGGCCGATCTTCTCGACCCACTCCATGTCGTATTGGGTGTTGATGCCGCCTTCGCCGAACTTCACCAGCGGCGCGTAGTCGATGATCGGCTCGGCCGAGATCACGACGCCGGCGGCGTGCGTGCCGGCGTTGCGCGCCAGCCCTTCGATATCGCGCGCCGTATCGAGCAGTTTACGCATATCGGGGCGGGTCGCGTAGATCGCCTTCAGTTCGGGGATCTGCTCGAGCGCCGCGCCGATGCTCAGGCCGGCGGGACCCGACGGGATCAGTTTCGCGATCTTGTCGACGTCGGGCAGCGGCACGCCGAGCGCGCGTCCGGCGTCGCGCACCGCCGCGCGCGCGGCCATCGTGCCGAAGGTCACGATCTGCGCGACCCGGTCCTTGCCGTATTTCTCGGTGACGTACGCGAGGACTTCCTCGCGCCGGTCGACGCAGAAGTCGGTATCGATATCCGGCATCGAGATGCGATCCGGATTGAGAAAGCGCTCGAAGAACAGGTTGAACTTGATCGGATCGAGATCCGTGATCTTGAGCACGTAGCTGACGATGGATCCGACGGCCGATCCGCGGCCCGGACCGACCGGGATGCCGTTGTCGCGCGCGTACTTGATGAAGTCCCAGACGATGAGGAAGTACGACGAGTAGCCCATCTTGGTGATGACGCCGAGTTCGTAGTCCAGCCGCTCGCGCAGGACCGGATCGGCCGCGGCGCGTTCGGCGCCGTACCGCTCGATCAATCCCGCCTCGCACCGCTCGCGGAGATAGACCTCCGCCGTCACCTCGTCGAGCGGCGGCCCGTCGGGCTTCTCGGCCGGCTGCGGCACCGGGAATTGCGGTAGGTGGAAGATGTTCTCCGGGATCTTGATGTCGATGCGCTTGGCGATCTCGACGGTGTTGAGGCAGGCCTCGGGCAGGTCGGCCCAAAGGTCGTACATCTCGTCGGCCGATTTTACGTAGAACTGATCGGAGTAGAACTTCATGCGCGACGTATCGGCGACGGTCTTGCCGGTACCGATGCAGAGCAGCACGTCGTGCGCGGGCGCGTCGCGACGGTCGAGGTAGTGCGAGTCGTTGGTCGCGACGATCGGCAGGTTCAACTCGCGCGCGACCTTGACGAGGCCGGTGTTGATGACGTCTTCCTCGGGCATGCCGTGACGCATCACTTCGATGTAGAACCGGTCGCCGAAGATCTCTTCGAAGACCTTCGCGTTCTTCTTCGACGTCTCGAAGTCGTTCTTGAGCAACGGCGCGGCGACCATGCCCGACATGCAGCCGGAGAGCACGATCAGTCCGCGGTTGTGCTTCTCGAGCAAGTCCAGGTCGATGCGCGGCTTGTAGTAGTAGCCTTCGAGGAAGCCCTTGGAGATGAGCGCCGTGAGGTTGCGGTAGCCTTCGAGGTCGGCGGCGAGCAGCGTGACGTGCGCCTCGTCGCGCACCGTCCGGTCGAAGCGGCCGCGCGGCGCGATGTAGGCCTCGCACCCGATGATCGGCGCGAGTTTGTGGTCCCGGGCCGAATAATAGAACTCCATCGCCCCGTACATGACCCCGTGGTCCGTCAGGGCCACCGCCGGCGATCCGCCCTCGGCCGCCCGACGGCACAAGGAATCCACCCGGCAGGCTCCGTCCAGGAGGGAGTACTCCGAGTGCACGTGGAGGTGGACGAACTGGTTCACGGACCCCTAAACTTCGGCGGCGGGCGGCAAAGGACTAAAGAAAAGCGGAAACCTGACGTTACCTTAAAGGATGGGTTCTGACCTGTCCCCTGGGGGAGAGACCGGCGACCTCAAACTTGAGATCGACCGGCTGAAGTCGCGTATCGCCTTGCTCGAGGCCGAGCGGGACGAGTATGCCCAACAGAACGCCGAGCTGTTCGTATTGCAGCAGGTCTTTTCGACGATCAATTCCACCCTCGAGATCAACGACATCCTTTCGATGGTCCTCCGCGGCGTGGTCGAGGCCCTGAAGTTCAAACGGGTCATCCTCTTCGACGTCCAGCCCGACACGCAGGTCGTCCGCCGGCTCGAATGCGATGCCATGGGTCAGGTCACGCACACCCTAGACCCCCGCGATTACCGCACCGGTTCCACCCTCTACGACGTCGCCCACGGCGACCTCCAGCTGGCCTTCGGCACCGCGGAGGATACCGATAAGCCGCTCGACGATACCCGGGCCGCCTACTGCCTGGCGCCGCTGGTCGCTCGCGACGTCGTCCGCGGCCTGCTCTACGCCGACGATCCGCCGGAATCGGAGATCACCGAGAACCAGCTCCGGGTGCTACTCGACTTCTCGTCGCAGGCCGCCGTGGCCGTCGAGAACGCGCGCCTGTACGAAGAGACCCGGCGCCTGCTGGAAGAGACCCAACGGCTGGCGCTGACCGATAGCCTGACCGGGATCCCGAACCGGCGCGCGCTGACCGAGATGCTGGAGCGCGAACTCCATACGTCCGAGCGCTACGACACCCCCTTCGCATTCGTCATCCTCGATCTGGACGACCTCAAGCGGATCAACGACTCGGGCGGCCACAGCCTGGGCGACCTGGCCCTCAAGCGCTTCGCCCAGGTCCTCAAGAAGAACGCCCGCAAGGGCGACATCATCGCCCGGTACGCCGGCGACGAGTTCGTCATCGTCATGGCGCAGAGCGACCGCGCCCAGACGGAGCACGGCGTCGAGCGCGTCCTCGGGGCCCTGCGCCGCAACGGCCTGGCTTCGTCGATCGGCATCGCCATGTTCCCGGCCGACGGCACCGACGGCCAGACGCTCTTCTTCTCGGCGGACGAGGCGCTCTATCAGGCAAAACAGGCCGGCAAGAACCAGTACCGGTTCTTCACGGGCAAGGCGGCCGGAAGCAGCCATTCCGCCTAAGGGTGGCCTTTCCGGACCCGCGACCTTGGTAGTGGGGATGCTCCGTTTGGAAAGAGTATAACGAAGCAAAGCAGCCTTTAGGAAACCAGGAAGGTCCATGTGATCAAGCACGACGTCGTCGTCATCGGTGGCGGTTTGGCGGGCATGCGCGCGGCGGTCGAAGCGGCCGAGCGCGGAGCCGATGTCGCCATCGTCTCCAAGATGCATCCGGTCCGCAGCCACTCCGGCGCCGCGCAGGGCGGCATCAACGCCGCGCTTGGCAACCGCGAGGAGGACTCGACCGAAGCGCACACGTTCGATACGGTCAAAGGCTCGGACTATCTGGGCGATCAGGACGCGATCGAGGCGATGTGCACGGACGCGCCCAAGCAGATCGTCTGGCTCGAGCATCGCGGCTGCATCTTCTCCCGGCTTCCCGACGGGCGCATCGCCCAGCGCCCCTTCGGCGGCGCGGGCACTCCGCGTACGTGCTATTCGGCCGACGTCACCGGACTCGTCATCCTGCACACGCTGTGGGAACAGCTCGAGCGCTTCGGCGTCAAGGTCTACGAAGAATATTTCTGCACGGCCCTCTGCGTCGAGGACGGCATCGGCACGGGCGTCGTCGCCTATAACATGCGCAACGGCGAACTCGAACTGATCACCGCCAAGGCGACGATCTTCGCGACCGGCGGCGCCGGCCGCATGTACCTCAAGACGACCAACGGGTACGCCTCGACGGCGGACGGCATGGGCATCGCCTATAAGGCGGGGATACCGCTCATGGACATGGAGTTCATGCAGTTCCATCCGACGACGCTCAAAGAGAACGGCGTGCTGATGACCGAAGGCGCGCGCGGCGAAGGCGCGTACCTGCTCAACTCGCTCGGCGAACGCTTCATGTTCAAATACGCGCCGAACAAGGGCGAACTCGCCTCGCGCGACGTCGTCTCGCGCGCCGAATGGACGGAGATCCTCGAAGGCCGCGGTGTCGACGGCTGCGTGCTGCTCGACATGCGCCATCTCGGACGCGACAAGATCCTCGAGCGCCTTCCGCAGATCCGCGAGCTCGCGCTCGACGCGACCGGCAAGGACGCCATCGACGAGCCGATCCCGATCCTGCCGGGCGCGCACTACACCATGGGCGGCATCGAGACCGACCTGCACGGCGCGACCCGCATCCCCGGCGTCTACGCCGCGGGCGAATGCGCGTGCGTGAGCGTTCACGGAGCGAACCGTCTGGGCGGCAACTCGCTGCTCGATACGATCGTCTTCGGCGCCCGCTCCGCGGCCCACGCCGTCGAATACATCAAGGCCGTCGGCGACGTCAAGCCGAGCACGCGCACGCTCGAACGGGAGCGCGACCGCGTCGCCGATCTGCTCTCGCGTACGAGCGGCACCCGCTCGCCGCAGCTGCGTCACAAGATGAACGTGACGATGAGCGAGAACACCTTCATCTTCCGCAACGAAGCGCAACTCGCCAAGGCCGTCGACGACCTCGTCGCCGTCCGCCGCGAGTTCGACGCCGGCGTCTACGTCATGGACAAATCCAAGACGTTCAACACCGACCTCGTGTCGGCGTTCGAGACGGACTTCCTCATCGACGTGTCGCTCGCGCTCGCGACCGGAGCGCTGCATCGCAAGGAATCGCGCGGCGCGCAGGCCCGCACGGACTTCCCCGATCGCGACGACGAGAACTGGATGAAGCACACGCTGGCGTGGCGTCAGGACGGCGCGCCGCCGCGTCTGGACTATTCGCGCAAGGCGAAGATCACCAAATGGGAACCGACGGTGAGGTCGTACTGAGTCATGGCTAAGATCACGCTCGACATCTTCCGCTTCGACGAAGCCGTCGATACGATTCCGCATCGCGACAAGGTCGTGGTCGACATCCCCGAGACGACCACCGTCCTCGACGCGCTCGAATACGCCAAGGCCGAGGTCGACGGCTCGATCTCGTTCCGCCGTTCGTGCCGCTCGGCGATCTGCGGATCGTGTTCGATGAACGTCAACGGCGTCACGGGCCTGGCGTGCAAGACCCCATGCAACACGGTGATGGACGAGACCGGCACGGTCAAGATCGACCCGATGCCGAACTTCCAGCCGATGAAGGACATGGTCGTGCATATGGACCCGTTCTGGGACAAATATGCGCGCCTCAAACCCTATCTCCAGCCGGCCGACAAGGATTCCGATCACGCCACCGAGCGCCGCGTCTCGCCCGAAGACATGCAGAAGCTCGTCGACGTCGCCAACTGCATCATGTGCGCGACCTGCTACGCGCTCTGCCCGGTCGTCAGCGTCGACCCGGCCTTCGCCGGCCCCGCCGCGATCGCGTACGCGTACCGCTTCATCGAAGACGTGCGCGACGGCGAGCGCAAAGAGCGCATCGCCCAGATCTCGGAAGACTACCTGTGGCTCTGCGCGCACTGCTACGCGTGCTCGTACTGTCCCAAGCACGTCAATCCGAACGACCGCATCATCGACGTCAAGCGCGCCGCCATCAGCGAGCGCGTGATGATGGACGAGCGCGGACCCCGTCACGCGCTGACCGTCGTCAAGACGATCAAACAGACGGGCATGCTCGCCGAGACGGAACTCATCCAGGGAACGGTCGGACGGTTCAACATCATCGGCCTGCTCAAGGTCGCGCCGCTCGGCCTGCGCATGGCGAGCAAGGGCAAACTGCCGCCCATCTTCCTGAAACCCATTCCCAAGGTCGATGAAGTCCGTACGATCATCGAGTCGCTGGAGGTCCCGGTAGCATAATGTCCGCAACGCTTCTCCCCGAAGAACGCCCGCTCGATTCGCACAAACGCACGCGATCGTCCGAGACCAAACGCTATGGGTTCTTCCCCGGCTGCGTCGCCAAAGAGTCGTGCAAGGAGCTCTTCAACTCGACGATGCTGCTCGCCGACAAGCTCGGCATCGAACTCATCGAACTGACCGCGGCCTCGTGCTGCGGCGCATCGGTCGTCAACGACGTCAACCGCGACGTGGCCCGCGTGCTCAACGCGCGCACCTACGCGCAGGCGGAGGCCCTCGGCCTCGACGACGTGATCACGATCTGCTCGACCTGCACCGGCCACATGCGCGCGGCCAATAAGGAACTGCTCGAGAGCGAAGAGCGGATGGCGCAGGCCAACTCCATCCTCGGGAAGTTCGGCGCCAAGTACGACGGGAACATCGTCGTGCGCCACCTGCTCTGGCTGCTCATCGACGACATCGGTCTGGACAAGCTCAAGTCGATGGTCGTCCGTCCGCTCAACGGGTTGAAGGTCGCGCCGTTCTACGGCTGCCACATCATCCGTCCGGAGTCGGTCAACGGATGGGAATCGGCGCGCAACCCGCACTCGCTCGAGGACATCATCGAAGCCATCGGCGGCGAAGCCGTCGACTACGCCGGCAAGACGCGCTGCTGCGGCTTCCACATCCAGCTCGAGAAGGACAACGTCGCCGCCAACATGGTCGGCCAGAACATGCGCATGGCGCAGGATCACGGCGCGGAGGCGGTGCTCACGCCGTGCCCGCTCTGCCATCTCGCCCTCGACGGCTACCAGCAGGACGCGGCCGCCCGCTGGGGCCGCACCGATCTACCGACCTTCCATCTCCCGCAGCTGGTCGCGTTCGCGCTCGGCGTCCCCGCGGAGAAGCTGGGCCTCAACAAGCACCTCATCGACCCGCGCACCGTCCTGGTGGATCGCGACCTGATCGCCTGACCTGCGCCGTAAGGAGTCTCCATGAAGCTCGAACCCTATCTCTGCTTCTACGGGAAGACCGAAGAGGCGCTCAACTTCTACGCCAAGGCCCTCGGAGGGACGTTCGAGATCAATCGCTACGAGGGCTCGCCCGCGGCCGAAGGCGCGCCGCCCGAGTTCTTGCAAAAGGTCCTCCACTCGACGTTCACCGGCGACGGCTTCAGCTTCATGGCGTCCGACGGCCGCCCCGGATCGGTCCCGAACGGCTCGCAGTCGACCGAGATCTCGCTCTGCCTCTCGACGTCCGATGCGGGCGCAGGCCGGCGGGCATTCGACGCGCTCGCCGAAGGCGGCACCGTCACCATGCCGTATGAGGACGCCTTCTGGGGCGGCACGTTCGGAATGGTCGACGACAGATACGGCGTCAGTTGGATGGTGATGGGCGGTCGCGGATAGGGCGTTCGCCTCTAGGGGGACGGGCTCACGGATGTACAAAGCCGTCCTCGGCTTCGAGGACGGCTTTTTTGTTGTGCTTGCGGTTGTAGGTCTTCTTGGATTCGTGAGCGCCTGCGGGCCTCAGGTTCTCCGGCGCGCCGATGCGGCCGATGAGCTCCGAGAGACGCTTCTTCTTGCGTTTCGTCGCCATGATGGCACCTCCGAAGGGATTATACCCGTTCCGGGCAACCCGCGTTGCACGATGGGCCCCGAGCAGATCGACGCCGACCTGGAAGCCCTGCGCGACGGCGCGGTCCGCTGGGCGGCGATGCCCGCGCCCGCCAAAGCGGCCCTGCTCGCGAAGACGCGCGATGCGACGGCTGCGGCCGCCCGCGCCTGGACGTCCGCCGCCTCCCAGGCCAAGGGGATAGCGGGGACCGCCCTGGAGGGCGAGGAGGCCATTTCCGGGCCCTGGGCCGTCCTCTACGCCCTCAATCGCTATATCAGGACCCTGGACCAGATCGCCGCGACCGGCCGCCCGGAACTGCCCGCATCGCGGGTGCGCTCCAGGCCCGGCGGCCGATGCGTCGCCGAGGTCTTTCCGGCCACCGCATACGACCGGCTCCTCCTGAACGGGATAAGCGCCGAGGTCTGGATGCAGGACGGCGTGACGCCGGCCAACCTGAGCGAATCGATGGGCACCTGGTATGCCTCCGGACCGCGGCCGCCCCGGATCGCGCTCGTGCTCGGCGCCGGGAACATCGCGTCGATCGGTCCGCTCGACGTCCTCTACAAACTCGTCGCCGAGGGCGCCGCGGCGCTCCTCAAGACGAACCCCGTCAACGCCTATCTGCGCGAGCATTGGGAACGGGCGCTCGCGCCCCTGATCGATGGCGGGTACGTGCGCGTCGTCGACGGCGATGCCGCATTCGGCGCGCGCCTCTGCGCCGACGCCCGCGTCGACGAGATCCACATCACCGGAAGCCGGCGCAGCCACGACGCGATCCTCGCCGGTCTGCGCGAACGCGGCACCGAGAAGCCCATCTCGAGCGAACTCGGCAACGTCAGCCCGACGATCGTCGTGCCCGGCCGATGGAGCGACGCCGACTTCGAATTCCAAGCCGCGAACGTGGCGACGCAGAAGCGTCACAACGCGGGCTTCAACTGCATCGCCGCGCAGGTCCTGATCCTGCCGGCGGAATGGAGCGGCACGCCGCGACTGCTGGCGGCTTTGGAACGGGTGCTCGGATCGCTCGCGCCCCGGCCGCAATACTATCCGGGAGCTGCGACCCGGCACGCCGCCGCGACCGACGGACGCACCGTCGTCGCGGACGCGACCGTCCTCGTGCGCGCGGGCGACGAAGCGCTTGCGAGCGAGGTCTTCTGCGACGTCCTTGCGGTCGTTATGCTGCCGGGCAGCCTGCCGTCGTTCCTCCACGACGCCGTCGCGTTCGCCAACGACCGGCTCGAGGGGACGCTCGGCGCGAACATCGTCGTCCATCCGCTCACGGAAGCGGCGCACCCCGTAGCGATCGATGCGGCGATCTCCGATCTGCGCTACGGCTGCATCGGCGTGAACGCCTGGTCGGGCGTCGGCTATTTCATCGCCGAGACGCCGTGGGGTGCGTACCCGGGGAACGTGCCGGACGACGTCGGATCGGGCATCGGCGTCGTGCACAACGCCCACCTCTTCGCGAAGTCGCTCAAGAGCGTCGTGCGCGCGCCCTTCGCACCGTTTCCGCGCTCCCTCGGCGGCTACGGCAGCGCGCGGACGCTGCTGCCGAAGCCCCCGTGGTTCGTCACCAACGCCATGGCCGCACGCGTCGGCGAAGCTCTGTGCGACTTCGAGGCGAAGCCGTCACCAATTCGGGCGGCGAAGGTCGCCGCGCTCGCGCTGCGCGGGTAGCGCGGTCTTCGCCTCCCACCGGCGCATTCCGAGAACCACCAAGGCGATCACGCCGACGATCAAGAGCGTGTCCATAGGTCACCTCCACGAAGCGCGCATCGAACGAACCGCCGCTCCCACGGCCTTGACGATATCCGGTCCGTCGAACCCGAGGGAACGCGCCTGCGCTACGAAGCGCTCCGCGAGCTCCACGAGTTTGAGGCGATGCGGCGCGCGCGAGGCCCGCGCTCGATCGGCTACGTAAGTACCGCGGCCCCGCTCGACCACGAGCACGCCCTCGCGCTCGAGTTCCGCGTAGGCCCGGTTGACGGTATTCGGATTGACCTTCAGGGTGCTCGCGACGGCTCTCACCGCCGGAAGCCGGTCCCCACCGCGCAGCGAGCCGCGCGCCAGTGCGTGCAATATCTGATCGCGCAGCTGCACGTACACCGGGATGGAGGACCGTTCGTCCAGTCGTATTTCGTTCGTACGCATATTGTGTCTTAGTGTCCTAAGACACTAAGACACTAACAGCAAAAGGAGGGCGCGTCAAGTACGACGCGCCGGAACCGGGTCAGCCGAAGGCGTTCTGGACCGAGAGCTCCCACCGGTATCCGTCCGGATCGTGGAACCAGAGGCCGGCGTTCGGCGATCCCGGTGCTTCCTGTCCGATCTCGTCTCCGGGATCTTCCAGCGCGACCCGAGCTTCTCGAAGGCTCGCGAGCGCCATGCGCAGATCTTCCAGGCTCGCGAGGTGGAACGACATGTGCCCCAGCGTCCCCGGATGGGGCACGCCGCGATGGAAGACGATCGTCACGTCGGCGTTCGATACGGCCACGCCGTCCTCGAACTCGAAATCGACGGCGAGATCGAAAAGGCCCGTCCACCAAGCGGCCGACTTCTGCGGATCGCGGACGGAGAGACCGAAGTGCCCGACGGGCCCGAGATGGATGTTCATGCGTCGTACGTACCCGGCGCCGGCGAAAACGCTACGGCGTCAGATAGCGGAGCATGTCGCGCTTGTAGGCGCGGACGACGCGGTCGTAGCGCATGCCGAGGCGGTTGGCGACGGCGATGGAGGCCCGGTTCTCCGGGAGCACCAGGGCGCAGATCTGCGCGAGCCCGAGCGGGCCGAGCGCCCGATCGCGGACGGCGGCGGCGGCCTCGGAAGCGAGGCCCTTTCCCCAGGCCTCGCGCGCGAAGAGCCAGGCGATCTCGACGGCGCTGCCGTCGGGGACGTAGGTGATGCCGCACTCGCCGATCACCCAGCCGTCCTTCTTCTCCTCGACGGCCCAGATGCCGAAGCCGTCGCGCGCTTCGCGCTCGATCATCCGCTCGAGCACCCGGACGACCGCATCCGGCGCGAACGTACCCGCCGGGATGTAGCGCATGACTTCGGCATCGCAGAAGATCGCCTGCGCCCCTTCGACGTCGGCCGCGCGCCACGAACGGATGCGCAGGCGTTCCGTCTCGATCGGTATCATCGCGCTCGCAGCATCTGCAGCACGCGATCGACCGGCAGGCCGTAATACGTGATGCCGTTACGGCCGGTCATCGTCTTGGCCTCGAAGAGCGCGTCGTAGATGGCGGCCTGCGTGGCCTCCGCCGTCGCCGCGTACAGGGCGTTGAGCGAGGAATCGTCTTCCGGGGTCGCGATCGCCGGCGCGGCGATGTCGAAGTCGGCATTGCGGCGATAGATGCGCGTGGTCGAGAACGCGATGAAGAGATCGCCGCTGCCGACGTCGGACGTCAGCCCCGTCCGCCCCATGCCGAGCGCCGCGCGCTGCGCGAGGGCGCGCAGCTGCCGCGCGTCGAGCGGCGCGTCGGTGGCGACGACGACGTCGATGCTGCCGGAGGCCATGCGTCCGTGCATCGCGACCTTGTGCGGAAAGACCGGAAGGAGTTCGCCCTTGAGGCGCTCGCCCACGTGGACGCCGTCGATGGTCAGCTGCTCGCGCGAACTGCCGGTGTTGTCGTTCACCAGGACGCCGACGGTATAACCGCCGCGATCCTTCGGCAGCACGCGCGAGGCCGATCCGATCCCCGCCTTGAGCGCGAACGCCTTCATGCCGGTGCCGGCGCCGACGCTTCCGCGCGCGAACTGTCCGGGCTTCGCCGCGTCGATGAGCGCGGCGACGTCGGCGGCGGTCACGGCGCGCGCGCGTATGTCGTTGAGCGCCTGATCGTCGCATTCGGCGACGACCGGCAGGGGGACGTCGTCGCTCACGCCGACGCGCGGATAGCGTCCGAGCATCCACGAGATCACGCCGTCCGCGGCGCGCGGCACGTCGAGCGTATCGGTGAGCACGACGGGTTCTTCGAGATAACCCGCTTCGTCGATCCAGTGCGTGCCGGTCATCTCGCCGTTGCCGTTGAACGCGAGCGTCGCGGCGGCGACCTTGCGATTCCAGGGATCGTCGTTCGGCAGGACGACCGTCGCGCCGGTGCGCAGTGACGTGCCCGCGATCTTGGTCAGATGCGCGACCCGGACTCCGGCGACGTCGGTGATCCCGTCGAGCGGCCCGCTCGCGTACAGGCCGAAATGGAACGGCAGGACGGCTCCGGCACGAGGGCCGAGCGTGAGGGCGAGCGCGAGTGCGACAAAAGCGATACGAAGGGCGATACGCATTTCCTAAGTGTACCAAGCCCGCGAACGGGCGGCCTGCAGGCGCCCCATGCGGACTCGGCTAAGGGTCGCGGTGATGATGACCGCCCCCGAGCGCATCCGCGCCGCAAAGACCCACGCGAATCTCCCCGCGGCCGAACTCGTCGAGCACGCGCTCCGGCGCGGTGAAGGGGTCCTCGGAGCGGACGGGCAGTTCATCGTCGATACGCGCCCGCACACCGGTCGCTCGCCGAAGGACAAGTTCTTCGTCAAGGAACCCGGGAGCAGCGACCATATCGACTGGGGCGAGACCAACGCCGCCATCGACGAAGCGATCTTCGACAAGCTCTTCGAACGCGTGCAGACCTATCTCTCGGAGCGCGAGGTCTTCAGCCTGGACTGTTACGTCGGCGCGGACGAGGACTACCGCCTGCCGGTGCGCGTCGTCACCGAGTTCGCCTGGCACAACCTCTTCGCGCGCAACCTGTTCATCGTCCCGGAGATGATGCCGGCCGAATTCGTCCCCCAGTTCACGGTGGTGGATGCGGCGCTCTTCGAAGCGGATCCGGCGCTGGACGGCGTGCGCTCCTCGACCTTCGTGCTCGTCAACTTCGCGCGCCGCATCATCCTCATCGGCGGAACGCGCTACGCCGGCGAGATCAAGAAGTCCGTATTCACGGTGATGAACTACCTCTTGCCGCTGCGCGACGCCCTGCCGATGCACTGCTCGGCCAACGTCGGCGCCGGCGGCGACGTGGCGATCTTCTTCGGACTCTCCGGCACCGGCAAGACCACGCTCTCGGCCGACTCGCACCGCCCCCTCATCGGCGACGACGAGCACGGCTGGTCGAGCAACGGCGTCTTCAACTTCGAGGGCGGCTGCTACGCGAAGGTCATCAAGCTCTCGCAGAGCGCCGAACCCGAGATCTGGGCGGCGTCCCACCGCTTCTCGACCGTGCTCGAGAACGTCGTGTACGACGACGTGACGCGCCGGCTCAATCTCGATTCGGATGCGAAGACCGAGAACACGCGCGCCGCATATCCGATCGAGTTCATCCCCAACGTCGTCCCCGGCAGCAAGGCCGGTCATCCCGACACGATCATCATGCTCACCGCCGACGCGTTCGGCGTGCTGCCGCCGATCGCGCGCCTGACGCGCGAACAAGCGATGTATCACTTCCTCTCCGGCTACACCGCGAAGGTCGCCGGCACGGAGCGCGGCGTCACGGAACCGCAGGCGACGTTCTCGACGTGCTTCGGCGCGCCGTTCATGGTGCACCACCCGACCGTGTACTCGCGCCTGCTCGGCAAGAAGATCGACGAACTCGACGTGGTCTGCTGGCTGGTAAACACCGGCTGGACGGGCGGCCCCTACGGCGTCGGCTCACGCATGAAGATCGCACACACCCGCGCGATGGTCAACGCCGCGATCGAAGGCCGCATCCCGCACGAGTTCACCGGAGAGCCGTTCTTCGGACTGATGATCCCCAAGAGCGTGCCGGACGTGCCGACCGAAGTCCTCGACCCGCGCAACGCGTGGCCGGATAAAGCCGACTACGATGCCGCCGCAAAGAAGCTCGCCGGCCTCTTCTACGAGAACTTCAAACGCTTCGAAGCCCACGCATCCGAAGGCGTCAAGGCAGCCGCAATTCGGCCATAACCTTGATCCATGCCGCATACCGGGTGGGTCACTGACCCAGCTATCAACGCCCTTGCCAGCGAGCAAGTAATGCGTCGAAAGATCGCGTTTTCGCTTCGGTGACCTATTCCAATATCGAATGTAGGCGGATAAAGGGCAGCAGTGTTCACACCGCATCCAGCATTTTCGAGACCCTCTAATAACCTGGAAGTAGACTGGTCCATATCTCGCGGCTAGCGGCTCACAGGATTCAGCAGTTCAGCCTCTGCGGAGCACTATACCCGTTTGCAGAGGCGATCAAGAATGATTGTTTTCCCGCCGTCATCCAAGAGCGAAACGCTAACAGCGTGAACGCCGCGCGAAACGCGCATGAATATCACGGTGATCCTATTGGAGTCACCGAGGCGCGAAGATTCGGATTCAGCAGAAACCATAATCTCGCGTTCGTTGTCGAGCCTTAGCGCAATACGAAACTCGTCCTTGTGGCTACCGAGGCGTATTCCGGAATATGCGATCAACACACGAAGCGACGAGCCCAGGGCATCGGCACTCTCGACCCTAAATTCCTTCCCCAAGTCCGTGGCAAAAGCACCGACGCGAACGGCACAAGAAGGTCCTGCGCTAGCAACCTGGGCGACAACTGGAGGAATCAGTAAACCCATTTCACACCCTTCTTCTCCAGTTCGCGATTGATGACATCCTCCGCTTCGAAGCCCACGCATCCGAAGGCGTCAAAGCAGCCGCGATCAAGCCCTAGCGGTTTCCGGCGACGCGCCAATGGGATTGGCGACCGTCAGCTCCGCACAAATCGCACCAACGTGACTCGGCGACAGTTCAATGCTCGCCGAATATCGACCCGCAAACGCCCGCCAAATAACGGCGAACGCGGCTCCCCGGTGAATCGATGCCCAGGTCGAGATACGCGAGCTTTCGGCTCTAATTTCGGCCGAGAGAGCCCAGTTCTACTACCGAGCTCGGCTCCGAGCCGTGGCATTCACGTCTACAATATCAGAGCGAGCTCGATGATGAGAACCGATGGGCTTGAGCCATGCGTTACCTATGCGCCTGTCGAGAGGTCAGGAACCGAACACCGAAAATCACGCCGAGGAATAGCGCCAGTATTGCTCCGTTTAGCGAGCCAAGCCAAGCGACCGAGACTACGAGCCCCTTGAGATAAAAGAAGGGCGCGCCAAATCGGAAGACTCCCAGGCACCCCACGAGAAACCAGACGGCGAAAACAACCGCGGCGCGACCATCGAGTCGCAAGAATACGGCTGCAACAAAGGGTAGGCCGACAGCCGAAAACTCCCAGGGCGCAAACCACACACCCATACTGACCAGATCGTTAAACACAAACCCGGTGGCCACGCCCGCGATTAGCGCTAACAATCCGATTCTCAAGTTCCGCGACATTTATCCGCCTTTTTTCTTGAGGACGGGACCCTGGGCGCCACCTGGCTAGCCATTATGATTTAGGTTGTACTCAGTCAGTGGCGGAACGCCTGTCAGTTGGGTTGCGACAGGGCTCTTTGCTGCCGTTAGAGCCGCCAAAGCGGACGGCACCTTACTTCCTCAGAGCGCCTACGGTACCTCGTGGATAACAATTGTGTGTCGCTCGTAGGTCCACTCGCGCCGGCTCAATCTCGATTCGAATGCGAAGACCGAGAACACGCGCGCCGCATATCCGATCGAGTTCATCCCCAACGTCGTCCCCGGCAGCAAGGTCGGTCGTCCCCACACGATCATCATGCTCACCGCCGCCATCCATCCGTAGTCCGTTGCTCTTCGGCGGTTTCGATCACGTCGACGTCCGCGTGCGCAAGCTCGCGGACGTCGAGGCGTTCTACGACGCGCTCCTCCCCGCGATCGGGCTGCCCGAGAAGCGTTACGCGAACGTCGATCGCACCGGCGAGTGGAGCGAGGGCGATGCCGCGCGTCACAACGCCTCCGAATATTATGAAGCGCCGCACCGCCGGCCGCGCGCGCTTCTTCATCGGCATCATCGAAGACCGGCGCGCGCCGAGCGCCACGCGCATCGCCTTCCGCGTCCCGCGGCGCCGTTTCGAAGCGCTCGAGCGCTTGCTGCGCGCGTGCGGCGCGCGCGACGTCGAGCGCAGCGCCGACATGGGTGCCTATCCCCCGATCTTCTTCGCGGACCCGGCGGGCACTCGCTTGGAGTTCGTCGCGCGCAAGGCGCGCTAATCATATTTTCACCGCGCGCTGACCCGCCTCTCACCCGAGGCACAGGCGTGGTGCGCTATGGTGTCGCCATGAACATCTCCCGTACCCTCTTCGTAGGCGCGGCGCTTCTCGGATTCGCGTTGCCGCTCGCAGCAAACGCGCAAACCGCTCCCGATTCGACCACCGCTGCGCCCGCAGCCGGCGAACACCACCATCACCGCGGAGGCGGGCTCATGAAGGCCGCACTCGCCGGTATCACCCTCAGCGACGATCAGAAGGCGCAGCTCAAGAAATTGCGCGACGACTTCCGCGCCGCGCACGCCGACGGCGTCCGCCCCGATCGCGATGCGATGAAGCAGCTGCGCGAGCAGATGCTCGGCGTCCTCACGCCGGATCAGCGCACGCAGTACGACGCCAACGTGAAGGCGTACCGCGACGCGCACCCGCGTCCGGCGCCTACAGCGACGCCCTAACCCAGATCCAGGACGACGTCGCCGATCGTCCGCGCGGTGTAACTCGCCGCGCGGGCGAAGTCGGCGGCCCGTCCACGCAGCACGGCGATGACGTCGACGCCGGCGGCGCGCGCGGAAGCTATCCCGGCGGCGCTGTCTTCGATGGCGATGCACTGGTCCGGATGCGCGCCGAAGCCGCGCACCGCCGCCGCGTACGGATCGGGCGCCGGTTTTCCGTGCGCGACGTCGTCCGCGCTCACCAGCAGGCGAGGCTCCGGCAGCCCGGCGCGAGCGATCAGCGCGACCGCGAGGCGTCGGGGACAGGACGTCACCACCGCCCAGCGCTCGGGCGGCAATCCCGCGAGCAGCTCCGGAACGCCCTCGATGGCGCCGCCCCCTTCGTCGACGAGCGTCCCGAAAAGATCGAAGAGCGCATAGCGGTACACGGAAGAATCGTTCGTCCGCTCGCGTAAGAAGGCCCTCATGAGCCAGCGCGACACGCTCGCCATCCTCGTCGGTGGCGGCCCCGCACCCGGGATAAACGGCGTCATCGCCTCGGCGGCGATCGAGGCGATCAACAGCGGCCTTCGCGTCGTCGGCATCTACGACGGTTATCGGAAGCTCGCCGCCGGCGAACCGCCCGAGGTCGAAGAGCTCACGCTCGAGCGCGTCTCTCGCATCCACATGACGGGCGGATCGATCCTGCGGACGTCGCGCACCAATCCGGCCAAGGACGACGCGACGCTGGCCAACTGCGTCGCCGCGCTCGAGGCCATCGGCGCGCGCTACGTCGTGGCCATCGGCGGCGACGACACCACCTACGGCGCCGCTCGCATCGCCGAGAAGACCGGCGGCCGGATCGGCATCTGCACGGTTCCGAAGACGATCGACAACGATCTGCCGCTTCCCGACAACGCGCCGACGTTCGGATTCGAGACCGCGCGCTCGGTGGGCACCAACATCATCGAAAGCCTGATGGAAGATGCGCGCACCACCACGCGCTGGTATCTCGTCGTCTCGATGGGCCGCAAGTCGGGAGCGCTGGCGCTGGGGATGTGCAAGGCCGCGGGCGCGACGCTCGCCGTCATACCGGAAGAGTTCCCGGACGGCCCGCTCGAGGTGGGCATCATCGTCGACACGATCGCCGGCGCCATCGTCAAGCGCGCCGCGGCCGGGCACGCCCACGGCGTCGCCGTCATCGCCGAGGGGATCGTCGAACGGATGTCCGCCGAGACGCTCTCGGGTCTCGCGAACGTCGCGCGCGACGCGTACGGACACGTGCGTCTGGCCGACGTGCCGATCGGCATGCTCTTGCGCGACGCCGTTCGCGCACGCTTGGGCGAACTCGGTCTCGACAGCACCGTCCTCACCAAGGATATCGGCTACGAACTGCGTTGCGCCAAACCCGTACCGTTCGACGTCGACTACACGCGCACGCTCGGCTACGGCGCGGTCCGCTATCTCCTGGGCGGCGGCAGCGGCGCGCTGGTGGCGCTCTCGGGCGGCCATGCGGCGCCGCTCTCGCTCAAGGATCTCGTCGATCCCGCGACCGGACGCATCCGCACCCGCAACGTCGACGTCACCTCCGAAGCCTACGCGGTGGCGCGGTCCTACATGATCCGCTTGCTTCCCGCCGACCTCGAGGAGCCGCAGCTCACCCGCCTCGCCTCCGTCACCTCGCTCGCGCCCGATGCGTTCCGGCGCGCGTTCGAGCGGGTCACGTAACGGGTACGACGTAGGCGATGCCGCGCGTCGCCGTGCTCGCCGTTCTCGCGATCTTCGCCGCCTGCGGCGGCAGTGGAGGCGGAACCTCGCCATCGCCCGGCGGCCCGGGCGCGACGGCGCCTCCGACGTTCGCTCCCAACTGCGCGAGCGGTACCGCATCCACTCCGCCGCCGGGCCCTTCGCCCGTGCCCGCGGCCGGGCTGACCGTACCGGCCGGTCTGCGCATCCAGAGGCTCGCCGCCGTCGGGGGCGCCCGGGAGCTGGCGATGCTGCCGGACGGCGATCTCCTCATCGGCACGAACGGGTCGACCGTCGCCCTGCTCCCGTTCGCGGAGAGCCCGACCGGCGCGTTCGCGGCGCATACGTTCGCGACCATCGCCGACGCGCCGGACGCGGGCGTGGCCTTCTCCCTCGCGCAGTGCACCATCTTCGTCGGCACCCAGAACGGCGTCTACGCGATCCCGTACGCCTACGGCGATCAGACGGCGCGTTCGACGGTGAAGATCGCATCGATCCGCACCGGCTCGCCCCCGCCCGGAAGCGACGGCGACGATCACCTCACGACCTCGGTCGCATACTCGGATTTCTCGAACCTGCTCTACGTCGCCGTCGGTTCGTCGTGCAATGCCTGCGCCGAGACCGACGTCACCCGCGCGTCGATCTTCCAGATGACGGCGATCGGCACGGCGACGACCAAGCGCGCCACGCGCATCCGCAACGGCATCGCGCTGACGACCGATCCGGCGAGCGGTCATCTGTGGGTCGGCGATGCGGGCCAGGATTCGCTGCCGGTCGGACATCCGTTCGAGTTCGTCGACGACGTGACCGCGCACGGCGGCGTGGCGGATTACGGATGGCCCGACTGCGAAGAGGATCGCGTCGCCTATACCTCCGGCGCGCAATGCGGGACGACGATCGCGCCGGTCATCGAATTCCCCGCCTATTCCACCAACGTCGGCGCGGCGTTCTACCCGACGCAGGCGCTCGCGCCCTACGGTCTTCCCGCGCAGTATCGCGGCGGACTCTTCGTCGTCCGCCACGGATCGTGGCATACGCCGGGCGGATGCAGCGTCGCGCCCGAAGTCGACTTCGTCCCGATGAGCGGCGACGTGCCGGCGACCGCGGTGAACTGGAGCGACCCGACCGCACAGTGGACGCCGTTCGTCACCGGCTTCCAAACCGGCTGCTCCTCATCGACGCGCATCGGCCGGCCCACCGGCATCGCCGTCGGCGCCGGCGGAACGCTCTTCATCGCCGACGACCAAGCCGGAACGATCTACCGCATCCGGCCGTAGTCGTAGGCCAAAGAAGACTAGATCCGTTCGGGTGGATCCCGTCTGGGCCGATCAGCGAGCCGCTCTTCGCCGCATGCGCAACCGAGAGAGCGAACAGGTCGACGAAACCGGCATGGTAGCGCGCTGCGGTGTCGCGGATGGACGCATTTCCACGGTCGCTGAGGTAGCCGATCGCCGGTTTGAGGATGCCGGGGATAATCCGGCTCTGCGAGATCTGCGGGAGTCCGACGAGAACAAGGCCGGCGCGCGGATCGCGCAGGCGAATCATCGCGAACCGGAAACTCACAACTCCCGCTGGGCCGGATTAGGCCTTACGCGTCAGCCGAACGCGACGAATAGGCCTAGGGAAATGCCGAGAGCCCGCAACATCGCTGCTGCGGGCTCATCGGGACTGAAATCTGGCACCGTTCTACTTTCGATCGATCCCTGCGGACCGCCTATCATCGACGCTGGCGGGCTTAACTGCCGTGTTCGGGATGGGAACGGGTGGAACCCCGCCGCCATAAGCGCCAGAAACTTGATCCCCAACCGCGACGACGAGCCTGAGCTCAAAGCCGATCGCGGCGGGAAAGCTATACAGAGAAGAACTTCCAAGTGCTGAACAGTGGAGCGATTTTGTGGGTCTAAAAAATTCCGGGCTATTAGTACCGCTCAGCTCCACATCTTGCGATGCTTCCACCTGCGGCCTATCAACGTGGTAGTCTACCACGACCCTTCACTCTGCGCGAGATTGAAGTCTCATCTTGGAGTCAGTTTCACGCTTATATGCTTTCAGCGTTTATCTGATCCGAACATAGCTACCCGGCTATGCCACTGGCGTGACAACCGGTTCACCAGAGGTTCGTTCGACCCGGTCCTCTCGTACTAGGGTCCACACTCCTCAAACTTCCCGCGCCCACAGCGGATAGGGACCGAACTGTCTCACGACGTTCTGAACCCAGATCGCGTACCGCTTTAATGGGCGAACAGCCCAACCCTTGGGACCAACTACAGCCCCAGGATGCGACGATCCGACATCGAGGTGCCAAACCTCCCCGTCGATGTGGACTCTTGGGGGAGATAAGCCTGTTATCCCCAGAGTAGCTTTTATCCGATAAGCGACGGCCCTTCCATTCGGTACCGCCGGATCACTTAGCCCTGCTTTCGCACCTGCTCGACATGTCCGTCTCGCAGTCAAGCTCCCTTATGCCTATGCACTCTATACGAACGGTTTCTGACCGTTCTGAGGGAACCTTTGGGCGCCTCCGTTACTCTTTAGGAGGCGACCGCCCCAGTCAAACTGCCCACCTGACCATGTCCTACTGCCGGATTACGGCAGCTAGTTAGAAACCCAAGGTTAACAGGGTGGTATCCCAACGTTGTCTCCCTCCGAACTAGCGCCCGGAGATCATCGACTCCCACCTATCCTGTACGGTCAACCTCAGATCCCAAGATCAGGATACAGTAAAGCTTCATGGGGTCTTTCCGTCCTGCTGCGGGTAACGAGCATCTTCACTCGTACTGCAATTTCGCCGGGTTCCCCATTGAGACAGCGTCCAACTCGTTACTCCATTCGTGCAGGTCGGAACTTACCCGACAAGGAATTTCGCTACCTTAGGACGGTTATAGTTACCGCCGCCGTTTACTGGGGCTTCAGATCAAAGCTTCGCTTGCGCTAACCTCTCCCTTTAACCTTCCAGCACCGGGCAGGAGTCAGCCCCTATACGTCTGCTTTCGCATTCGCAGAGACCTGTGTTTTTGTTAAACAGTCGGTTGGACCTATTTTCTGCGACCGCCTTCAGCACTTCGTCGTAAAGACTCATACCGAAAACGGCACCCCTTCTCCCTAAGTTACGGGGTCAATTTGCCGAGTTCCTTAACAGGGATTCTCCCGTCGCCTTAGCATGCTCTGCCAGTCTACCAGTGTCGGTGTACGGTACGGGCACCTGTGGTCCTATTTAGAGACTTTTCTTGGCAGCGCGGAGTCAGTCACTTCAGATCTTACGATCCTCGCATTCGCTTCTCGGCGTTAGTGATACGGATTTTCCTATATCACCGCCTACCGGCTTAGACACACACATCCATCGGTGTGCTGACTTATCCCCCTGCGTCATCCCTTCAATTCATAGACTTACACGAACGGCGACAAAAAACGCCTTACGTTTCCGTAAGACGATCGTTGGCACTGTTCGGATAAGTCTAAACGGTCCATCGGTGGTAGCAGAATATGAACTGCTTGTGCATCGCCTACGCATCTCTGCCTCGGCTTAGCTCCCGACTCACCCTGAGACGATTGACGTTGCTCAGGAAACCTTAGACTTCCGGCGTGAGAGGTTCTCACTCTCATTTATCGCTACTTATACCTGCATTCGCACTTGTAGTTCGTCCATACGTCCTCACGGTCGTACTTCAGCCTACGCTACAACGCTCCCCTACCGATCATGCTTGCGCATAATCCCAAAGCTTCGGTTTGATGCTTGAGCCCCGTTACATTTTCGGCGCCCCGTCACTCGACTAGTGAGCTATTACGCACTCTTTCAAGGGTGGCTGCTTCTAAGCCAACCTCCTAGTTGTTTTTGCGACAAGACTTCCTTTACCACTGAGCATCAATTAGGGACCTTAGCTGTTGATCTGGGCTGTTTCCCTTTCGACAATGGAGCTTATCCCCCACTGTCTGACTGCTATGTAATTCGCCGGGGTATTCGGAGTTTGATGGGGTTCGGTAAT
>Ga0207640_10000024_pt1:0-92500 | contig 154876 bp, 159 predicted proteins | sample KBSCornC42_FD_184300 | JGI IMG/M metagenome (GOLD analysis project Ga0207640, IMG submission 184300) | Corn rhizosphere microbial communities from Kellogg Biological Station, Michigan, USA - KBS Corn C4-2 (SPAdes) (version 2) | ecosystem: Host-associated > Plants > Roots > Rhizosphere... | reverse complement strand
GAACTCGGTGTTGTTGAAGATCGCCATCGCGTCGTCGAAGCCGTCGGCTTTGATGACGGCGAGGACGGGGCCGAAGATCTCCTCCTGCGATAGGCGCGCGTCCGGCGCGACGTCGGCGATGACCGTGGGCTGCAGGAAGTAGCCGTTCTCGCCCGCGCGCCCGCCGCCGGCCACCAGGCGACCTTCGCTCTTGCCGATCTCGATGTAATCGCTGATGGATCTGAGCGCCTTCTCGTTGACGACCGGACCCATGTAGTTCTTCGGATCGGTCGGGTCGCCGACGGTGATCTTCGCGACGCGCGCTTTGAGCTTCTCGACGAACTCGTCGTAGATCGACGCGTCGACGATCGCGCGCGAGCACGCGCTGCACTTCTGGCCCTGGAAGCCGAACGCGGAGACGGCGACGCCTTCGACGGCCGCGTCGACGTCCGCATCGGCGGCGACGACGATCGAATCTTTGCCGCCCATCTCGGCGACGACGCGCTTGATCCATTTCTGGCCGGGCGCCGTCTGCGCGGCGAGGGCATTGATGTGGAGTCCGACCTCTTTGCTGCCGGTGAACGAGATGAAGCGGATCTGCGGATGGCCGACGATGAGGTCGCCGATCTCGCTGCCGCTGCCCGGCACGAAGTTCACGACGCCGCCCGGAACGCCCACTTCGTGCATCAGGTCCACGAACCACGCCGCGATCACCGCGGAGTCGCTCGAGGGTTTGAGCACGACGGTGTTGCCGGTGACGATCGCGGCGGCGGTCATGCCGCCCATGATCGCGCCGGCGAAGTTCCATGGCGGGATCACCGCGCCGACGCCGAGCGGGATGTAGACGAACTCGTTCTTCTCCCCCGCGACCGGGACGATCGGTTGCGGCTGCGCCAGGCGCAGCATCTCGCGTCCGTAGAAGTCGAGGAAGTCGATCAGTTCGGCGATATCGGCATCCGCCTCGACCCAGCTCTTGCCGACTTCGTACACGAGCAGCGCGTCCCACTCGTAGCGGCGCGCGCGGATGAGGTCGGCGGCCTTGAAGAGATACTCGGCCCGTTCCGCGGGCGGCACTTTCTTCCACGTCTCGAACGCCCGCGCTGCGACCGCGATCGCCTCGACGGCCTGCTCCTTGCTCGCGGAGCCGACGATGCCGATACTCTGGGCGGGGTTCGACGGATTCAGCGACGGGATGTGCTTGGCGGTCTGGACCGGCTTCCCATCGATCACGACCGGATAGGCCGCGCCGAGGCGCGCCTTGACCGCGGCCAGGGCGGCCTGCATGCCGGCCACGTCCGCCGGGTCGGCGAACGACTTGATGACTTCGTTCTTGAAGGGCGCGATGGTCTCGAGGGTGCTCGTCATACGGCTCCATTCTACCCCGGCACCCGCGTCCGCCTTGCCACAATTGTGAGCGGGGCCCGAGGCCCCGCGCGCGAATCGGGCGCCATGCTCATCCGGCGCATCGAGAACGGCGATATCGAGCAGATCCTCGCGGTCTTCGCCACGGTGGCAGACGAACGGGTCTATATCGGGACCGAGCCCGGCTTCGATCGGGCGCTCTATCGGGCGCGCATGGAGTCCCGCGTCGGGGACGACGCCCGTCCGGTCGCACGTTCATGGCCGCGCTCGACGCATGGGCGGAGCGACGCGGCGATCGCCCTGTATCGGGCGACGGGCTACGTCGAGGTCGAGCGCTTTCCGAACGACGTCACGCGGAGATCGGGCGAGGTCTGGGATACCGTGCTGATGCGCAAGTCGTTCCGGTGACGCGCGCCGCGCTCTGCGCGCTCGCGGCCTGCGTCGGCGTGCTCTGCGCGGGCGTACCGCTACTGTCGCCGCAGGCGCTTGCGGCGGTCGCGTTCGCCGCACTGCTGGGCTACCGGCTCGAAACCGCGCCCTCGCCGCCGATCGGCGCCTGCGTCGCGTTCGCCGCCGCCATCGCGCAGCGTCCCGAGGCGGACTGGAAGGTCGTCGCCGGCATCGCGCTCGGCGCGCTCGCGACGACGCGCTGGTATGCCGCGGCGATCGTCGTCGCGACCCTGCTCTTCTTCTTCGGCTAACCCAGCAAGGCGCGCGCGAACGCCCCGACGCGACCGGCGGCTTCTTCGCCCGTCGTGCCGGCGTACGCGTCGATCACCGCGCTGCCGACGATGATCCCGTCGACGAGCGGGCCGATCTGCGCGACGTGTTCGCGACGGCTTATCCCGAAGCCGACCGCGAGCGGTTTGGCCGTCAGTCCGCGCAGCATCGCGATCTGCCGTTCGACGGGAGCGAAGTCGGGCGTCGTCCCGGCTCCGGTCACGCCGAGCCGCGAGACGACGTAGACGAATCCCGTCGCGAGTTCGGCGATGCGCGCGGCCCGTTCGCGCGGCGTCGACGGCGCGACCAGCAGCGGAAACGCGAGCCCGCGCCCCGCGAACGCGGCGCGCAGTCCGGCCGATTCCTCGATCGGAAGATCGGGCACGATCGCGCCCGCGACTCCCGCCTTCGCGGCCTCGTCGACGAAGCGCTCGATCCCGTACTGCAGGATCGGATTGACGTAGGTGAAGAGCACAACCGGCGGGCAGAGCGCGTCGCGCATCGCCGCCGCGAGGCGCAGCGTATCGCCGACGCCGGTGCCGGCGGCCAGCGCGCGCTGACCGGCGGCCGCGATGGTCGGACCGTCGGCGAGCGGATCGCCGTACGGAATGCCCAGTTCGATCGCCGCCGCGCCGGCAGCTCCGAGCGCCCTTGCGATCGCGAGCGACGTCGCGACGTCGGGATCGCCCGCCATCATGTACGGGACGAACGCGAGGCCGTGGCCGAAGATGCCGTCGAGCGCGTTCAACGATCGCGCTTCGCGAGCAGCGCCAACGCTTGGACCAGATCCTTATCGCCGCGTCCGCTCAGGTTGACGAGGATCAGGTCGTCCGGACCCCGCTCCTTCTGCAGTTCTTTTGCGAACGCCAGCGCGTGCGCGCTTTCGAGCGCAGGCACGATGCCCTCGGTCCGCGCGAACGAGGCGAACGCCTCGAGCGCCTGCGCGTCGGTGACCGCGACGTAGGTCGCGCGACCGGTCGCCTTGAGATGCGCGTGCTCGGGCCCCACGCCCGGGTAATCCAGGCCGGCCGAGATGGAATGCGTCTCGCGCACCTGGCCGTCGGGCGTCTGCAAGACGTACGAGCGCGATCCGTGCAGGACGCCGACGCTGCCCGCGCCGATGGCGGCCGCGGTGCGGTCCGTCTCGATGCCGTCGCCCGCCGCTTCCACGCCCCAGAGCCTCACCGACGGGTCGGTGACGAAGCCGGCGAAGATGCCCATCGCATTGCTGCCGCCGCCGACGCACGCGACGACGTCGCTCGGCAATCGTCCGTACCGTTCCAAGCATTGCATGCGCGCCTCGTCGCCGATGACGCGCTGGAACTCGCGCACCATGTACGGATACGGATGCGCGCCGACGACGGAGCCGATCACGTAGAAGGTCTCCTCGACCTCGGCGGCCCAGACGCGGAACGCCTCATTGGTCGCGTCCTTGAGCGTCTGCGTCCCGCCGGTCACGGCGTGGACCCGCGCGCCGAGCAGTTCCATGATCCGCACGTTGGGCGCCTGTCGTTCGACGTCGAGCGCGCCCATGTAGACGTCCACGGGAAGGCCGAACTTCGCTCCGACCGTCGCGGTCGCGACGCCGTGCTGGCCCGCACCCGTCTCGGCGATCAGGCGGCGCTTGCCCATCCGTCGCGCGAGGAGGGCCTGTCCGACCGTGTTGTTGATCTTGTGCGCGCCGGTATGGTTGAGATCTTCGCGCTTGAGCAGAAACGGCGCGTCGCCGGTCGCGAACCGCTCTGCCCGATAGAGCGGCGACGGGCGTCCGACGAAATCGCGCAGCTCCGCGCGGTACTCCGCCCAGAACGCGTCGTCCGCGAACGCCGCGTCGACGGCGCGCTCCAACTCGGAGAGCGCGCCGAACAGCACCTCGGGCACGAACCGTCCGCCGAAGTCCCCGAAGTAGCCGCGCGCGTCAGGACGCATCGGCCTCTCGCACGGCGCGGACGAACGCGCGCATCTTCTTCTCGTCCTTCCGATTCTCGCTCTCGATGCCGCTGCGGACGTCGACCCCGAACGGTCGTACCGCGCGCACACAGGCGCCGACGTTCTCCGGCGTCAGGCCGCCCGCGACGATGACGGGCCGCCCCTTGGCGATGCCGGCGACCGCCTTCCAGGCGAACGTCACGCCCGTACCTCCGGCTTTGCCGGCGACGCTCGTGTCGAACATGGTGATGGCGCGCGGATAGGCGCCCGCGGCGCGCAGCAGCGCGTCGCCGTCCGTCGCATCGGGAGCGACGTGGATCGCCTTGATGTTCTTGCCGTCGACCGACGTCACGAACGCCGGGTCTTCGTCACCGGAGAATTGCACCACGAGGTCCGGGAAGATATCGCGCGCGCGCGCGATGTCCTCGCGGGTCGGATCCACGAAGACGCCGACCGGCGTGATGAACGGCGGGAGATGCTGCGCCACGTAGCGCGCCGCGCTCTCGGTGATGCGCCGCGGCGAGGGCGCGAAGATCATCCCGACAGCGTCGGCGCCGGTCTCGATGGCCGCGCGCACGTCGCCCCACGAAGTGCAGCCGCAGAACTTCACCCGCGTCCGCGCGTTCATGGCCGCGCCGCCCGCAGCGACCGTATGAACGCCGCAGGATCCTCCGCGCGCATGATCGACTCGCCGATGAGGAAGCCCCGCGCGCCGGCCTCGAGCAGCCGCCGCACGTCCGCTGCATCGCGCATTCCGCTCTCGCTGATCGCGAGCACGCCCCGGGGCAGCAGCGGAAGCAACTGCTCGCTGACCGCGAGATCGGTCTCGAACGTCCGCAGGTCGCGGTTGTTGATGCCGACGACGTCGGCGCCGAGGGCGAGCGCCCGCGTCGTCTCGCCGGCGTCGTGCACTTCGACGAGGACGTCCAAGTCGTAGACGCGCGCTTCCGCGATGCATGCGGCCATCGCCGCATCGTCGAGCCCGGCCACGATCAGCAGGATGCAGTCGGCGCCGTACGCGGCCGACTGCGCCACGTCGTAGGCGTCGGCGAGGAAGTCCTTGCGCAAGATCGGCCGGGTCGTATTGGCGCGGGCGAGATCGAGGTAGGCGATGTCGCCGAGGAAGTGGTCCTGTTCGGTGAGCACGCTGACGGCGTCGACGCCGGCCTCGTCGTAGGTCCGGGCCGTGGCCGCGGGGTCGAAGTTGCGCGCGATGAGACCGGCCGACGGCGAGGCGCGTTTGATCTCCGCGACGATCGCGGGCCCGTCGGCGGCGCGCAGCGCGGCGGCGAAGCCGCGCCGTTCCGCGCGGCGCGCGAGCCCCCGTTCGCGCAGCAGTTCGTACGGCTCCGCCGCCTGGGCGACGACGCGGTGCCCGGCTTTGGCCGCATAGATCTTCGTGAGGATGTCAGCCACGCGCCGCCGCCTTGGCCGCTTCGAACGTGCGCGATCCCTCGCCGCCGCGCTGCGCGGCGCGGGCGCGATCGTAGGCCGCCTCCATCGTCGGTTCGGTGCCGCAGACGTAGATCGCGAGCGCCGCGTTGAGACAGACGACGTCCGCGCGCGGCGACGGCTCGCCCGCGAGCACCGCGTCGAAGGCGGCGACGCACGCGTCGAGCGAACCGCCGGCGATCTGCAGACGGGTGGCGCGCACGTCGAACGCCGCCGGATCGATCTGCCAACGGCGCGTGCCGCTCGCATCGAACGAGACGACCTCGGTTACGCCCTCTCCGCCGATCTCGTCGATGCCGCCCGGCCCGTGGACGACGGCCGCAGCGACCGTCCCCAGTTCGCGCAGCACCGCGGCGACCGGTTCGAGCAGTTCGGGCCGCGCCACGCCGACGACCTGATGGGTCGCGCGCGCGGGATTGGTGAGCGGTCCGAGGATGTTGAAGATCGTGCGGATGCCCAACTCGCCGCGGATCGGGGCGGCGTTCTTCATCGCCGGATGATAGCGCGGCGCGAACATGAACGCGAACCCGCTCGATGCGAGCATGCGCGCCGACGTCGCCGGGTCGAGATCCAGGGCGAGGCCGGAGGCCTCGAGCACGTCGGCGGAACCGCAGGCCGAAGACGCGGCCCGATTGCCGTGCTTCGCCACCGGAATGCCGGCGGCGGCCGCGACGAGCGCGGCCATGGTGGAGACGTTCACGGTGTCGGCGCCGTCGCCGCCGGTGCCGACGATGTCGGCCAGGACCGGCCGGTCGTGGAAAAGACGAACGGCGCGGTCTCGCATCGCGCGAGCCGCGCCGGTGATCTCGTCGACGGTCTCGCCTTTGGCGGCGAGGGCGGTCAGGAGCGCGGAGCCTTGAACGGGCGATATCGCACCGTCCATGATCTCCCCGATGAGCGCCGCAGCTTCGTCCTGCGACAGCGCCTCGCGCGCGATCAGCGAACGAAGCGTCGCGCGAAACTCCATCGCGTCCTTATCGGACCAGTTCGAGGATCGAGAGCTCGGCCGCGTCGCCGTGACGCACGCGCGACTTCGTGATGCGCGTGTATCCGCCGTTGCGGTCCTTGAGGGCGGGGGCGATCTGCTCGACGAGCTTCTTCACGACGGCGGGTTCGGTGATGAACTCGGCCACGTTGCGGCGGGCGGCGAGATCGCCGGCCATCGCGGTCGTGATAAGGCGCTCGATGACCTTGGAGACTTCCTTGGCCTTGGTCGAGGTCGTCTCGATCTTCTCGTGCTTGAAGAACGAGGTCGCGAGATTGCGCAGGAGGGCCTTGCGATGGCCGTCCGTGCGCGAGAGGCGCTTGTACTTGATCTGATGCGGCATGCTGTGTTCGCGCTACGATAGACGCAGCGAGAGCCCCCTATCGGTGAGAACTTGCTTGATTTCGTCGAGCGACTTCTTGCCGAAGTTGCGCATCTTCATGATCTCGTCTTCGCTCAGGTCGAGCAGTTCGGAGACCTTCGAGATGCCCGCGCGCTTCAGGCAGTTGTACGAGCGGACGGAGAGGTTGAGGGTCTCGACCGGGATGTCCCATTCGCCGGCCGGCGTCTCGAGGACCGGCTGCTCTTCGCTCGTGAAATCGACGAACAGGTTGAGCTGGTCCTGGATGATCGTCGCCGCCGTCGAGAGCGCGTCGTCCGGGGTGATCGAACCGTTGGTCTCGATCTCGACGGTGAGGCGGTCGAAGTCCACGTTCTGTCCGACGCGCGTGTCGCTGACGACGAAGTTCACGCGGCGGATGGGCGAGAAGATCGAATCGAGCGGGATCAGCCCGATCATGTGCTCGACGTTGCGCTGGCGGTCGGCCATCACGTAGCCGCGGCCCTTCTCCACGCCGATCTCCATCGAGATCTTCGCGTCCTTCGACGTGAGCGTGGCGATGTGGTACGTCGGGTCGAGGATCTCGACGTCGGCGTCCGGCGCGATGTCCGCGGCGGTCAGCGCCTTCGATCCGGAGGCCGAGAGCGAGAGCACCTTGGGCTCGTCGGTGCTCAGTTTGACCGGAAGGCCCTTGAGGTTGAGCAGCAGCGAGATCGTATCTTCCACGATGCCGGGGATGGTCGAGAACTCGTGAAGCACGCCGTCGATCTTGACGTACGTGACTGCGGCGCCGGGGATCGAGCTGAGCAGGATGCGGCGAAGCGCGTTGCCCAGGGTGATGCCGAAGCCGCGCTCGAGCGGCTCGATCACGAACTTGGCATAGTTGTCGCGACGCTCGCGGACTTCGATAGAAGCGCCCTGCGGCGTATCCAGTACGGTCATTATTGAAACGGATGTCCTTTGTAGCCGCTTACGTTATCCGTGGCCCGTCGTCCGACGGGCCGCGATCGTACGCCTAACGGCGGTGGTTGGTGATTAACGCGAGTAATATTCGACGATGAGCTGTTCGTCGACGGGGGTGTCGATCTGCTCGCGCGACGGCACCTGCACCATCTTGCCTTCCTTCGACTGCTCGTTCCATTCGAGCCATTCCGGCGCGCGGCGCGCGTTGGCGGTCTCGATGTTGGCCTCGAACACCGGGGCCTTGACGCTGCGCTCGCCGATGGAGAGCACGTCGCCGGGCTTCACGATGAGCGAAGGGATGTTGCACACCTTGCCGTTCACGCGGAAGTGGCGGTGCGTCACGAGCTGGCGCGCCTGCGCGCGGCTCGTCGCCAGATTGAGGCGATAGACGACGTTGTCCAGGCGGCGCTCGAGGAGCTGGAGGAACGTCTTGCCGGTCTGGCCCGGAACGCGGGCCGCTTCGCGGAAGTAGTTCTCGAACTGCGTCTCGTGCACGCCGTAGTAGCGGCGCATCTTCTGCTTCTCGCGCAGCTGGCGGCCGTATTCGCTGATCTTCTGGCGCGTGGGCTTGCCCTGCGTCTTCTGACCCGGCGCGGTGCCGCGGCGTTCGACCGCGCACTTGCGCGTGAGGCAGCGCTCGCCTTTGAGGAAGAGCTTGATCTTCTCCCCGGTCTTGCTCGCGGCCGTCTCGCGGCGGCACAGGCGGCAGACGGGACCATTGTAACGTGACATGTTTCTCTCTCTACGCTATATCAGACGCGGCGGCGCTTCGGAGCGCGGCAGCCGTTGTGCGGAATGGGGGTTACGTCCTTGATCAGCGAGATCTCGAGACCGGCGGCCTGGAGCGAGCGGATCGCCGCTTCGCGTCCCGCGCCCGGGCCCTTGACCAGCACTTCGGTCGTCTTCATGCCGTGGTCGATCGCCTTGCGCGCGGCGGCCTCGGCGGCCATCTGCGCGGCGAACGGCGTGGACTTCTTCGAACCCTTGAAACCAAGGTTACCCGCCGACGCCCACGACACGACGTTGCCGTGCGTATCGCTGATCGTGACGATCGTGTTGTTGAACGACGCGTGCACGTGCGCGACGCCCGATTGGACGTTCTTACGCTCGGTCTTGCGACGCGTTTTCGTTTGCTTTTTCGCAGCCAATTGAATCCACCAAAACGGTTTATCCTATCCTCCGAACGACGGAGGTGTCGTCGCCTCGACCGGTCCGCGATGCATCCGCATCCGAAGCGATCTCGATACCGGGTCCCCGGCGAAGGGAACCGGGCTGCCGACGGGGCAGCGGGCCGCGAGCGCAAGGAAAGAGAGGCCCTGCGCCAAGGGGCTATTCTACGGGAACTCGGGGCTCGGGTCAACCCCGAAGGGGGCAGGACGGAAAAGCGGGCCCGGACACCACTGTCCGGACCCGCGCTTTCCTCGTCCTAGTCCGGGAGACTAGAACTTGATCCCAAGACCCACGTACGGGCCGTTCTGGGAGATGTCGCCGGGGGCATTGCTCTTGTTCTTCAAGCTATTCCCCAGCCATCCGAGGTCCAGGAAGACGGGGCTTGCGCCGAATTTGACGGTCCCGCCGAGCTGGTACTTCAGGATGTTGTAGCCCAACGTGTATGGGCCGGTCGGGCAGACCGTGGTATCGCACGTCCCCTTAGCGTTGGGGTAATACCACGCACTGCCGTAGAGCGAGAACGCCTGGTCGAGGTCGGGTAGCTTCTCGGCGCCGAAGCCGAAGCCGTTGATGCGCGGATAGCCGTAGTTACCCGAGCGGTAGATGTACCCGACGCCGATGTAGATGCGCGGATCGGCGACTTTGAGCCCCAGGCGGGCGTCGAAGTCCTGATCGCGTGCGGTGAACGCGGGCACGAAGGTCGAACCGGCTCCGCCGATCGGCGTCACGCATCCCTCGTCACCGGGGACGGGGCAGGGCGCGAGCGGGCCGGCCGGAGTGGCCACGCCCTGATTGTGCGGATACTGGAACTGCCGGAAGTCGCCTTCGAGCATCCACGGCAGTCCGAGCGCGTCGAACTCCGCGGCGCCGCGGATCGCGTACGATCCGCCCTTGCCGGTGTTGCCGGGGCTGAACTCGTTGTAGACCTTCGGATTGATGATGTAGTCGCCGGCGATGAAGAACTCCTTGGTCGGGAGGATCGCGGGCACCGGCGTTGCCGTCGGAGCTACGGTCGGCACTTCGGTCGGGGCCGCGGTCGGCGCAGGCGGAGGCGTCGCCGGATTGTAACGGACGACGACGACGTGTTGCTCGGGCACCCACTGGACGTATGCGCCCATGCCCTCGGATATCACGCGGACGGGCACGACGACACTACCCTGGTAGATCTCCGGGGGCACGTCGAGCGGCCGCGTTTCGCCGTTGATGACGACTTCGGGTCTGCCGACCGTCACCTTGACGTCGGCGCCCGGCTTGCTGACGTCGACCGTCTTGCTCGCCGGGTCGTATGCGACCGTCGCGCCCATCTGTTCGAACATCGAACGCAACGGGATCAAGACCGTACCGCCGCGCACGAGCGCGGCGAGCACGCGCCCGCGTTTCAGTTTGTCCGGTTTGGAGTAGACGTGATGATCGTTGAACAGGATCGGCACCGCACCCGACGGCGGGGCGCCGAAATCTGCCGGCGGCATCGCCTGCGCCCGAACGCTCGGTGGCGATGAGAACGCGGCGATTCCGAGTCCCACCGCAGCCACTGCGGCGAGCCATCTTGCGTTGAATCGTTTCACTATTGTTTCTCTCCTAGCATAGAACACCGGGAGCGTTATTCCGCGCAACGCCGCCAGGTAAACGCAGGAGCCAGAAGATTCCTAGCACGAGTTCGATGCAAGCGAGCGAGAACGCGGCGGACGGAATGCGATCCGCGGCGACGTGGAAGAATGCGAGCACTAGCCCGGTGAAGAGCGGCGCGAGTATCTGCGGTACGACGATCGCGAGATTCCACGCCGCCATCGACGTCGCGAGCGCGTATCGCGGCAACACGCGACAAGCGAGCGCCCAGTCTGCGACCAGGAAAACGCCCCACGACGCGCCCGCGAACGCGGTCGCCGCGAACGCGAGGTAGCCGCCGCGCACGACGACGAGCGCGATCAGCGCGAGTATCACGCCCGCGCATCCGGCGCTCGCCACGACGCGCTTGTCCGCGCGATCGCTCGGCCCGGCGGCCAGCGCCGCGCCGATCGCGCCGGCGACGGTGAACGCGAGCACCATCAGCCCGCTCGTCGCGCGATGATCCGCGATGGTCGATCCCGGCGGCGCCGAGACCGCGACGTAGAAATACAGATAGCCGAGGAGCGTGAAGAATCCGACGTAGACGAGCAGGCGCGAACCGAAGAGCGTCGCGAACGCGCCGCGCGCCGTCGCGACCGGCGCGTCGTCGACGGGCGGGTTGAGCGGCAGTCTCGCGACGTGCGCGGACGTCGCGGCCAGGGTGGCGAGCAACAGCGCGACGATGGTCGCCGCGACGATCCGCGCGTCGCCGACCTTGGCGGCGACGATCGCGCCGATCGCGTTGCCCAAGCTCTGGAAGCCGGCCATCCACGACGACGCGACGCCCGTCGTCGCACGATCGCCGACGTCGGGGATCACGGGCTGATACGCGGCCATCGCCACGTTGAGACCGAACTGCACGATGGCGTACGCGGCGACGACCGCCGCGAACGACGGCGCGAGGTAGAACCAGACGATGCCGGCGCTTCCGGCCCCGCCGCCGAGGACGTAGAACGCCACGCGATCGCGCGACGAACGGCGGCGGCGATCCGAGGCGAAGCCGGCCGCGATCTGCACGATCGCCGCGACCACCGCCCCGCTGATCGCGAGCACGCCGTAGGCGGCGACGGCGTTCGCGCCGGCGAGCTCCGCGGACCGCGCCTGCAGAGAGATCGCGAGCAGCGCTCCCCAGACGGCTTGGATGCCGAGCCAATAGAGCGCGAGCAGCGCGGGGCGCGGCTCAGGCGCGGGCGAGCGCATAGCGATACTCCTCGACGGCGTCGGCATCGAAACAGAGCTCCGGCGCGCAACCGCGAACGGCGCGCGCGGCGACGCCGAAGCGTCGTGCGGCGTCCGCCTCGAGGGCCGCGATGGAGAGGCGGTTGGTGAGGAATCGGATCGCGAGCGCCGGACCGAGCAGCGCCGCCATCGCGAACGGCGACTTCCGAGCGGCGAAGAACGCGGCGGCGACGCCGGCGATACGGCCGGCGCAACCGGCCGGAAAGCGGAACGCGCCGCCGTTGACGACGCGTTCGCCGGCGAGCGCGATGCCGTAAGCGGGCGCGCCGGGGAACCGCTCGTCGAATGCCGCCGGCGTCGCGAGCGGCATCGCGAACGCGGCGTCGGGCGCGAGATCGAGGAAGGCGCGCAGGGCGGACGCCGTCACGAACGGCAGGTCCGTCGTCATCAGCAGCAGCGGTTCGTCCTCGGGCCACGCCGTCAATCCGCGCAGCAGGTTCTCGCGGCCGTCTTCGCTCTCGCCGACGACGCGGTCGACGTCGCGACGGCACGCGCGCTCGACCTCTTCTCCCCCGACGACGGCGATGCGTTCGGCGCCCGCTCCGCGCGCGGCCGCGATCGCCTTCGCGAGCATCGTCGCATCGCCCACCGGCGCGAGCGCCTTGATCGTCGTGCCGGCCGCTTCCGCATAGGCGCCGGAGATGCGGCCGCCCGCGGTGAGCGCGACGTTCATCCGAAGAGCCCCGGCTGGACGGGCGGCGGATCGCCGGGAAGGGCGATGCGTTCGCCGGCCTCGCCGCCGTAGCGTTCTTCGAGGAGGCGCTCCATGGTGGCCGCGTTCCCCGCCGCCTGACCGACGGCGTGGTTGTTGAAGAACACGTACGTATCGTCCGCCTTCGCGTCGATCTCCGCGATGCGGTCGAGCCAAGGCGTCAGTTCTTCGGGCAGATACGAATAGTCGTAACGCGTGACGACGTCGCCGGTCTTCCAATTCGTCGCGTTGCGACCGTGGAAGCGCACGTAGCCGACCGGAGAGGTCGCTTCGCCTGCGGGGACGGGCAGATCGGGCAGGGCCGGAAGATCGACGTTGCCGAAACCGACGCCGCGCCGCCGCAGCCGCATCGCGGTCTCCGGCGTCTGCCACGCGCGATTCCGGAACTCCGCGACGAGCGGCAGGCCGTCGAACGCGTCGAGCGCGGCATCGAGATAGCGGTCCGTCTGCGCGTCGGGCGCGAACCCGCCCGGGAACTGCAGCAGCACGGCCGCAAGCCTGCCGGCGTCGCGTACCGACGTCAGCCGCTCGCGCAGCTCCGCGCCGTCGGAATGGATGCGGGTCGAGCCGTAGTCGCCGGGATGGGTCACCGTCTGCGGAGCCTTGAACGAGAAGCGGAACCGCTGCGGGGTGCGCGCCAAGAACGACGCGATGGTGCGTTCGGCCGGGACCCCGTAGTACGACGCATCGATCTCGACGGCCGAAAAGCGCGCGGCGTAGTAGCCCAGCATCTCGCCGTTGCGGATCGTGGGCGGGTAGAACGGGCCGACCCAATCCTTATACGCGTACCCGCACGTACCGACGTAGATCATCGCCGTCGGCCTTCGAGAAGAAGACAAAAGGACCCGGCATCGCTGCCGGGTCCTCGTGCGTACGTCGTCCTCGGGGCTATTTCTTGGTAGCGGCCTTCTTCTTGCCGGCGACCGTGCGTTTCGGACCCTTGCGGGTGCGGGCGTTCGTCTTCGTGCGCTGGCCGCGGACCGGCAGGCCGCGACGGTGGCGCAGACCGCGATAGCAGCCGATGTCCATCAGGCGCTTGATGTTGCCCTGGACCTCGCGGCGAAGGTCGCCTTCGACGCGAAGCGCCAGGCTGTCGATCGCATCGCGCAGGCGCTTTTCGTCGTCCTCGGTCATGTCCTTGACCCGGACGTCGGCGTTGACGCCGCTCGTGGCGAGCAGCTTCTTCGCGATCGCGGGACCGATGCCGTAGATGTATTGGAGGGCGATCTCGAGACGCTTCTCGCGCGGGAGATCGATGCCGGCCAGACGTGCCATATCGTTAGTTTACCCCTGAACCTGTTTGTGCTTCGGGTTGACGTCGCAGATGATCCGCACCTTGCCGTGGCGGCGGATGACCTTGCATTTCTCACAGATCTTCTTGACGGACGGACGTACTTTCATCGTATAAACCTTTTTCTATGCCCGCACTTCATCGCGGGGGAGGTACTGTGCGATCTCGGCGAGTTCGCCGACCTCGCGCGCGGTAAGAACGCGGGGACCGTCGTCGGTAACCGCGATCGTGTGCTCGAAGTGCGCAGCGAGTTTACCATCTGCCGTGACGACTGTCCAGCCATCCTTGAGGGTTTCCACCTCGCGGGTGCCCTGGGTGATCATCGGCTCGACGGCCAGGACGAGGCCCGTCCGGAGCTCGGCCCCGGTGCCGGCCTTGCCGTAGTTGGGGACCTGGGGTTCCTCGTGCATCTCCCGGCCGACCCCGTGGCCGACCAGTTCGCGGACCACGCCGTAACCGTTCGATTCGGCATAGGACTGGACGGCCGCGCCGATGTCGCCGACGTTCTTGCCCTTCTGCATGGCGGCGATCCCGACGTACAGGCACTTCTGCGTGACGTCGAGGAGGCGCCGGGCCGCTTCGGAGATCGTCCCGACCGGGACCGTCACGGCGCTATCGCTGACGTAGCCGTCGAGGGTCGTGCCGATGTCGATCGAGAGCAGGTCGCCGTCGGCGAGGACGCGCGAGCCGGGGATCCCGTGCACGACCTCGGCGTTGACCGAAGCGCAGATCGAATGTTTGAAGCCGTGGTATCCCTTGAACGTCGGGACGCCGCCGCGCGCGCGGATGCCGGCTTCCGCCATCGCGTCCAGCTCGCCGGTCGTCATGCCGGGCTTGACCGCCGCCATGAGTTCGGTCAGCACGGCCGCGGTGATCTTACCGCTGCGGCGCATCGTCTCGATCTCGCGGGCCGACTTCAAGGTGATCACGTCAGTGGTGCTCGACGCGCAGGGCGTGCAGCAGCTGATGGGCGACGTCGGCGACCGGCGCGAGGCCGTCGACTTCGACGAGCAGACCCGAGGCGCGATAGTATTCGACGAGCGGTCTGGTCTGCGCATCGTACACGTCCAGACGTCTGCCGACGGTCTCGGCCTTGTCGTCTTCGCGCTGGACCAGCGGTCCGCCGTCCTCGTCGTCGACGCCCGCGACCTGCGGGGGATTCGTCAGCGCGTTGTACGTGCGCCCGTTGCGCGGGTTGGTCCAGCGCGACGTGAGGCGCGACAGCAGCGTCCCGCGGTCGGCATCGAAGAGCACCACGGCGTCCAGCGTCCAGCCCTTGCGCTCCAAGAGCGCGTCGAAGGCTTCGGCCTGCGCGACCGTGCGCGGGAAGCCGTCCATGATGAAGCCGTCCGGAAGCTTCGCCAGTTCCGTCTCGATCATCGCGACGATCAACTCGTCGGGCACCAGTTCGCCGCGCTGCATGAATCCTTCGGCCTGTTTTCCGAGGGTCGTGCCTTGCGCGCGATGCTCGCGAAGGATGTCGCCGGTCGATATCTGGCGCGCGCCGAAACGCTGCTCCAGGATCCGCGCCTGCGTCCCCTTGCCCGCACCCGGCGGACCGAGAAAGATGAGCTTCACTTCTTGATGAAGCCCTTGTAATCGCGCATGGCGAGGCGCGCTTCGATCTGATTGATCGTATCGAGCGCGACGCCGACCACGATGAGCAGAGACGTCGATCCGAGATAGACCGTCGTCACCGAGAGACCGCGCTGCAGGACGCTCGGGACCACCGCGAGGATACCGAGGAAGATCGCGGCCGCGGTCGTGATGCGTAGCAGGATCTTGTTGATGTAGTCCACGGTGGGCTGGCCCGGACGGATGCCCGGGACGAACGCGCCCGTCTTCTTCAGATTGTCGGCGATGTCGCGCGTGTTGACGACGATCGCGGAGTAGAAGAACGTGAAGACGACGACCAGGAGGAAGTATGCGAGATTGTAGAGCGCGCCGGTCGGCGAGAACCACACCGCGAAGAACGAGGCCCAGGCCGCGCCGTCGAGGGGGAACTGAACCGGCCCGAAGAGCGTGAACCACCGGCCGCCGCTCGAGTTGGCGAGATGGAACCAGTTGAGCATCTGCTGCGGCAGCAACAGCAGCGAGATCGCGAAGATGATCGAGATCACGCCGGCGTTGTTGAGGCGGAGCGGGATGTAGGTCGAGCGGCCCGCGAACATCTTGCGGCCGACGACGCGGCGCGCTTGCTGGACGGGGATGCGGCGCTGACCCTGGTAGAGGAACACGATGCCTACGATGATCGCGAGCGCGATCGCCACGTAGGCGAGCAGGCTGAGCAGGCCTTCGGCGCCCGCGGCGACGGACGAGGCCGTCTGAGCGACCTGCTGCGGGAACCGCAGCACGATGCCGATGAAGATGATGAGCGAGATGCCGTTGCCGATGCCGCGGTCGCTGATCTGCTCGCCGAGCCACATCAGGAACATCGTGCCGGCCACGAACGTCATCACCGCGAACGCCAAGAAGAGCTCGCTGTGATCGTAGAAGACGCCGTTCTGGCTCATCGTGCGCGCCATGAAGTAGGCCTGGACGGCCGCGAGCACGATGGTCAGCCAACGGGTGTACTGGCTGATCTTCTTACGGCCTTCCTCGCCGCCTTTCTTCGCCAGATCTTCGAGCTGGGGAAGCACGACGGTCATCAGCTGCATGATGATGGAGGCGTTGATGTAGGGCGTGATGCCCATGGCGATGATCGAGAGCTTCTGCAGGGCGCCGCCCGAAAGGAAGCCGAGCAGCGTCCCGAACGCGTTGCTGCTGAGCATCGACTGCCACTTGGCGTCGTCGACGTTGGGGAGCTGCACGTGGATCATGAACACGAACAGCGCGAAAGAGCCGAACACGAAGAGGATCCGCGAACGGATCTCCGGGACGAGGAGCGCCGCGCGCAGGCTCGTCAGCACTAGGCGTTCTCTGCTTCGAACGACGCGCCGGCGGCGGCCAGCGCTTCGCGCGCCGTGCTGCTGAAGACGACGTCCCGGAACTTGAGCCCGCTCGGAAGCGCGGCGCCGTTCTTGGAACCGCCGAGCACCTTCACGCCGTCGCGGGTATCCTTGAGGATGCCCTTCGCCTTGAGCGACTGAGGCGTCACTTCGACGGAGGGATCCCACGACGCGAGCTGGTGGAGATTGACGACGGCGAACGTCGAGCGGAAGTGCCCGATGTCGCGCGCCTTCTGCGAGTAGCCGCGCTTGTGGGGAAGGCGACGCGCCCAAGGCGTCTGTCCGCCTTCGAACGCGGGTCCCTTACCGCCGCCCGAGCGTACGGTCTGACCCTTGCCGCCTTCGCCGCCGGTCTTGACCATGCCCGAACCGTGTCCGCGACCGACGCGCGTGCGCTTCGGCCAGGATCCGCGCGTCGGCTTGATGGAGCCGAGCGAGAGACCGCCGGAGGCGCCCGCGATATTGCCGCCGGTGACGGCGGCCTTCGGAGCCTTCGGAGCCTTCGCGGCCTTCTTCGGAGCCGCGCTCTGCTTCGGAGCGGCGGCCTTCTTCGGCGCTGCGGGTCGCTTCTTCGGCGCGGCCGCCTTCGCGCTGGTCTTCGCGCTACCGGCCGCTTTTTTCTTGTCTGCCATCGTTCCTATTCCTAGATCGCGTTACGCGGATGCGTTACGCTGCGAAGATTTCTTTGACGGACTTGCCGCGCGTCGCGGCGACCTGTTCGGCCGTGCGGAGCGAACGGAGTCCTTCGATCGTCGCCAGCACGACGTTGATCGGGTTGTTGGTGCCCAGCGACTTGCAGACGATGTCGTGCAGGCCGGCGAGTTCCAGGACGGCGCGCATCGAGCCGCCGGCGATGACGCCGGTACCCGGCTTGGCCGGCTTGAGCAGGACGCTCGCCGCGCCGACGCGCTGCGTGACCTGATGGGGGATGGTCGCGCCGACCATCGGCACCGTGACGAGGTTCTTCTTGGCCGCTTCGACGGCTTTGCGGATCGCTTCCGGTACTTCGCCGGCCTTGCCGATCGCGAAACCGACCTTGCCCTTACGGTCGCCGACGACGACGAGGGCGCTGAACGAAAAACGCTTGCCGCCCTTGACGACCTTGGCCACGCGGTTCACGCGTACGACCTGCTCTTCGAAGCCGCTGTTGTCGCGATCGCGACCACCACCACGATACTGCATCAGAACTCCAATCCGGCTTCGCGAGCCGCGTCGGCGAGCGCTTGCACGCGGCCGTGGTATTTATATCCGCCGCGATCGAAGACGACCGACGAGATGCCGGCGGCCTTCGCCTTGGCGGCGATCGCCTGGCCGACTTTCTTGGCGGCTTCGATGTTCGTGTGCGAGTCGAGACCGTCGGCGAGCGATTTCTCGCGCGTCGAAGCGGCGGCCACGGTGTGGCCCTTCGCGTCGTCGACGACCGTTGCGTAGATGTGGTGCAGCGTGCGGCGCACCATCAGGCGCGGACGGGCGGCCGAGCCGGCGACCTTGTTGCGCAGGCGTCCGTGACGCTTGCGGCGCGTATCGTCTTTCGAAGGCGCTGACATTACTTCTTACCGGCCTTTCCTGCCTTGCCGAGCTTCTTGCGGATGACCTCGCCCGCGTAACGCACGCCCTTGCCCTTGTACGGCTCGGGTTTGCGCAGCGCGCGGATCTCCGCGGCGACCTGGCCGACCTGCTGCTTGTCGATGCCGTCCACGTGGACTTTGTTGGTGCCTTCGACCGAGAGCGTGATGCCCTTGGGCGGCGCGAAGACGACCGGATGCGAGTAGCCCAAGGTCAGGTTGAGGTTCTCGCCGGCCTTGGCCGCGCGATACCCGACGCCTTGGATCTCGAGGCTCTTGCGGAAGCCCTTGCTGACGCCTTCGACCATGTTCGCGATAAGCGTGCGCGTCAGGCCGTGCGCCGAACGATGCGGCTTCGCATCGCCCTTGCGCTCGATCACGACCGCGCCGTTCTCGAGCTTCACGTCGACGACGTTGTGGAGGATGTGCTGGCGGAGTTCGCCCTTCGGTCCCTTGACGGTGACTTCGCCTTCGCCGACGTTGACGTCGACGCCGTTCGGCACCGCGACCGGAAGTTTTCCAATACGTGACATTTGCTATCGCTTACCAGACGTACGCGAGGACTTCGCCGCCGACGCCGAGCTTTTTGGCCCGCTTGCCGGACATGATGCCCTTCGACGTGGAGATGATGACGACGCCGAGTCCGCCCAGGACGCGCGGGATCTCGGTCTTGCCGGTGTAGACGCGAAGGCCGGGGCGCGAGATGCGGCGCAGGCCGGTGATGACCTTCTCCTTCTCGGGGCCGTAGCGCATCTTGATGCGCAGCGTGCCTTGGGGCCCTTCGGGCAGACGTTCGACGTCGTCGATGAAGCCTTCGTCTTTGAGGATGGCCGCGATCGCCTGCTTCGTACGCGACGCCGGGATGTCCACCGTCTGGTGGTTCGCGGTGTTCGCGTTGCGGATGCGCGTCAGCAGATCGGCGACGGGATCGGTCGTTATTGCCATGTCCTAACCTTCCTCTACCACGACGCCTTGGTCACGCCGGGAACGACTCCGCGATGCGCGTGCTCGCGGAAACAGATACGGCACATCGCGAACTTGCGCAGGTAGCCCTTCGGGCGACCGCACAGCTTGCAGCGGTTGTGAGCGCGCACCTTGAACTTCGGCGTGCGATTCGACTTGACGATCAGACTCGTCTTTGCCATTTACTTCTGCCCCTTTTGCAGCGGCAGTCCCATCGCGGTGAGGAACTCCGAAGCTTCTTCATCGGTCTTTGCGGTGGTGACGATGGTGATGTCCATTCCACGGGCCTTGTCGACCTTGTCGTAGTTGATCTCCGGGAAGACCAGCTGCTCTTTGAGGCCGAGGTTGTAGTTGCCGCGGCCGTCGAACGACTTCGGTGAGAGGCCGCGGAAGTCGCGGATGCGGGGCAGCACGATGTTGAACAGCTTGTCCAGGAACACGTACATGCGCTCGCCGCGCAGCGTGACCTTGGCGCCGATGTTCATGCCCTCGCGCAGCTTGAACGCCGCGATCGACTTCTTGGCCTTCGTCACGACCGGCTTCTGGCCGGTGATGGCGACGAGTTCCGCGACCGCCAGATCCAGCGCCTTGGAGTTGGCGATGGCGTCGGTCACCGACATGTTGAGGACGACCTTGTCCAGTTTGGGGATCTGGTTGACGTTCGCATAGGCGAACTTGTCCTGCAGCTGCTTGCGCACCGCCGACGTGTACTTCTCTCTAAGACGCAACGTAGTGGCCACGCTTACGCTCCCTTCGACGATTCGCGAGCCGGCTCGCCGCATTTCGCACACGTGCGCTGCGACCGGCCCTCGGCGTTGGTCGAGCGGCGTAGGCGGGTGGGAGTCTTGCACTTCTCGCAGACGTACTGCAACACGGCGAGCGGAAGCGGCGCTTCCTTCTCGACGATGCCGCCGGTCTGCGCGGAGCCGCCCATGTTCTGGGCCTGGCTGCCCTGCTTGGTATGACGCTTGACGACGTTGATGCCTTCGACCGTCGCGGCGGCTCCCGGGAACACGTGCTTGACCACGCCCCGCTTGCCTTTTTCTTTGCCGCGGCGGACCAGCACGGTGTCGCCTTTGATGATGTTCGCTTTCACTGTCATGATGTCTACAGGACCTCCGGCGCCAACGAAGCGATCTTCAGGAAGCCGCGGTCGCGCAGTTCGCGCATGACGGGTCCGAAGACGCGCGTGCCGCGCGGATCGAGGTTGTCTTTCTCACCCTTGATGATGACGCAGGCGTTGTCGTCGCAGCGGACGACGGAACCGTCCTTGCGGCGGATCGGGGCGGAGGTGCGGACGATCACGGCCTTGACGACCTGACCCTTCTTCACCGCGGCGCCCGGGATGGCGGCCTTCACGGTGCCGACGATGATGTCGCCGACGTGCGCGTAGACGTGACGGCTGCCGCCGGTGACGTGGATCACCAGGAGCTCGCGCGCGCCCGAGTTGTCTGCGACTTTGAGTCGCGTCTCTTGCTGGATCATGCTACTTCGCGCGCTCCACGATCTCGACCAGGCGCCAGCGCTTCTCGCGGCTGAGCGGGCGGGTCTCGGCGATGCGGACGACGTCGCCGACGTTCGCTTCGTTCTTCTCGTCGTGCGCCTTGAAGCGGACCGACTTGCGGATGATCTTGCCGTAGACCGGATGCGGCACGCGCGTCTCGGTCACGACGACGATCGTCTTGTCCATCTTGTTCGACGTCACGCGGCCCTGCTTGACGCGGCGCGCGTGGCGGTCGGCGGCTTCGGCCGCGACGGTGTTAAGCTGCTCCATGGGCTCCCTCGGCGATCCGCTTCTCGGAAATGACGGTCTGGATCTTGGCGTACGTGCGACGCATCTCGCGGATCTTGCTGAAATCGGTCAGGTGACCGGTACGCAGGGCGAAGCGCAGGTTGAACAGCTCGTTCTTCGCAGCGCGCGCCTTGTCGTGGAGTTCGGGCACCGTAAGGGCGCGCAGCTCCGTCAGGTCGTTGTTCTTCATGATCCCAGCTCCTCGCGCGAGACGACCTTCGTTCCGATCGGCAGCTTGGCCGAGGCCAGGCGCAACGCTTCGCGCGCGACCGCGGGCTCGACGCCCGACAGTTCGAACAGGATGCGGCCCGGACGCACGACGGCGACCCAGAACTCGGGGTTGCCCTTACCGGCGCCCATGCGGACTTCGGCGGGCTTCTTGGTGACCGGCTTGTCCGGGAACACCTTGATCCAGACCTTACCGCCGCGCTTGATGTGGCGGGTCATGGCGATACGCGCCGCTTCGATCTGGCGATTGGTCATCCAGCACGGCTCCATGGCCTGCAGTCCGTACTCGCCGAACGTCAGGGTGCTGCCGCGCAGGGCGCGACCGGTCATACGGCCGCGCTGCTGTTTGCGCCATTTGACGCGCTTCGGAGTCAGCATTATTCGGCTCCCTCGTTCGCTTCGGGCGCGGCTTCGGCGACGGGCGCGGCTTCGGCGACGGGCGCCGCTTCGACGACGGGCGCCGTTTCGACGACCGGAGCCGTTTCGAGAACCGGTGCGGCGGCGACCGGGGCTTCGGGCGCCGGCGCCGCTACGGCGACGGTCGCGTCGCCTTCGGGTGCGGCCGCGGGCTGACGATCGAAGGACGGACGCGGCGGGCGCGCCGGACGGCGATCGCGGAAGCCGCCGCCGCGTTCGTTACGGTCGAGGCGGTTCTCGTTACGCGGCTGGTCCTTGAGGACTTCGCCCTTGTAGATCCAGACCTTGACGCCGATGCGGCCGAAGGTCGTGAACGCTTCGACGTGCGCGTAGTCGATGTCGGCGCGCAGCGTGTGCAGCGGCACCTTACCGTCTTTGTTGCGCTCGGTGCGCGCGATCTCGGCACCGCCGAGGCGGCCCGAGACCTGGACCTTGACGCCCAGGGCGCCGGCCTTCATGGTGCGCATGATCGCCTGCTTCATGGCGCGGCGGAACGCGATGCGCTTCTCGAGCTGGTCGACGATGTTCTGGCCGACGAGGCGCGCGTCGATCTCGGGATGCTTGATCTCCATGACGGAGACCTTGACCGTCTTGCCGGTCAGCTTCTCGAGGTTCTTCTTCATGTCTTCGATGCCGACGCCGCGCTTGCCGATGATGATGCCGGGCTTGGCGGTGTTGATGATGACGTTGGCCTGATTGGCGCGCCGCTCGATCTCGACGCGGCTTACGCCGGCCGAACGCTGCCACTTGTTGAGGTACTTGCGGATCGCGACGTCCTCGTGCAGCCAAGCGATGTAGTTCTTCTTCTCGAACCAGCGGCTGTCCCAGGTACGCGTGATACCCAGACGCAGGCCGATCGGATGGATTTTCTGACCCATGGTTAGCTTGCGGCCTCCGCGGTCTTCGCGGTGCGCTTGCTCGCATTGCGAGGAGCGCGGACCGCCGTGTTGTGAGTCATCGAGATCGACGCACCGCCGCGCTTCTTGCGCGTCGAGGCGGGCTGCTCTTCGCCGACGACGACCGTCACGTGCGAGAGACGCTTGCGCTTGAAATACGCGCGGCCTTGGGCGCGCGGATCCAGACGCTTGGTGAAGCGGCCGCCCGGGCCTCCGTCGACCGTTATGCGGACGATGAAGAGCGCGTCGGTGTTCATATCGTGGTTGTTGCCGGCGTTGGCGACGGCGCTCTTGACGAGCTTCTCGAGCGGCTCGGCGGCGTAGACGCCGGCGAACTTGAGGAGGACGAGGGCCTCGCGCACGCTCTTGCCGCGGATCGCGTCGGCGACGCGGCGGAGCTTGCGGGGACCGACGCGCGCGAACTTGAGGTGCGCGGCGGCCGTGGTCTTCTGCGTGGCTTCCGTCACTTCACACCCGCCTTGTCGCCGCCGTGCCCCTTGAAGTGGCGCGTCGGCGAGAACTCGCCGAGCTTGTGCCCGACCATGTTCTCGGTGACGTAGACGGGGATGTGCGTCTTGCCGTTATGCACGCCGATGGTGTGACCCACCATCGTCGGCACGATCGTCGAAGAGCGGCTCCACGTCTTGATGACGCGCTTCTCGCGCGTGTCGTTCATCTTGTCGACCTTCTTCACGAGGTGGTCGGCGACGAACGGACCTTTCTTTAAACTGCGACCCATCGAACTACGCCTTCCGTTTCCGAACGATCATGTTGCCGGTGCGCTTGTTGCGGCGCGTCTTCTTGCCCATGGTCATCTGACCCCAAGGCGTGGTGGGCGGACGACCCGAGGTCGAACGCGCCTCGCCGCCGCCGTGCGGGTGGTCGACCGGATTCATCGCGATACCGCGAACGCTCGGACGCTTGCCCATGTGGCGCATGCGGCCGGCCTTGCCGATGACCTGGTTCTCGTGCTCGACGTTGCCGAGCTGGCCGATGGTGGCGCGGCACAGGACGTGGATCTTGCGCACTTCGCCCGACGGCATGCGCACCTGCGCGTACTCGTCTTCTTTGGCCATGAGCTGGGCCGAGACGCCGGCCGAGCGGACGAGCTTGCCGCCCTCTCCGGCGCGGAGCTCGATGTTGTGGATGACCGTACCGACCGGGATGTTCTTGATCGGCAAGCAGTTGCCGGTCTTGATGTCCGCCGCCGGGCCGGATTCGATGACGTCGCCGACCTTGAGGTCGACGGGCGCCAGGATGTAGCGCTTCTCGCCGTCCTTGTAGTGCAGCAGCGCGATGCGGGCCGAGCGGTTCGGATCGTATTCGATCGTCGCCACCTTGGCCGGGATCGCGTCTTTGCCGCGCTTGAAGTCGATGATGCGGTACAGCTTGCGCGTGCCGCCGCCCTTATGACGGACCGTGATGTGCCCGTTGTTGTTGCGGCCGGAGTGCTTCTTGCGCACTTCGGTGAGCGGCTTGTGCGGATCGACCTTCGAGAGGTCGGAGAAGTCCATCGTGGTGATGAAGCGGCGGCCCGCGCTGGTCGGGCGATACTTTTTAACAGGCATCTTATTGCTCGAAATAGTTGACGCCGCCGAGTTCGATCTTCTGACCCGGCTTGATGGTGACGATGGCCTTCTTGAAATCGGGCTGCTTGCCCGCGGTCTTCTGGCCGCGACGCGCGAAGTTGCGCGTCTTGCCGGCCACGTTGACCGTGTTGATCTTGATCACGTCGACCTTGAAGATCTCTTCGATCGCGTGACGGATCTGCGTCTTGGTCGCGCCGGGGTGCACCGTGAAGGTGTACTGCTGGCTCGACGCTGCGTTGCCCATCGCCTTTTCGGTGATGCGCGGCGAGATGATGACGTCGCGTGCGTCCATTACTTGCTCTCCCCGTGCGCGGCCGAGAGCGCTTCGTACGCCGCCGCGGTGAAGACGATGCGGCCGTAGCGCAGCACGTCCTTGACGTCGAGCGCGCCCGTGTGGGTGACGCCGATCGACTTGAGGTTGCGGCCGACGCGCGCGATCTTCTCGAACGCCGCCTCGCCGTTTCCGCAGACGATGAGGGTCTTGGGACCCGTCTTCGCCTCTTTGGCGCTCCCGAAGATCAGACCGGCGAAATCCGCGGTCTTCTCGATCGCGAAGTCCGATGCGTCGAGAACCGTGATCGCGCCGTTCTTGAAACGGTCCGCGAGCGCCGCGACGAACGCGACCTTGCGTTCCTTCTTATTGAGGTCTTCGACGAAGCTCTTCGGCTTGGGACCGAAGACGACGCCGCCCTTCGTCCACTGAGGCGAACGGATGGAGCCCTGACGCGCGCGGCCGGTGCCCTTCTGCTTCCACGGCTTGCGGCCGCCGCCGCGCACTTCGTCGCGGCGCAGGGTGGACGCCGTACCGGCGCGGGTGTTGGCCAGTTCGCGGTGGACGGCGCGATAGATCGTGTGACCCTTATCGCTGTAGTCCGCTTCGAAGATCGCGGGGGTCGGGACGTCGCGGACGATCTTCCCGGTGGTATCGATGACGTTCGGCATTATGCTTTCGCCTCCGCGGACTTGCTCTTCACGCTCTTGCTGATCACGACGAGCGCGTTCTTCGGTCCCGGGACGGGGCCGCGAACGAGCAGCACGTTGCGTTCGGCATCGGCGCGGACGATCTCGAGGTTCTGATGCGTGGTGCGATCGACGCCGTAGTGACCCGGACGGCGGCTGCCCTTCACGACGCGTCCGGCGTTGGTATCGCCGTTGGACGCGGGCTGGCGGTGGATCATCGAACCGTGGCTCGCGCCGCCGCCTTTGAAGTTGTGGCGCTTGATGCCGCCGGCGAAGCCGTGGCCCTTCGAGATGCCGACCACGTCGACGCGATCGCCGGGCTCGAACGCCGCGACGGTGATCGTCTGACCGGGTTCGACGCCGTCGATGTCGTCGCGGAATTCGCGGACGAACTTCGTGGGCTCGACGTTGTTCTTCTTGAAATGTCCGGCAAGGGCACGGGTGACGCGAGCTTTTTTGATCGCACCGAATCCGAGCGCGACGGATTCGTATCCGTGCTTCTCTTTGGTGCGACGCTCGACCACGGTGCAGGGACCGGCTTCGATCACCGTGACGGGGACGTATCGCCCGTCATCGGTGAACACGCTCGTCATCCCAACCTTGCGGCCAAGGATGTTCTTCATATCCTCGTCCTTCGAGTTGTGCTGAGTGATAATGTCCACGGCCCCAGGCGTACTGCCTATATTCTTTCGCCGGCACGCGCAATGAAGCGCGGTCCGGCCAGGACCACAACTCACGCAGTTTACCAGGACGCCCCCTACGCGTCAAGCGACTTTTTCCGCCTCGGAGGCGGCCGCCCAAGGGCGGCGCGAACCCCGACCTGGTATGGAGCCCGTCACCCTCACCACCGATCGCCTCATCCTCCGCCAGTGGCGCCCGCAGGACATCCCTGCATATGCGGCCATGAGCGGCGATCCGCGAGTGATGGAGCATTACCCGGCCACCCAGTCCCGCGCGGAAAGCGAGGCCTCGCTCCTGAGGTTTCAAGCCCGCATCGCGGAGCGGGGCTGGGGGATCTGGGCGCTCGAGGAGCGGGCGAGCGGCGAGACCGTCGGGTTTACCGGCCTGCAACATCCGCCATTCGAGGAGCACTTCACGCCCTGCATCGAGATCGGCTGGCGCGTCGCGTACGAGCGGTGGGGCGAGGGCCTGGCGCCGGAGGCGGCCCGGGCCGCCCTGGCCTTCGGCTTCGAAAGGCTCGGGGTCGACGAGATCGTGGCCATGACGTCGCTCCCCAACCGGCGCTCGATGCGCGTGATGGAAAAGCTCGGGATGACCCGCGACCCCGCCGATGACTTCGACGTCCCGATGATCCCCGAAGGTCACCGCCTGCGGCGCCACGTGCTCTATCGGCTCAAGAGATAGTCCGGACCGTTCGAGCATCGGTGCGATCCGGATCCGCGCCGAGGCAGCGGAACGTCGCTAGCCCCACCAGAAGGCGGCGGCGACGATGGCGTAGAGGCCGATCAGGGCGACGCCTTCCAGCCAATTGGACTCGCCGTCGGAGATGGCCATCATCGGTACGACCGCGGCCAGCACGATCACGATCACCAGCAGCGGAGGGAAGACGAGCGTCAGATTCGCGCCGGGGATGAACAGGCACAGCAGTACCAGCGCGGGGATCAGCGCTACCGAGACCTGGAGCGAACTGTTGAGGATCAGGCTGATCGAGAGGGCCGTCTTGTTCCGGATCGCCATCGTCACGCCCACCACGTTCTCGACGGCGTTGCCGGCGACGGCGACGACGACCAGGCCGGTGAACGCCTGACTGATCCCGAGCAATGCGATGGTCGGCGAGAGCGCCTCGACGAACCAATCCGAGACGAACGCCGACGCGATGCTGGCGGCCACCAGCACGCCGAACGTCAGTCCGATCGGCCACCGCGGCGACGTCGCTTCGTGCGTCTCGTCGGGTTCCGGGCGGATGCGCGACGAGAACATCACGCTGGCCACGAAGATCGCGAGCAGCACGATCGCGCAAGCGACGCTGATGGCGCCGGCGTGCGGCGCGGCCGGCGTGTGCAGTTGGACCGCGAGCGACGGGATCACCAACGCGGCGGCGGCGACCGCGATCACGATGCTGATCGCGCGCGGCTCCTCGGCCGAGAACTTCTGGCGTCCGTTGACGACGCCACCCGCGAAGAACGCCAGCCCGAGCACGAGCAGACTGTTCGCCAAGATCGAGCCGATCAGCGCGGTCTGGACGACGTCGATCAGGCCGGCCCGCAGGGCGAAGATGCAGATGAACAGCTCGGGTAGATTGCCGAGCGCGGACTGCAAGATCCCGGTGACCGAGGGCGAGATGCGGGTCGCGAGCTGATCGATCGAAAGGCCGATCGAGGCCGCCAGCGTCGCGAGCGAGACGGCCGAGAGCGCGAACGACAGCAGCGGCGGCGCCCCGAGCGCGTGGGTCAGACCGGCGGCGATCGTCGCGACGATCGCGACGAGGATGATGATCCGGTCCTTGCGCTCGACGTGCGACACGCTTACGAGAACGCGGACAGACCCGTGATCGCCTGCCCGAGGATCAGCGTATGGACTTCGCTGGTCCCTTCGTATGTCAGGACCGATTCGAGATTGTTCATGTGGCGGATGACCGGGTACTCCAAGGTCACGCCGTTCGCGCCCAGGATCGAACGGGCTTCGCGCGCGATCTTGAGGGCTTCGCGCACGTTATTGAGCTTGCCGAAACTGACCTGACCCGACCGCAGGGTGCCGGCATCCTTCATCCGTCCGAGATGCAGCGCCAGCAGCGATCCCTTGCCGAGTTCCAGCAGCATGTCCACGAGCTTCGCCTGCGTCAGTTGGAACGCGCCGATCGGCTTGTCGAACTGCACGCGCGTCTTGGAATACTCCAGCGCCGCCTCGTAGCAGGCGCGGGCCGAGCCCATCGCGCCCCACACGATGCCGAAGCGCGCTTCGTTCAAGCACGCCAGCGGACCGCGCAATCCTTCGGCTTCGGGCAGCATCGCGTCTGCGGGCAGACGCACGTCTTGCAGCACCAGTTCGCTCGTCACCGAGGCGCGCAGCGAGATCTTCTTCTCGATGCCGTGCGCCGCGAAGCCCTTGGTCTCGGTCGGCACGACGAAGCCGCGGATCGCACCGTCGGCCTGCGCCCAGACGATCGCGACGTCCGCGATGCCGCCGTTGGTTATCCACATCTTCGTACCGTTGAGGATCCAGTCGCCGCCGTCGCGGCGCGCGTTCGTGCGCATGCCGGCCGGATTGCTGCCGAAGTCCGGCTCGGTCAGCCCGAAACAGCCGATCTTCTCGCCGCGCGCCATCGCCGGCAACCACGTGCGCTTCTGCTCCTCGTCACCCCAGCGATGGATCGCGTACATCGCGAGCGAGCCTTGGACGGATGCGAAGCTGCGCACGCCGGCGTCGCCGGCCTCGAGTTCGGCGCACGCGATGCCGTAGGCGACGGCGCTCGCTCCCGGGCAATCGTAGCCGTCGAGATGCATCCCGAGCAGACCGAGCTTGCCGAGCTCGCGCCCGAGTTCGCGCGGCATGATGCCTTCTTCGAACCAGTCGGCGATATTCGGCGCGACCTTATCGCGTACGAAGGCGCGAACGGTATCGCGGATCAGGCGCTCTTCGTCCGAGAGGAGCGCGTCGATGCCGAGGAAGTCGAGCGGGTCCACGCCTTATCGTTTGAGGACGCGCGCGAGCTTGTCGAAGAGCGCGTCGATGGAGCGCTCGTGCTGGTCTTCGATGCGGCGCCAGAGCAGGCGGCCCTCGGTATCCGAAAGCGTGGCGTCGACGCGATGTTCCAGCGTCGTCTCCTTGCCTTCGTGCGTGAGATAGAATCCGTGGGTACCGTCGACGCCTTCGTTGATGAAGCGCCAGACGATGCGCTGCTCCGGCTCGATCTCGGCCAGGCGCGCGTGCACGCCGATGTGCCACTCTTCGGTCTTCTCGGGGGTCAGCGGCCCCGGCGATCGCATGAAGGGCTGCGATGCGAACGGCCAGATCTGGTCGCCCGACGTGCCCATCTCTTCCAGGAGATGGAAGATCCGCCGCGTGGTACCGCGGAAAGCGCGGGAACGTTTGACGTGCAGCGGGATGGGCATGGGCCGTGCTTTCGGCACGGCCCGGGGACCTTCCTTAGGAGCGGGGGCCGATCTCTTTCGCGGCGAGCTTCGCGAGGTTGTTCATCACGAAGATCGCGAGGAGCGTCACCAGGACGGCATAGACGAGGTCGCCCCACAGGCCGCTGCCCGGCGGCAGATACTGCTTGACCAGTTCGCCGATGAACGTGTTCCACGCTCCGGCGGCGAGCAGACCGAAAGCCACGCTGGCGAGCGCGATCATCGTGCCGAGATACGTGCCTTTGTTCTCCATTCGAACCTCCACGGAAGAGTGAGGAAGAGGATGGCTTCGCAGAAGGGCGGCGCCGGCCTGCAATCGCAGAGATGGGAGACCTATGGACGTACTGATGATCGGCGGCACGCGCTTCCTCGGCATCCACGTGACCGACGCGCTGCGCGCGCGAGGGCATGCCGTGACGCACTTCACCCGTCGCACGATCGGCGACCGCCGCACCGATCTCGCGCGTCTCGGAACGCGATCCTGGGATGCGGTGATCGACACGAGCGGCTATCGCCCCCGCGACGTCGAGATCTCCGCTCGCTACTTCGCCGGTCGCGCGGGGGCCTACGTCTTCTTCTCCAGCGTATCGGTCTACGACGCCGCCGACGCCGCGCCGGACGAAGACGCGAAGACGACCGCGACCCAGGAGTACGGCGCGAACAAGGCCGCGTGCGAACGCATCGTCGTCTCGACGTTCCGCCATCGCGCGCTCGTGCTGCGCCCCGCGCTCATCGTCGGCCCGCACGATCCCACGGACCGGTTCACCTATTGGCCGGTGCGCTTCTCGCTCGGCGGCACGGTGCTCGCGCCCGAGTCGCCGGCGTTCGTCACGCAGTTCGTCGATGCGCGCGACGTCGCCGACTTCGCGACGCACGCGCTCGAGCGCGGCTACGGCGGGACGTTCAACCTCGCCTCGCCGCCCGGCGCCATCTCGCTCGGCGCGGTCTTCGACGCGTGCCGCGAAGCGACGCGCGTGCGATCGGAAACGGTCTGGGCCGACGCCGCGTTCCTGGCCGCGCACGACGTCGGCCCGTGGATCGACATGCCGCTCTGGGTGCCGGCCTCGGAGGGCATGCCCGGCTTCTTCCGCACGTCGGTCCGTCGGGCGCTCGTCGCGGGGCTGCGCTACCGGTCGCTGCGCGAGACCGTACGCGACACCCTCGCCTGGGCGAAAGGAAGAGCCCCGACACGCGCGATGCATGCGGGGCTCTCTCCGGAACGGGAACGCGAGCTGCTGCTCGCGCCGTAGCCGCTAGGCCTTGAGTTCGATGTCGACGCCGGCCGGAAGATCGAGATGCATGAGCGCATCCATGGTCTTCGGCGACGCCTGGAGGATGTCGATCAGGCGCTTGTGCGTGCGCATCTCGAAATGCTCGCGCGACTTCTTATCGTTGTTCGTCGAGCGCTGCACGCAGTAACGGTTGATCTCCGTCGGAAGCGGCACGGGCCCGCTCACGAACGCGCCGGTCCGCTTGGCGGTTTCGACGATACGCTCCGCCGACTGATCGAGCACCGAGTGATCGAACGCCTTGAGACGGATGCGGATTTTCTGCTTAGCCATTTCCTTCGATTCCTATGCTTTAGTTGTCAACGAACTCAAAATGCGGGTCGGGCGCCGACGACGGCGCCCGTGGGCGAAAAGACTACTCCGAAACCGACGTGACGACGCCGGCGCCGACGGTGCGGCCGCCCTCGCGGATGGCGAATCGGAGGCCTTCTTCACACGCGATCGGCGTGATCAGTTCGACGTCCATCGTCACGTTGTCGCCCGGCATGACCATCTCGACGCCTTCCGGCAGCTGGATGGTACCGGTGACGTCCGTCGTGCGGAAGTAGAACTGCGGGCGGTAGTTGCCGAAGAACGGCGTGTGACGGCCGCCTTCGTCCTTCGAGAGGACGTAGACCTCGGCTTTGAACTTCTTGTGCGGCTTGATCGAACCGGGCTTGGCCAGCACCTGGCCGCGCTCGATATCGTTGCGATCGACGCCGCGGAGCAGCACGCCGATGTTGTCGCCGGCGATGCCCGAGTCGAGCAGCTTGCGGAACATCTCGATGCCGGTGACGACGGTCTTGCGCGCCGTGTCCATCAGACCGACGATCTCGATCTCTTCGCCGACCTTCACCTGACCGCGCTCGACGCGGCCCGTGCCGACCGTACCGCGGCCGGTGATCGTGAAGACGTCTTCGACCGGCATCAGGAACGGCTTGTCCGTCTGGCGGACCGGCTCCGGGATGTACTCGTCGACCGTGTCCATCAGCTTGAAGATCTGATCCGCATCCGGGTCGCCGCGCTTGCCGGACGAGTTGAGCGCCTTGAGCGCCGAACCGCGGATGATCGGCGTGTCGTCGCCCGGGTAGTCGTATTTGCTCAGGAGTTCGCGGATCTCCATCTCGACGAGCTCGAGCAGCTCCTCGTCGTCGACCATGTCGCACTTGTTGAGGAAGACGACGATCTTCGGGACGCCGACCTGATGCATGAGCAGGATGTGCTCGCGCGTCTGAGGCATCGGGCCGTCCGTCGCGGACACGACCAGGATCGCGCCGTCCATCTGGGCGGCTCCGGTGATCATGTTCTTGATGTAGTCGGCGTGGCCGGGGCAATCGACGTGGGCGTAGTGACGCTTGGCCGTCTCGTACTCCTGGTGCGAGATGGCGATCGTAATACCGCGCTCTTTTTCTTCGGGCGCGTTATCGATCTCGTTGACGTCCTTCTTCTGCGCGAGACCTTCGGTCGCGAGGCAGTTGGTGATCGCGGCCGTCAGCGTCGTCTTGCCGTGGTCGACGTGACCGGTGGTTCCGATGTTGACGTGCGGCTTGGTACGTTCGAATTTCGCCTTAGCCATGATGCTCTACAGTGTTCCTTTTCTCGGTTGACTAGTCTTCAAGAGGGGTCTTAAGATTTTTTGCCGGCTTTTGCGACGATCTCTTCTTCGACGGACTTCGGCGCCTTCTCGTAGTGCGAGAACTCCATCGTGTAGGTCGCGCGGCCCTGCGTCGACGAACGCATGTCGGTCGCGTAGCCGAACATCTCCGAGAGCGGGACGTTGGCCGTGATGACCTGCGCGCCGCCCGGGGCTTCTTCCGTCGCCTGGATCATGCCGCGGCGGCGGTTCAAGTCGCCCGTGATCGCGCCCATGTAGTCCTTGGGCGTGGTCACTTCGACCTTCATGATCGGCTCCAGCAGGATCGGTCCGGCGGCGCGGTTGGCTTCTTTCCAGCCCATCGACGCGGCGATCTTGAACGCCATCTCCGAGGAGTCGACGTCGTGGTACGAACCGTCGATGGCCTCGACCTTGAAGTCGAGCACCGGGTAGCCGGCGAGCACGCCCGAGAGGGCCGACTCGCGGATGCCTTCGGCGACCGCCTTCGAGTATTCTTTCGGAACCGCGCCGCCGACGATCTTCCATTCGAAGACCATCCCCGTGCCCGGCTCGCCCGGCGAGACCTTGATCGTCACGTCGCCGTACTGGCCCTTGCCGCCCGACTGACGGACGAACTTGCCCTGCTTGGTGACTTCCTTGGTGATCGCTTCTTTGTAGGCGACCTGCGGCTTGCCGACGTTCGCCTCGACCTTGAACTCCCGGCGGAGACGGTCGAGGATGATCTCGAGATGCAGTTCGCCCATGCCGGCGATGATCGTCTGCTGCGTCTCTTCGTCGGTGCGCATCCGGAACGTGGGGTCTTCCTGCGCGAGACGCGCGAGGCCCTTGCCCAACTGGTCCTGGTCCGCCTTCGACTTCGGCTCGATGGCCTGCGAGATGACCGGCTCGGGGAACACGATGTTCTCGAGCATGATCACGTTCTTCTCGTCGCACAGCGTGTCGCCGGTGCGCGTGTCGGTCAGGCCGACGGCGGCGGCGATGTCGCCGGCGCCGATCGAATCGATGTCCTCGCGATGGTTGGCGTGCATGCGCAGGATGCGTCCGATGCGTTCCTTCTTGCCGGAGCGCGCGTTGTAGACGTACGAGCCCTTCTGCAGGATGCCCGAATAGACGCGGAAGTACGTCAGGTTGCCGTACGGATCCGTCGCGATCTTGAACGCGAGCGCGCTGAACGGCTCGTCGTCGTCCGCCTTGCGCGTGATCGGCTGATCGTTCTTCGGATCGATGCCGGTGATGACTTTGGCTTCGAGCGGCGAGGGCAGATAGTCCACGACCGCGTCGAGCAGCGGCTGGACGCCCTTGTTCTTGAACGCGGAGCCGCACAGCATCGGGAGCACCGTGCCGGCGATGGTCGCCTTGCGAAGCGCCGTCTTCATGCGGTCGATGGGCAGGTCCTTACCGTCGAAGAACATCTCCAACAGCTCGTCGTCCTGCTCGGCGATCGCTTCGATCAGTTCCTGACGCCACTTCATCGCGAGCTCGCGCAGTTCGCCGTCGACGTCGGTGCCCGAGTCCATGACCGAGCCCAGGTCGTCGGTATAGACGATCTTCTTCATGGTGAAGAGGTCGACCACGCCCTTGAAGTTGTCTTCCGCGCCGATCGGCACTTGGACCGGGACGGCCTTGGCGCCGAGGCGCTCGCGGATCTTGTCGACGACGTTGAAGAAGTCGGCGCCCATGCGGTCCATCTTGTTGACGAAGATGATGCGCGGCACTTTGTACTTGTTGGCCTGGCGCCAGACGGTCTCGGACTGCGGCTGCACGGCGGCCACCGAGTCGAAGAGCGCGACGAGGCCGTCGAGCACGCGGAGCGAGCGTTCGACCTCGACGGTGAAGTCCACGTGGCCAGGCGTATCGATGATGTTGATGCGGGTATCGCGCCACGTCGTCGCGGTCGCGGCGGACGTGATCGTGATGCCGCGCTCCTGCTCCTGCACCATCCAGTCCATCGTGGCGGCGCCGTCGTGGACTTCGCCGATCTTGTGGACGCGGCCGGTGTAGAACAGGATGCGTTCGGTGCACGTCGTCTTGCCGGCATCGATGTGCGCGGCAATGCCGATGTTACGCGTGTTCGCGAGGGTATATTCTCGTGCCAAGATCGATTACCAGCGGTAATGCGCGAAGGCTTTGTTCGCCTCGGCCATCTTGTGCGTGTCTTCGCGCTTCTTGATGGTCGCGCCGGTGTTGTTGGCGGCGTCCATCAGTTCGTACGCGAGCTTCTCTTCGAACGACTTGCCCGCGCGGCCGCGAGCGTAGCCGATCAGCCAGCGCATGGCCATGGCCTGACGGCGGTCCGGGCGGACTTCCATCGGGACCTGGTACGTCGCACCGCCGACGCGGCGGGGACGGACTTCGACCAGCGGCATCGCATTCGAAAGGGCCTGCGAGAACACGTCCATCGGATCGCGCCCCGTCTTCTCCGCGACGAGGTCGAGCGCTCCGTACATGCACTTCTCGGCGACGGACTTCTTGCCCGCGAGCATCACCTTATTGATGAAACGCGCGAGGACTTTCGAGTTGTATTTGCCGTCGGGCAGGATCTGCCGTTTGGTCGCGGGGCCTTTGCGTGGCATCTAAACCTTAAACTTTCCTGATTACTTCTTGGCGGTGCGCTTGGCGCCGTATTTCGAGCGGCCTTGCTTGCGGTTGGCGGCGCCGGCCGTATCCAGCGTGCCGCGCACGATGTGATAGCGGACGCCCGGGAGATCCTTGACGCGGCCGCCGCGGACGAGCACGACCGAGTGCTCTTGAAGGTTGTGGCCGATGCCGGGGATGTACGCCGTGACCTCTTCGCCGTTGGTCAGACGTACGCGCGCGACTTTGCGCAGCGCCGAATTCGGCTTCTTGGGGGTGACCGTCTTGACCTGAGTGCAGACGCCGCGGCGCTGCGGATTGCCCGCGACCTCGAACGTGCGCGAGGGAAGATCGGGATGGCCCGGCTTCGGTCCCGTCAGGATGACGCGGAACGCCGGAGTCTTGACCTTCTTTTCGCTCTTCTCGCGGCCCTTACGGACCAGCTGGTTGATAGTCGGCAACTTTGTCCCCAAAAAAGCAGGCGAAATCGCCCGCAGTCGTATTCACAAGCAAAGACGGCCGCACCACGCGGGGGGTGCGCCCGAACCGTCGCAGTATACCAGGGCCCCAAGGCCGCGTCAACGTCGTTTCCAGGGATGATCCGGGAGGCCCGAGCGGGGTCCGCCTCGCACCATACGTGCCGATGAAGCGGCTGGACGTACTCGACGGGCTTCGCGGGATCGCCGTGCTCCTGGTCCTGTGGTATCACGTCTGGGAGGCGTCGTTCTTAAGCCCCCCGTGGGGCGATCTCGCCTTTCTGCCCGCCACCGGCTTCGTCGGCGTCCATCTCTTCTTCTATCTCTCCGGCTTCGTCATCGTCTATCCGTTCGTCCGGGCGGCCTGGGGGAGCGCTACGCAGCCGACCTGGGGGCAGTTCGCTTGGCGCCGCTTCATCAAGATCTTCCCGTCGTATGCCCTCTCCATCGTCGCGGCGTACGCCATCGGCTATGCCCCGCAGGTCTCGGCCAACGGCAATAACTGGGTGCAGGACGTCCTCGCCCACCTGTTCTTCGTCCATACCTGGTCGGCGCAGACCTACGGCGGTATCAACGGCGTGCTCTGGACGCTGGCCGTCGAGGTCGAGTTCTACGCGATCTTCCCGCTCGTGTGGTGGTGCTTCAAGCGCGCGCCATGGGCGACGTTCGGGGCGATGGTCGCCGCGGCGTGGCTCTGGCGGATGGGGCTGGCCCACTGCTGCTACACCGGCATCTTCGCGCAGTGGGAAGAGAACCTGCCCGGATATCTGGACATCTTCGCCTTCGGGATGATCTCGGCGTACCTCTGGACCCGGTACCTCAGCCTGGTCGAAGGCGCGCGGTCCCGCGCGGTCGCGACGGTCGCCGCGATCGCCGGATTCGGGTTTCTCGCCTGGCTGCTGCGCGGCTTGTACGATTACCGGATGGCCGACCAGTGGTCGGGGGTCTGGCAGATCGACCGCCGCGGGCTCTTCGGCCTGGCCTTCGCGATCGTCGCCCTCGGCTCGCTCGCCGGCGCCGGCTGGTGGCGCGCGCTCCTCGGCAATCCGGTCCTGAAATTCTTCGCGACGATTTCGTATAACTTGTACCTCTACCATCAGATCGTCTTGCGCGAGATGACCTGGCATCACGTGCCGCCGTACGCCACCGCCGATCCGCACGACGACGCGCAGTGGAAGGTGCTCTACAACTATGCGGGCTTCGGCGCGACCACCGCCGTCGCCGCGGTCGCGACCTACTGCTTCGAACGTCCGATCATGAAGAAGCTCGGGCACTGATGCGGGCGTGCCCGCCCGCAGTCAACGCGGATCGACGCTAGCCGAGACGCTCGTCGCCACCGCGATCCTCACCGCCGTCCTCGGCGGCGCGCTCGCCGTCGCCATCCCCGCGACGCACCGGCTCTCGCCCGACCCGCGCGCCGATGCGCTGCAGCGGCTCGCCTATCGCGAACTCGCGGTGGCGCGCGATCTCCTCAAGTACGACGATGCGGTCGTCGCTCCGAACGCGATCGCCACGACGATGCCCCTGCCGGACGGAACGCCAGAACCTGTCCTGCTCCGCGTCGACGTACGCGCAATCGCGGATGCGACCGTCGTGACGGTGACGGCCGCGGACGACGCGCATACCGCCCGAGCCGATGCCGCGATCGGCGCGCGCGCGGCGATGCCCGGCGCGACCATCGCGCCCGACGTCCTGGTGCCCGCGCCGACGGGCGCGCCCTGACGTGCTGCTGCGCGTGCTGGCCGTCGTCGCGCTCGTCGCGGCGCTCGCGGGCGCGCTGCTGCACGCCTGCGCGCTGATGGCCCGCGCGCGGCTGCATCGCGCTGCCGAACATCGCGCGACCGTCGCGTTCGATGCGGAACTCGCCCAAGCCAGAGCGGCGATCGCCGCGGCCGTCGCGCGCGGCCAGGATCCACGCGCGCTCGCGATCGCGCTGCCCGACGGGATCGACGCCGTGCCGTTCGACGACGACGCCCGCAACCTGCAGGGCAACGACGCGGTCGCCGAGGGCCGGTACGAAGTGCGTATCAGGACGTCGACGCGCGATCGCTACGCGCTCTTCCGGACGTTTCGCGCGCCGCCGTACGCGATGCTCGCCGGTATCCGCGACGCGACGACCGGCACCGCGACCGGCGACGATGCCGGCGCGATCCCGACCCGCATCGAGGTGCGCTACGTCAACGCGGCGACCGGTGCGACGTCGTCCGGCGATGCCTGGACGCAGCGCGCAATTGCGAACGCCGGCGCCGCGAGCCCGCGATGGGACCCGTGACGCCGGCGCCGGAAGCCTATCGGTCCTACGCTAGTTGCGTGCCGAAGAACCGCGTCGTGAGATCGGCGATCACCGGCAGGCGGACTTCCTTGCCCTGGAATCCCGTGATCCACGTCCAGAACCACGCGACCAGGTAGAGCAGGCCGATCAGCAGGAAGAGAATTCCCACCAGTGCTATGAGCGGCCACAAATGGACCGCGGCGAGGATCATGTCGAGCACCGAAACGGCGATCCAGATGACGAAATAGGACGCCCAGAGCGTGATCGATTGGGCCGCGGCCCATTTCACGAACTTGTTGGTGCCGCCGCCGACGAGCATGATGATGCCGCCGACAATCCCGAGCAGGTAGGCCAGGCCGGCCGCGACGTTCGGTTCCAGACCGAAGGGGGCATCCGTGGGGGGCTTCGTAGCCATCGAGTCTCCTTCAAACAACAGGACATGCGAAGGGGGTATTACCGGACCCCTTCGGCGAGGCGGCGCTCTGCTACTTCCGTCTTAGGACCCATCCCGGTGGAAGACTTCGATGGCCTCGGCGACCTCGGCGGGACATTCGACCGGGACGTTGTGCCCGCAGCGGCGGAGCACGACGACCAGCGCTCCGGCGATCTGCGGGCGACGTCGCGATGAAGTGCCGCGACCGAGGTGACCGGATCGGCGTCGCCCGCGATCGCGAGGGTGGGGACGTCGATCGCGGCCAGCCGCTCCGGGAACGCCGCGGCCCGTCCGGCGTCGTACCAGCCCGTCCAATGCTCGGGCTGGGCGATCAGCGCGTCCTCGAGGATGCGTTCGGCGACGGCTGGCGCGAGCTCCCGGACCATCGCCGCTCGCTGAAAGGCGGCGATCCGCTCGCGCGAACCCATCGCCGCGAACGCCGTCGCGCGATGGCGTTCGGAGACGCGCGCCGCGCGCGCCGTTCCCGGAGCGACGAGGATCAAGCGCGCGAGGTTCGCCGGCCGTTCCGCGGCGACGTACTGCGCGATCTTTCCGCCCATCGAATGGCCGACCAGCGTGACCGGACCGTCGATCGACGCGAGCGCCGCGCGCAGATCGGATGCGTAGCCTTCCATATCGTGGCCGCCGGCGGGGCGATCGGAATCGCCGCAGCCGCGGAAATCGAGCAGGTGCAGACGATAGCGCGCGGGATCGAGCCGGTCCGCGACCTCGTACCACATCCGCCGCGCGGAGATCCATCCGTGGGCGAAGAGCACGTTCTGCTCGCCGGAACCGCGCCGTTCCAGCGAGAGGGAGACGTCGCCGTTCCGGACGGATGCGGGCACGGTATCGGACATGGCCCGCCGAACTACCGCATATCGTGAAGACGCGCCTGCCGGTCTATGCCGCATTGTCCTACGTCGTGTTCTGCTGGGGTCTCAATACCGTGCTCATCAAGCACGCCTTCACGGAGATCGATCCGCTCGCGTTCATGTCGCTGCGCTTCCTGATCATGACGCCGCTGGCGTTCGTCCTGCTGCATGCCGCCGGCGAACGGGTCGCTTTCGAGAAGCGCGATCTGCCGCTCTTGATCCTCTGCGGCGCGTGCGGATACGGCATCTATCAATATCTCTGGGTCATCGGCCTTGCGAATACGACGCCGTTCGCATCGGCGCTGCTCGGGACGTTCGCCCCGATCTTCACGCTCGCGATCCTGGCGCTCGCCGGTCACGAGAAGGTCCGTTCCGGCCGTTGGGCCGGAGCGGCGATCGCGCTGCTCGGCGTCGCGATCTTCGAAGGCGCGTTCGCCGGCCGGCTCTCGTTCCGCAGCGGCGACGCACTGACGCTCGTCGCCGCGGGCGTCTTCGCCGGCTACAACGTCGTGAGCGCGCGGCTGCTCGATCGCTACACGCCGCTCAACCTGCTGGTCGTCACCATGGCGATCGGCACGGCGATGATCGTCCCGAGCGGCTTCGTCGCGGTCCTGCATACGGACTTCGCACGCATCTCGCCGTCGTCGTGGGGAGCGTTCGCCTTCGCCGTGCTCTTCCCGATCATGCTCACCTATCCGGTCTGGAGTTGGGGCATCACCAAGATCGGCGCCGGCCGCGTCTCGCTCTTCTCGTTCCTGACGCCCGTGATCGCCGGGCTGCTCTCGATCCCCATCCTCCACGCGCGGTTCGCGACGCACCAGCTCGCCGGCGCGGCCGTCTGCCTGGGAGGGATGCTGCTTTCGAACGCTCTGGGGAAGACCTCGCTCGCGCAGCTTTGGAGTTGGCGCGCCTTCGGCGTCGAACGGTAGCGCGCAATGAAGAGACGCGCCTGGTACTGGCTCTTGCTCTTGCTCTTGCCGTTCGCCGGCACCCTGTGGCCGCCGTTCTACGACCGGCTCGAGCCGTCGTTCTACGGCCTCCCGTTCTTCTATTGGTATCAGCTGCTCTGGGTCGTGCTGACCTCGGCGCTCCTCGGCATCGTCCTGCTGGCGACGCGGAAATCCGATGCTCTCTAGCGGCCTCATCATCTTCCTCGTCCTGGTGCTCGGCGTCACCGCGATGGGCTTTCTCGCGGCGAACTGGGGACGGGCGAACCTGCAGCACTTCGAAGAGTGGGCGCTCGGGGGCCGGCGATTCGGCACGCTCGTCTCGTGGTTCTTGCTCGGCGGAGATCTCTACACGGCGTACACGTTCGTCGCGGTCCCCGCGCTCGTCTACGGCGCCGGAGCGATCGGATTCTTCGCGGTGCCCTACGCGACCATCGCCTATCCCGTCGTCTTCATCGTCCTGGCGCGGTTCTGGAGCGTCGCGAAGCGCCGCGGCTACATCACCTCCGCCGATTTCGTCCGCGACCGCTACGGAGACCGCACGCTGGAGATCTGCGTCGCGCTGACCGGCGTCCTCGCGGCGCTGCCGTACGTCGCCCTCCAACTGGTCGGCATGCGCGCGGTGTTCGTGCAGATCGGCGGCATCTTCGCCGCCGGCGGATCGTTCGTCGCGCTCGCGGTCGCCTTCGCCATCCTCGGCGCCTACACGTACACGAGCGGCCTGCGCGCGCCGGCGGCCATCGCGTTCGTCAAGGACGCGCTCATCTACGTCACGGTCATCGCCGCGATCGTCGTCATCCCGGCCGCGCTCGGCGGCTGGGGACACATCTTCTCCGTCGCGCAGACGGCCCTCGCCGCGCGCAAGACGCCGGCGGGCATCCTGCTCTCGCCGGGCGCATATTTCGCGTACGCCACCATGGCCTTCGGTTCGTGCCTCTCGCTCTTCATCTACCCGCACTCGATCACCAGCATCCTCGCGGCGAAGAGCTCGTTCGTCATCAAGCGGAACGCCGCGCTGCTCCCCGCCTACTCGTTGCTGCTGGGCTTCCTCGCGCTGCTCGGGTTCTGCGCGATCGCGGCCGGCATCGTCACCAAGGACGGCAACCAGATCGTGCCGATGCTCTTCGCGCGCTACTTCCCGGACTGGTTCGCCGGCGTCGCCGATGCGGCCATCGTCATCGGCGCGCTCGTCCCGGCGGCGATCATGGCGATCGGCGCGGCCAACCTGCTCACGAGCAACGTCCTCAACCAGTTCACGCCGCAGCGCCCGCCCTCGGAGACGCGCACCGCCAAGGCGCTCACGCTCGTGGTCTGCGCGGCCGCCCTGATCTTCGTCGTCGAACTCCCGGTGCAGTACGCGATCACGCTGCAGCTGCTCGGCGGCGCGTGGATGCTGCAGATCTTCCCGACGTTCGCGCTCGGGCTCTTCACGCGGTGGTTCCATCCGAAGGCGCTGCTCCTCGGATGGGCATGCGGCATGATCGCGGGTACCGGGATGGCCTACGAGACGTTCGTCGCGACCGGCAAGTTCCAGGCGAACTTCCCGCTGCCGCTCGGCAGCGTCACCCTGCTCGGCTTCATCGCCCTCTACGCGCTGCTCGTCAACCTCGCCGTCGCCGCGCTCGCGACGCTGGCGTTGACCGCGGCGAAGGTCGGCGCCGGAACCGACGCGACCGTCGCCGGAGACTACGCATGAGCGAGATCGTCAACCCGGCCGGATGGGATCGCCCCAAAGGCTACAGCAACGGCATCGTCGCGCAAGGACGCATCCTCTCCATCGCGGGGCAGATCGGCTGGAACGAACGTTCCGAACTCGCATCGGGACTGGCGGCACAGACGGCGCAGGCGCTGCGCAACGTCGTAGCGGTGCTCGCCGCGGCCGGCGGATCGCCGGAACATCTCGTGCGCCTGACCTGGTACGTCGTCGATAAGCGTGCGTACCTCGCCGCCGCCGAAGAGATCGGGCGCGCCTACCGCGCGATCGTCGGCGCGACGTATCCGGCGATGTCGCTGGTGCAGGTCGCGGATCTGCTCGAAGACGGCGCGCTCGTCGAGATCGAGGCCACCGCCGTCCTGCCTTAGGCGCGCGCGCGTAGTTTGTAGCGCTGCACCTTTCCGGTCTCGGTGCGCGGGAGCGCGTCGACGAACTCCAGCTCGCGCGGCGCCTTGTACGACGCCAGACGTTCCTTGCAGAACGCGACCAGCGCGTCGGCATCGACCGCCGCGTCCGTCTCGAGCACGACGTACGCCTTGACGATGTTCGTGCCGTGCGCCTCGTCCGGCTTGGCGACGACCGCGCATTCCCGGACCGCGGGATGCGCGAGGAGCGCGCCCTCCACCTCCGGGCCCGAGACGTTGTAGCCGGCCGTGACGATCATGTCGTCCGTGCGCGCGACGTAATGGAAATATCCGTCGGCATCGCAGGCGTAGGCGTCGCCCGGATAGTTCCATCCGTCGCGTACGTACGTCGTCTGCCGCTCGTCGTCCAGATAGCGGCATCCGGTCGGACCTTTTACCGCGAGCCGTCCGATCGTACCGGCCGGAACGGGCCGGCCGTCGTCGTCGTGGATCTCGGCGACGTAGCCGGGGACGACGCGTCCGGTCGCGCCGGCGCGCGCGTCGTCGACGCCCGATCCGACGAAGATGTGCAGCATCTCGGTGCTGCCGATGCCGTCGAGCAATTTCAAGCCCGTCGCATCGCGCCACGCTTCCCAGATCGGCGCCGGCAGCGTCTCGCCGGCCGAGACGCAGAGCCGCAGCGACGACCAGTCGTGCTCCTCGAGCATGCCGATCATCGCGCGATAGGCGATCGGCGCGGTGAAGACGACGTCGACCCGATACCGCGCTATCGCGCGGAGCAATTCCGCCGGCGGGGCCTTCTCGAGCAGCAGCGTCGCCGCGCCTATGCGCATCGGGAAGAGCAGTATCCCGCCCAGACCGAAGGTGAAGCCGAGCGGCGGCGAGCCGGTGAAGAGATCGTCCGGACGCGCCCGCAGGACGCGCGCGGCGTAGGTATCGCAGACGGCGAGCACGTCGCGATGGAAATGCATCGTCGCCTTCGCCTTGCCGGTCGTGCCGGAGGTGAACCCGATCAGCGCGACGTCGTCCGCCGCGGTCGGCGCGTTCGCGAACTCCGGGGAGGCGCCGTCCATCAGCCGTTCGAGTTCCGCCGCAGCGTGACCGAACGGGATCGTCCGCACCGGCAGACGCGCGGTGGCGATCGCGAGTTCGTCCAGATAGCGCTCGTCGCACAGGGCGACGTGCGGCTCCGAGCGCTCGATCATGTGGCGCAGTTCGCCCGCGCGATAGAGCGGCATGGTCGTCACCGCGACGGCGCCGGCCTTGACGACCGCGAGCCAGCACGCCGCCAGCATCGGCGTGTTCGGTGCGCGCAGCAGCACGCGCGCGCCGGGGCATACGCCGCAGTCGACGAGGACGTTCGCGATGCGGTTGGCGCGGTCGAGCACGTCGCCATAGGTCCACGCTACGCCGGGTGCGACGATGCAGCGGCGCGCGCCGCGGCCTTCGCGCACGTGCCGGTCGAGCAATTCCTCGGCGGCGTTGAGCGCGGGCGGATAGGCCAGTTCCGGCAGCGTGAAGAGGAACTCGGGCTGCGCCTCCGGCGGAGGGAGGCGGTCGCGGCAGAACGGATCGGTCACAGCGTCTGTCGCGCGATGACGATCTGCTGGACTTCGCTCGCGCCTTCGTAGATGCGCAGCGCGCGCACGTCGCGGTAGATGCGTTCGACGATCTCCCCGCGCGTGACGCCGCGACCGCCGAAGAGCTGGACGGCGCGGTCGGCCACGCGCCCGGCCGCCTCCGTGGCGAACCATTTCGCCATCGCGGCCTCGCGCGTCACCCGCTCGGCGCCGGCATCCTTCGTCCAAGCGGAACGGTAGACGAGCAGGGCGCTCGCGTCGACGTCGGTGGCCATCGACGCGATCGCCGCCTGCGTGAGTTGGAGATCGGCCATCGGCGCGCCGAAGAGCCGGCGTTCCGTCACGTGCGCGACGCTTTCGTCGAGCGCGCGGCGCGCGAAGCCGAGCGCGGCCGCGCCTACGGTGCTGCGGTAGACGTCCAGCGTCGCCATCGCGATCTTGAAGCCCTCGCCTTCCGCGCCGATGCGATTCGCGACGGGTATGCGGCATCCGGTGAAACGGAGCCGGCCGATCGGGTGCGGCGCGACGATCTCGAACCGTTCGACCACGTCGAGCCCCGGCGTCGTCGCCGGTACGACGAAGGCGCTCAGGCCGCGATGCCCGTCGTCGCCCGTCCGCGCGAAGACCACGTACGTGTCGGCGATGCCCGCGTTGGAGATCCACATCTTCTCGCCGTCGAGCACGTAGGCGTCGCCGTCGCGGCGCGCGCGCGTCGCGATCGCGGCGACGTCGGATCCGGCTTCCGCTTCGGAGAGCGCGATCGCGCCGATCGCCTCGCCGCGGGCGAGGGGCGGCAGATAGGTCGCGCGCTGTTCGTCCGAACCGAAGAGCGCGATCGCCCCGCCTCCCAGGCCCTGCATCGCGAACGCGAAATCCGCGAGGCCGCTGCGGTAGGCGAGCGTCTCGCGCGAGATGCAGAGCGCGACGACGCCGCGCACGCCGCGCTGCAGCCATCCCGCTTCGCCCAGGCTTCGGACGAGCGCGCGGACGCGGCCGTCGACGTCCCCGTCTTCGTCCTGCGGGCAATGCGCGTCGGCCCACGTCGCGAACTCGGCGGCCAGGCACCGGTGCTCGTCGTCGAAGAACGGCCAGCGCAGAAAACTCGCGTCGCGCACTAGTCCCCCTCGAACGCCGGATGCGCCTTGGCGGCGAACGCCTCGTAGGCCCGCCGGAAGTCGTTCGTCTGCATGCATTCGGCCTGCGCGCGCGCCTCTTCGTCGATGGCCGCATCGAGGTCCATGCCCCATTCCCGATGCAGCATCCGCTTCGTGGTGGCGTGCGCGCGCGTCGGCCCGGCCGCGATGCCGCGCGCCGTCTCGTCCGCTTTGGCGCGCAACAGGCGCGAGGAATAGAGGCGGTTGAAGAATCCCCACGCGAGGCCTTCTTCGCCCGAGAGGACCCGGCCGCTGTAGAACAGTTCCGCGGCGCGTCCCTGACCGACGATGCGCGGCAGCATGGCGCATGCGCCCATGTCGGCGCCCGAGAGTCCGACCCGCACGAACAGAAAGGCGACCTTCGCTTCCGGCGTGCCGTAACGGATGTCCGAAGCCATCGCCAAGATCGCGCCCGCGCCAGCGCAGACGCCGTCGACGGCGGCCACGATCGGCTGCGGGCAGGAGCGCATCGCTTTGACCAGATCGCCGGTCATCTGCGTGAAGGCGAGCAGTTCCTCGGGGCTCTTGGTCGTCAGCGGTCCGATGATCTCGTGGACGTCGCCGCCCGAGCAGAAATCGCCGCCCGCCCCGGAGAGCACGACGGCGCGGACGCCGTCGTCGTCGCGCAGGGCGCGGAACCGCGCGAGCAGTTCGGCGTACGCCTCGAAGGTGAGCGGATTCTTCCGTTCCGGCCGGTCCAGTACGATGTTCAGGATGCGCCCGTCCGGCTCGAAGCGGACGCCGCTCATTCGAGCACCAGATAGGCGTTCTCGATCGCTTCCACCCCGGCCGCGTTGCGGGCGATGATCTGCATCGGATACGTATGCTTGAGCAACGGCGGGAACTCCAGGATGTGCAGTTTGAAGGCGAAGCGACCGTACGCGCTGCGCGGCGCGTTGATCGAGAAGACGGCCGTGCGGATCTCGACCGAGGCGACGTTGGTCGAGGTGACGACGGCTCCTTCGAAGCCGCCGCCCGCGGTCAGGTGAAGGGTCGTGACCCAGACGCGTTGGATCGTCGGCGTCGCGTCGGGGGCTGCGACGATCGGACTCGGCCACGGTTGCGGACGCGCGGGCGCGACGGTGACGGTCGCGCCGAGCGTCTTCGAAACGTTGGAGGCGCAGGCCGTCAGCGATGCGGCCGCGATCGCGAGCGCGAGCAGGATTCCCGAAGGGCGTGCGACTACCCCGCCGATGTGAAGCGCAATCGCCCACCACAGAGCGCGACGCTCGATTGGCTGACGACCGCGGGCGGCCTGGTCGTGCTCGGCGGGATGTATGCCGACGGTCATTCGCACGTCTACGAGTTGGCCGAATCGTTCTTCACGCCTTCACACGGCGTCATCTATGCGGGCGCCCTCCTCTCGGTTGTCGTCCTCGCGTTCTACGCGCTGCGCAACCTCCGCGCCGGCTATGCGCTGCGGGACGCGCTGCCCGAAGGGTACGCCCCCGCGATCGTCGCGGCGCCGCTGGCCTTCATCGGCGGAGGACTCGACCTCGCGTGGCACGTCGCGTTCGGCGTCGAACAAGGGCTCAACACGCTGATCAGCCCGACGCACCTGCTCATCTACACGTCGATGGCGGCGATCTTCACCTCTCCCCTGCGCGCCGCCATCTTCCGGCGCGAAGAACGCAGCCTGCTCTCGCAGCTGCCGGCGATCCTCGGCGCCGCCGGCTGCGCGGCCGCGATCATGTTCATCACCGAGTACACGTTCTATGCCGAGGGCCTGCTGGTGGACCGGCCGCTGCCGATGCAGTCCGGCGCGTACAGCCAGGACCAACTCACGCTGCTCGTCATCCTCTACTATCGTCACCTGGTCGCGATGCTCTCGGTGCTCTGGCAGAGCCTGCTGCTGCTGGCGCCGGCCCTGCTGCTCGTCGCGCGGTTGCGTCTGCATGCGGGCGCGCTGATCGTCTACGCCGTCTTCGAGAAGTTCTACGTCTCGATGTCGTTCGCACGCACCACCGGGGAGTTCGCGCTCTACATCGCATCGGCGCTCTGCTCCGGCCTGGCGGCGGAGTTCGTCTATCGCCGCTTCGCGGTCACGTTCCGGAACCGGCGCGGGCTGACCGCGTTCGGCGCGGTCGTGCCGGCGTCGTATTATGCCGCCTATGCGGCGATCTCGGTGCCGCTCTTCGGCGGCACCTGGTGGGATCCGACGTTCCTCTTCGGGACGATCGCGATCTCGGGCATCGTCGGCGCGCTCTTGGCCATCTTCGCCGCGGGCGTGACGCCCGCCGAGGCATGACCGTCTCGCGCGCCGCGCTCGCGGTCGCCGCGGCGGTCGTCGCCGCGCACGTCGCGACGATCGGCAACTACGGATACTTCGGCGACGAACTGTACTTCATCGACTGCGCGCGCCATCTGGCGTGGGGCTACGTCGACCTTCCGCCGTTCGTCGCGCTGATCTGCTGGGCGGCGAGCCCCTTGGACGATCCGCTCTGGGCGATCCGCATCCTGCCGGCCCTCGCGGCGGGAGGGACCGTCATCGCCGCGGCGGCCGTCGCGCGCGAACTCGGCGGACGAGGGTTCGCGCAACTCCTGACGGCGATCTGCGTGGCCCTGGCGCCGACGGACCTGCTCTACGGCAGTTTCCTTTCCACCAGTTCGTTCGAGCCGCTCGCCTGGACGCTGCTCGTCTATCTGACTTTGCGCCTGGCCGCGACGCGCGAGCCGCGCATCTTCGTCGCGATCGCCGCGCTCGTCACGGCCGCGCTCTATATGAAATACTCGATCGCCATGTGCGCGATCGCGCTGCTGATCGCGCTGATCGTCGCCGGGCGCGCGCGCCTCTTCGCAAGCCCCTGGTTCTTCGGCGCGCTCGCGGGCTGCGCGCTCCTCGTCCTTCCCAACGTCGCCTGGCAGTTCGCGCACGGGCTGCCGTTCCTGGAAGTGGTCAAGACGGACGCGCTCGACCGTCACCCGCTCGGCAACGGCGTCGCGTTCGAATCGTCGAACCTCGCGCTCAACGCCGCGCTCTTCGCGGCGATGCAGCTGCTCTATCTCAATCCGATCCTGGCCTTCATCTGGCTCTGGGGCCTCGGCCGCCTCGCCTTCGCGCGCGATGCCGCGCCGCACCGCTTCCTCGCGATCGCCTACGTCGTGCTCTTCGCCTTCATGGTCGCCGGCAACGCGCGCGGGTACTACATGTCCGCGTTCTACGCCTCGCTCTTCGCCGCCGGCGGCGTCGCCGTCGAGGCGGCGACCGCGAACCGCACGGCGTGGCGCGTCGCCGTCGCCGCGATCGCGGCGGCGGGCGGCGTGGCGCTCGCGCCGTTCGCGATCCCCGTCCTGCCGGTCGACACGTTCGTCGCCTACACGAGCGCGCTCGGCGTCAGCAAGCCCGCACCGCCCGACGGCGCGCCGCATCTCATCCAGCCGCTCTATGCCGAGGAGTTCGGATGGGAGGCGATGACCGCGACCGTCGCCGGCGTCTACAAGAGCCTGCCCGCCGCGCAGCGCGCGGACACGCCGGTCTTCACCGACGGGTATACGTATGCGGGAGCGTTCGACTTCTACGGTCCGCGCTTCGGCCTACCTCCGGTGCTCAGCGCCAACAACAACTACTACCTCTGGGGATACGGCGACTACGACGGCAAGCAGATGATCGCCGTCGGCGGGAGCTACTATCCGCTCTATACGCGGCTCTACGGCTCGGTGAAACAGGTCGCGGTCTATCGCGACGTGCATCGCTGGATGATCGAGGGTCCGCTGCCGATCTATCTCTGCACGCAGCCGAAGATGCCGCTCGCGCAGATGTGGCCGCTCTTGAAGAAGTTCGGGCTCTAGAGGACGACGCACTCGCCGGTCGCGTCGCCGGCGATCAGGGTCATGGCCGCCGCGGCGACCTCGTCGACGTGGATGATGCGGCCGCCCGGATTGGTCTGCGCGAGCTGCTCGCGCGCCGCATCTTCCCCGACTCCGGTATGCTTGACGATGTTGGCGACCGCCGAGCGCATCATATCGGTCTCGACGTAGCCCGGACAGAGCGCGTTCGCGGTGATGCCGAACTCGCGCAGTTCCTCCGCGAGCGTCCGCGTGAGTCCGACGACGCCGTGCTTGGAGGCGGCGTACGCGCCGATGTAGGGCGCGCCGTACAGACCCGCGATCGAAGCGACGTTCACGATCCGCCCCCACGTCGCCGGGATCATATCGGCGAGCGCGTCGCGCGTGCAGAGGAACGTCCCGGTGAGATTGGTCGCGATGATCCGGTCCCACATCTGCGTCGTCGTCTTCGCAAGCGGCGCCGACTGCGCGATCCCGGAGTTGTTCACCAGGATCTCGACGGGCCCGTTCGCCTTCCGACATGCGGCGAAGGCCGACGCGATCTGCGACTCGTCGCTCACGTCGCCGCGAACGCACGTCCAACCTGCATGCGCGAACGGCGAGCGGCTCATCACGCTCACTCGAGCACCCGCGCCGGCGAGCGCCGCCGCGATCGCATGACCGATCCCACGGTTGCCGCCCGTTATCAGCGCGTGCTTGCCGCAGAGCACCGAAACGTCAGATCGCACGCGTGTCGGCCTCCCGTGACTTGGCGAGGTTGCGTTCGAGTTGCATCTTGCCCGGGAGATACTGCACCGGCCACGATTGTTCCGCATAGCCGAGGGCGGCGGCGGCGTGCAGGGTCCATGCCGGGTCGGCGAGGTGCGGACGGCCGAGCGCGACCAGATCGGCGCGTCCGGATGCGACGATCGCGTTGACCTGGTCGGGTTCGGTGACGTTGCCGACGGCGAGCGTCGCGATGCCGACCTCGTTGCGGATCTTGTCCGCATACGGCGTTTGATAGAGCCGTCCGTAGACGGGCGCGCTCTGCGGATCCGTCTGTCCCGTCGAGACGTCGATCAGATCGGCACCCGCCGCTTTGAACGCGCGCGCGATCTCGACCGCGTCGTCGCCGGTGATCCCGTCGGGGTGCCAGTCGGTCGCCGAGATGCGTACCGACATCGGCTTCTCCTCCGGCCAGACGGCCCGCATCGCGGCGAAGACCTCGAGCGGATAGCGCAGGCGATTGCCGAGCGATCCGCCGTATTCGTCGGTCCGCTTGTTGCGCAGGGGCGTGATGAACGCCGAGAGCAGGTACCCATGCGCCGCGTGCAGTTCCAGCAGATCGAATCCCGCCTCGTCGCCGAAGACCGTGGCGCGCACGAAGGCCTCGCGGATCGCATCCATCTCGGCGCGGCCGAGTTCGCGCGGCGTCGCGTTCGCCGGCGCGTACGGAACCGCGGACGGACCCACCACCGGCCAGTTGCCGGCGTCGAGCGGCTCGTCCATGCCCTCCCACATCAGCTTCGTCGAACCTTTGGGCCCGGAGTGGCCCAACTGCAGGCCGATCTTCGCGTCGCTGCGTTCGTGGACGAAGGCGACGATGCGCGCGAACGCATCGCGCTGCGCTTCCGAATACAGGCCGGTGCATCCGGGGGTGATGCGGCCTTCGGGCGTGACGCACGTCATCTCGGTCATCACCAGGCCGGCGCCGCCGAGGGCGCGCGCGCCGAGATGCACGAGATGCATGTCGTTGGGAAATCCGTCGACCGCGCTGTATATGTCCATGGGCGGGACGACAACGCGGTTGCGCAACGTGAGTTGACGCAAACGGAAGGGGGTGAACATCGGTGGGATCGACGCTCGTTGTGTCGTCACCCCGCCGAGCGCCGTGCGCTCCGTAGCGCGCCTGGCGAACCACTCCTCTACCCGCTCGACATAGCGTTCATCGCGCAGGCGGAGGTTCTCGTGACCGATGCGCTGGCTCCGGGTGAGCAGGCTATAGGCGAACTGCTCCGGGGGCAAGGTCGCGTAGCGGGCCACGTTCTCGAACCATTCCGTCGAGTTCCGGGCGGCGTTCTGGAGTTTGAGCACTTCGACCTTACGGACGGCCTCGTAGCGCTCCAGGCGTCCCTCGAGTCCCCCCTCGCCGCAGACGGCATCGGCCAGGGCGATCGCGTCTTCGATGGCGAGCTTCGTCCCGGATCCCACCGAGAAGTGTGCCGTATGTGCGGCATCCCCCAAGAGCACGACGTTGCCGTCGATCCAGCGGTCGTTGGAGACGCGTACGAAGTTCGTCCAGTCGCGGCCCTGCAGATGCGCGGAGTTGGAGATCAGCCGATGTCCTCCGAGGTGCCGCGCGAAGAGCCGCTCGCAGAACGCGATGGTCTCGCCGGTGCCGGCGACGTCGAGACCGTGTGCCCGCCACGTCTCTTCGCGGCACTCGACGATGAAGGTGGTGACGGCCCTTCGAGACGCCTCCGTCGTCGGCTCCTCAGGATGACAGGTCGGACGATCGTCCTGGAACCTATACGCATGCACCGCGAACCAGCCGTGATCGGTCTCTTCGAAGAGGAACGTGAACGCGTCGATCGGCCAGGTCGTCCCGAGCCACACGTAGCGACAGGACCGGCGGTCGAGATGCGGACCGAACGCCGCGGCGCGCGCGCTGCGGATGCGGCTGTTCGCCCCGTCGGCCGCGACGACGAGATCCGCGCCGGCGAACGACTCCGTCCCCTCGATCTCCGTCTCGAACGCGAGGTCCACGCCGACGTCGGCGGCGCGGCGCTGCAGGATGCCGAGCAGCCGCTTGCGCGCGATGCCCGAGAATCCGTGCCCGCCGGAGCGGATCTCCGCGTCGCCGATGAAGATGTCGATATCGTCCCAGTGCGCGAAGGCCGCGACGATGGCGGCGTGCGTCGGTTCGTCGGCCTCGCGCAAGTTCTCCATCGTCGCGTCCGAGAAGACGACGCCCCATCCGAACGTGTCGAACGGGCGGTTGCGCTCGACGACCCGTACGGACCAATCGGGACGGCGCCGCTTGACGAGCAGCGCGAAGGCGAGGCCCGCGGGGCCGCCGCCCGCGCAGACGATCTTCATCGCTTGCGGGCGACGAGTATTCCGTCGGAGACGGGCAGCAGGGTGACGTCGACCCGTTCGTCCTTCCCGGCCTTCGCGACGATCGCGACCAGCGCGCGCGTGCTCTCGTCCTGCTCGGGTTCGATCACCCGCCCGCTCCAGATGACGTTGTCGACCAGCAGCAGGCCGCCCGGGCGCAAGAGCGCCAGGCACCGCTCGTAGTAGGCGTCGACGTTCTCCTTATCCGCATCGATGAAGGCCATGTCGAACGTCGCCCCCTCGGCGGCGAGCGCATCCAACGACGCGATCGCCGGAGCGATCCGCAGGTCGATCTTCCCGGAAACGCCCGCGCGCGCCCAGTAGCGCCGCGCGACGGCGGTGAACTCTTCGCTCACGTCGAGGGCGACGATCGCGCCGTCGGCCGGGAGCGCGAGCGCCATCGCGAGCGACGAGTAGCCCGTGAAGACGCCGACCTCCAGATACCGCTTCGCGCCGATCGCGCCGGCGAGCAGTCCCATCAACTGCCCCTGCTCGGGCGCGATCTGCATGCCGCCCATCGGCATCGCGAGCGTCTCCTCGCGCAAGGCGCGCAAGATCTCGGGTTCGCGCAGGGTATTGCGCACGATGTACTCGTGCAGGGCCGGATCGAGTCCGCCGTTCTTCGCCATCGTCGAGGGCTTAAGGCAGAGGGTCGCCTATCCCTTGGGCCGTACCTGGGGGCATGCCCGCGACCTACGATGCCATCGTCATCGGCGGCGGCCATAACGGCCTCGTCACCGCCGCATATCTGGCGAAGGCCAAATGGAAGGTGCTCGTCCTCGAACGCCGCGACATCGTCGGCGGCGCGTGCGTTTCGGAAGAGACATTCCCGGGCTATAAGGTCTCGACGGCGGCCTACGTCAACAGCCTCTTCCGTCCCGAGATCATCCGCGATCTGGCCCTGCAGTCGTACGGCTTCGAAGCGGTCGAACGGAACCCGGCCTCGTTCACGCCGTTCCTGGACGGACGCTATCTCATGCTGGGCGCCGACAAGGCCTCCGACATCGCGAACATCGGGAAGTTCAGCGCGCGCGACGCGGCCGCGTATCCGCAGTACGAGGCCATGCTCGAGCGCGTCGCATCCGTCGTCGAACCGACGCTGACGCAGATCCCGCCGAATCTCTTGAAGCCGAGCATCGGCCAACTGCTCGACGCCGGCAAGATGGGACTGGCCCTGCGCAAGCTCGGTCCCGGCATGGGCGAAGCGATCGAAGTGCTCACCGGCGCCGCGCGGCCCATCCTCGACCGCTGGTTCGAATCGGAAGAACTCAAAGGAACGCTCGCGACCGACGCGATCATCGGCGCGTTCGCGGCGCCGTCGATGCCGGGAACCGCCTACGTGCTCTTCCACCACGTCATGGGCGAGACGAACGGCAAGCGCGGCGTGTGGAGCTACGTGCGCGGTGGCATGGGCGGCTTGACGCACGCGCTCGCCAAGGCGGCGACGGATCTCGGCGTCGAGATCAAGACGGAAGCCGAAGTCGCGAAGATCCTCACGAAGAACGGCGCCGTCACCGGCGTCGCGCTGGCCAACGGCGACGAGTACTACGCCGGACGGGTCGCGAGCGGCGTCGACGCGCACCTCACGTTCGAGAAGTTCCTCGATCCGGCCGATCTGCCGGAGGCGTTCCGCGCCGCGGTGGCGCGCATCTCCTACGACAGCGCGTCGGTGAAGATCAACGTCGCGCTCGACGCGCTTCCGAACTTCACGGCGGCTCCCGGAAGCGCGCCCGGCCCCCAGCATCGCGGCACGGTGCATCTCGTCCCCGATCAGGACTTCATCGAACGCGCCTACGACGACGCCAAATACGGCAGGCCGTCGCGCGATCCGGTGGTCGAGTGCACGATCCCGTCCTCCGTCGATCCGACCGTCGCGCCGGTGGGCAAGCACCTGATGAGCATGTTCGTGCAGTACGCGCCGTACCGGCTGGCGAGCGGACCGTGGACGGACGCCATCAAGGATGCGTTCGCCGACCGCTGCTTCGAGATCGTCGAACAATACGCGCCGGGCTTCACCGCATCGGTCTCCGCGCGTCAGATCCTCAGCCCCGTCGATATCGAAACGAAATTCGGACTGACCGGCGGCAACATCTTCCAGGGCGCGATGCCGCTGCACCAGCTCTTCGCCTTCCGGCCGGTGCCCGGTTTCGCGAGCTACAACACGCCGATCAAGCATCTCTACATGTGCGGCGCGGCGGCGCATCCCGGCGGCGGCGTGATGGGCGCGGCGGGATGGAACGCCGCGCGCGTGATGCTCGAGCGATGAGCCGCGGAGCGCGCGCGGCGCGCGTCCTGCTCGCCTGCGTCTCGCCGGCGCTGCTCGTGCTCGGCGTACCCTTCGCGAACCGCATCGAGCCGCGCGTCTTCGGCCTGCCGTTCCTGCTCGCGTGGATCCTGTTCGGCGTACTGATGGCGCCGGTGACGCTGCTGGCGATCTACCGGCTCGAAGGCCGGCAGAAGGCGTGAGCCCGCCGTTCGTCGCCCTGGGCATCGTCGCGCTAGTCGTCGGCGGCACGGTGGCCTTCGCGCTCGCGTCCGTGAAGCGGTTGGCGACCGATCCGCACGAGTACGTCGTCGCGGGGCGCTCGTTCGGCGCGTTCTTCCTGTGGCTGCTGCTCGCGGGCGAGATCTATACCGCGTTCACGTTTCTCGGCGCGGCGGGGTGGGCGTACAGCTTCGGAGCGGCCTCGTTCTACATCCTCGCATACGGAGCCATCGGCTACGTCATCGGCTACTTCTTCCTCCCGGCGATCTGGAAAGTCGGCCACGCGCGCAACCTGCTGACGGCGGCCGACTACTTCCGCGACCGCTACGGCAGCCGCAAGTTGGGCGTCACCATCGGCACCCTGCAGTTCTTCATGCTCATCCCGTACGTCACGCTGCAGCTGACCGGTCTGCAGATCCTCCTGACGATCGCGGGCTACGACGCCTATAACGCGACGGCGGGCGTGGCGCTGGCGTTCTTGCTGATGGCCGTCTTCGTCTTCACCGCCGGCATGCGCGGCCTCGCGTGGGCGAGCATCGCGAAGGACGCGCTCATCCTGCTGGCCGTGCTCTTCGCCGGTCTGGTCATCCCGGCGCACTTCTTCGGATCGGTACCGGCGATGTTCGACCGGATCGTCGCGCATCGGCCGCAGTCGCTCGTCCTGCCGACGACGTGGACGAACCATTCGCTGATCTGGTACGTCTCGACCGTCCTGCTCACCGGCATCGGCTTCTTCACCGGCCCGCAGAACATGAACGCGATCTTGACCTCGCGCAGCGGCGACGCGCTGCGCCGCAACGCCATCTGGATGCCCGTCTACGGATTGATCCTGCTCTTCGTCTTCTTCGCCGGCTTCGCGGCGCTGCTCGTCATCCCGGGCATGAAGCCCGGCGAAGCCGACCAGTCGTTCGTCCTCGTCGTCCAGCGCTACTATCCGCCGTGGGTGCTCGGCTTCGTCGCTGCGGCGGGCGTGCTCGGGGCGCTCGTGCCGTCGGCCGCGCTGCTCCTGGCCGGCGCGAGCACCTTCGCCAAAAACGTGCTCGCGGACGGTTTCGGCTTCGTCAAGGGCGATCGCGAGCAGACGACCGCGATGCGGCTCTCCGTCATCGCGCTCGCGGCTCTCGCGCTCTTGCTCTGGCTCGTCTACAAGAAGACGCTCGTGGACCTCTTGCTGTTCTACTACAACGGCATCACCCAGTTCATGCCGGGACTCGTCTTCGCGCTCGTCTGGAAACGCGTCTCCAAGTACGCGGTCGCCGCAGGGCTCGCGGCCGGTCTTCTCACCGTCGTGACGATCTTCGTCGAGCACGCCGATCCGACGCCGTACGGCATCAACATCGGCCTGCTCGCCCTCGCCGTCAACGTCGCCGTCGTCGCCACCGTCGCGACCATCTGGCCGCGGCGAGACGCGGCACCGGAGATCCCGTAGCCCGCGGGAATTGGAAGAGCCCGGTGCGATGCACCGGGCTCTTCGGTTCTGCGGTCGCTAACGCTTAGCGGTAGGACGGGCGCGACTGGAAGCAGTCGCGGCAGTACACGGGCTTGTCGCCGCGCGGGTTAAACGGGACTTCGGCCACGCCGCCGCAGTTGCTGCAGGTCGCGCTGAACATCTCGCGGGGACGGCCGCCGCCCGCGCCACCGGCGCCGCCGGCGTTGCCGCCGCCGCCCGGGGCTCCGGTCGAACGCATGGCCTTGCGGGCCGTGCGGCAATCCGGGCAACGGTTGGGCTTGTTCTGGAAGCCCTTGGATTCGTAGAAGCGCTGCTCGCCGGCGGTGAAGGCGAATTCGCGCCCACAATCCACACAGTTCAGCATTTCATCAGTGTACAAAACGAGTCTCCTAAATCGGTATTTCTTACGTGGTTGGTAACTGGGTTCGACTCGCCTGGTACGCTTGAGAAACCGACCTTGCGGACTTCGAACTTTTCCATGACTGGAGGAGCGGGCGCCTTGGCACCCTCTTTCTCAAGACCCGTGAATCCTACCACGCACCCTTGAAGTTGGCAAGAAAATGGTCGAAACGGGGGTCATGCGGTCCGCTCGCGGCGGACGATCGAGTCGAACGCCTCCTCGAAGAAGTACAGGGGACCGATCGCGAGATAGGCCATGTTCTCGAGGAATTTCGGCTTGTTGCCCTCCAGGCGGTGACCCACGAGTTGGAAGCCCCACCCGAGGATGAAAGCTGCCAGGCCGAACTGCCACGGAAAACTCCTCGCGAACGCATAGCAGACCGCGAAGACGATCAGGGACAGCAACGCACCGCGACCCGACACGGTGGCGTAGTAAGCGAGCACGGCGATGGCGACCGGAATCGCGAGATCGAGGGGCCCGAGGTGCACGGACGCGAGGAGCCCGAGGACTCCGAGGACGATGAGCGGGATCCCGAAAGCGTGACAGACGCGGTTCCGGCGGTCGGTGTGGAACCGGCCGTACTCGGCGTAGAGTGCTGTTTTCGTCATCCTTTGGCTCGTCGATGGTCCGCCTTAGCGAGGGGGTCTGCTCCGCTTGCTACAAATGTCCCTGCATGAGCGCGATCCTCGTCCCGCCCGACCTGGCCGGCCAGGTCGTCGCCCTGCGCCGCGACTTCCACCGGCACCCGGAGCTGGGATTTGAAGAGCATCGGACGGCCGGCATCGTCGCGGAGGGCCTCCGCGCCCTCGGTTACGAGGTCGCGACCGGGATCGGCGGCACCGGCGTGGTCGGTCTGCTCCGAGGCCGCCGGCCGGGGAAGACGGTCATGCTGCGAGCCGACATGGACGCGCTGCCGCTCCAGGAAGAATGCGAGAGCCCCTACGCGTCGACGGCGCCGGGCAAGATGCACGCCTGCGGCCACGACGCCCACGTCGCGATCCTTCTCGGTGCGGCGGCGCTGATCGCCGATCGCAAGGACGAAGTGGACGGCACGCTCTGCCTGCTCTTCCAGCCGGCCGAAGAAGGCTTGGGCGGCGCGCGCGCGATGATCGAGGACGGCGCGATCGAGCGCTTCGGCATCGAGCGCGCCTATGGACTGCACGTGAGTTCGAAGTATGCCGCGGGCACGCTCGGGTTCCGCGCCGGACCGATGTACGCGTCGTCGGACTCGATCGAGATCGACGTGCTCGGGCGCGGCGGCCACGGCTCCGCTCCCCACGATACGGTCGATCCCATCCTCGTCGCCGCCGAGTTCGTGACGTCGGTGCAGAAGATCGTCTCGCGCCAGATCGATCCGCTCGAGCCCGCGGTCGTCACCATCGGTAAGATCGCCGGGGGGACGACGCACAACATCATCCCGCGGACCTGTTCGATGCTCGGCACCGTGCGCGCGTTCTCCGACGACGTGCGCGACGCGATGCCCGCGCGCATCGAACGCGTCCTCCGCGCCTGCTGCGACGCGTCGGGCGCCGATTACCGCTACGACTATATCCGCCGCTATCCGGTCACGGCGAACGACCCCGAGCAGACGGCCTACGCGCGCGCGCTCGCCGAGCGCACGTTCGGCGCGGATCGCGTCGTCGATGCGGATGCGCTCATGGGAGCCGAAGACTTCTCCTTCTTCGCACGACGCGTGCCGGCGTGTTTCTACACCCTCGGAACGGCGGGCGGCGAACGCACGTCGCACCCGCATCATTCGGGACTCTTCGACCTCGACGAAGCGGCACTGCCGGACGGAGTCGCCATGATGACGGCGATCGCGCTCGATGCGGCGCGCGGCGCTCCGTGAGCGACGACGCCGTACCGACGATTCCGCCCGTCGTCATCCCCGAACGCACCGCCGATTATCTCGCGGTGATGACCCGCGCGGTCTTCCAGACGGGCCTGAGCTGGCGGCAGATCGCCTTGCATTGGAAGGCCTACGAACGCGCCTTCGACGATTTCGACGTCGCCCGCGTCGCCGGATATGGAGAGGCGGACGTCGCGCGCATCCTGGATACGCCCGGCGTCCTGCGCAGCCCGCGCAAAGTCGCCGCGACGATCAAGAACGCGAAGGCGCTGCTCGAACTCGACGCCGCGCCGGGCGGATTCGCCGGCTATCTCCGTACGTTTCCCGGATACGCCTCGCTCGCGAAGGATCTCAAACGACGGTTCGCCTTCATGGGCGAGATGAACGCGTGGTACTTCCTCTTCCGCGTCGGCGAACCGGTGCCGGAGTTCGACGCTTGGGTGACGACGATCCCCGGCGACCATCCCCGCATGCGCGAGATGGTCGCACAAGCCAGGACTTAGGGCGAGGCCGAGGGCGAAGGCGAAGGGCTCGGCGGCGGGCTTCCATCCGAACGGCGACCCGCTCCGAAGTTCCCGCGGACCATGTAGATGCCGAGTGCCGGCGCGTAATTCAGCGACGGGATCCGCGCGCCGTCCCAGCCGAGCTTCTTGAGATCGTCCGACGTCGTCGCGGCGACGCGACCGCAGTTGAGCAGCGCGGGGATCGCCGCGGTGTCGTCGCTCGCGAGTTCGTAGTACGTCCCGGCCGTAGCGACGTGCGGCGTGATCGTCCAAGACGGCGTCGGCGCGCCGCTCGCGAAGTGCTTGGTCAGTTCGCCCAGCAGCTGCGTCGCCACCGACTTCATGTCGACGGTGCATTGCTCGCTGCCGCGGACCTCGAACGGCTCCGCCGGCGGCTTCGCCGGTAAGGCGTAGAGGCGGAACGATTCCTGTCCGGCCTGCGGCGGACGCTGCGCGAAATAGAATCCGACGCTCGGCATGAAGAGTATCTGCGGGGCTCCGAAGACCGTCGCCGTCGGGACGTAGAGCGATCGCGCCGCGACGTCTTCCGGCGATGCGACGTGCAAGGTCAGGCAGGGGAACGCCGCGCGGAGACGCGACTGGCTGCGATCGGAAATGGCGAGCGCGTAGGTCGTGCCCATGCCGTGATAGGTGACCGTCACGTTCGGGATCGCCGGAGCCGGCATCGTCGCCGGATATCCGGCCGACGTCTTCGCCTTTTCGATGGAGGCGACGTAGGCCTTGAGCGCCTCGAGCACGGGCTTGACCTGCGTCTGTCCGTCGCTCGTGCACGCCTGATTGCCCGCGTTGACCGCCAGCGGATCGCTCGGCGGCGCGCTCGGCAGCGGCTGGAAGAAGCGGCCGAACCCGCCGCGTCCGCCGCGACCACCAGGTCCGCCCGGTCCGCCCCCGGGACCGCCCGTCGGTCCGCCGCCGCTCGATCGCGCGGACGAACCGGTCCTGAAGGTCCAGGTCACCGAGATGGAACGCGGGGCGATGGGACGCGCGAGCGTCGGGAGGACGATGCCGCCGGCCGTCGTCTGCGGGACGGCGTTGAGCGGCGAGGTGAAGATGCCGCCGTAGGTGTTCGTCAGGTTCGTCATCGCGAACGTCAGCGTTCCGCGATCCAACTGCGCCGTGACGCCGGCGTCGTACGTGGTGAACGCGGGCAAGTTGTTCTGATTGTTCGGGCCGGTGTAGTGCGCGTCGGCCAGCCATTCGAGCGCCGAACGCGGCGCCTTATAGTCCAGCGTGAGACCGGCGGTATGGAGCGGCTGATTCGGGACCTGCGATCCCGAGACGATCGTCGAATATGGGTTGTTGAAGACGAGGCTGTCGGAGTTCGCCTGGACGACCTGCACGCTATAGTACGGCTGGACGACCAGTCCGCCGAACGAGACGTAGCCGCCGATCGATCCGCCTTCGTACATCCGCTGCGCGATCGCCACCGGCGTCTGGAAGTACAGGTTCTGCGCGCCGAAGGGAACGCTCGGCGAAGCGCCGCAGCCCGCGGACGACTGGAAGACGCCTTGCGCGAGACCGACGTAGCCCGGCGGCAGCAGCCCCATGGATTCCAGGACGGTCCCGTTGACGCTCGTCGGAAGGACGACGTCGAGCTGCGACTGGCGATAGAGCGACGTCGAGACGAGACCCGTCTTCCACTGATGCGTCCAACTGACGCGCGCGGACGTCGACGACGACGGCCCTGGCTGGTCTCCCGGCGCGTTGCCCGTCGCCGTATTCGCATCGCAATTGAAGCGCAGCGAACTCGGATCGGTCAGGATCGTCGAGCGACCTTCGTGCGCGGCGACGCCGCCGATCGAATACGAGGCCGAGTAGGAATCCTTCGCGGTCGGCTTCCAATTCACGCCGATCGTCCCGAGGACGCTCGCCGGTGCGTTGGACGCGCGGCTCAGACCGAACGACTCCGTCCAGTTCAGCTTCGTGTTGGAGCGGATCGCATCGGTGAGCTGCAGGACGCCGTAGCCCGACGTCTGCGCTCCCGTGTAGTACGGAGCCGCCGATGGCACGAGCGGCGTGCTGGTCACGCTGCCGGTCGAGCCGTAGGCTTGGATCGAGATGGTGTGCCGCTCTTGCGCCGGCAGCTGCGCGCCGAACGAATAGTTGACGTTCTTCGATATCGTATCGAAGCCGGACGGCATCGGCACGCCCGCGACGTAACGGTTCAGCTGATCGTTGTGCGACTTGAAGCTGAGTCCGGAGATCGACGCCTGCAGCGAGGTATCCCCGACGAGCGCCGTGTCGCTGAGCGCGAATAGGTTGGTGTTGAAGCGGCTGAAGTTCCCGGGGCCGTAGCCGCACGGGAGCGGCCCGCTCTGACGCGTGCAGACGAGTTCGTTATAGTTGTTCGACCCGAGGAACTCTCCGGTCAGCGTCTGCGCGTCGCTGATCTTGTAGCGCAGCTTGAGCAGCGCGCCGCGGGACGTTCCGTCGCCGTCGTGCACGTAGTCCAGACCGCTCGCGTCGAGGTAGCGCATGCCGTCGAGCAGGCTCGGCGTGCTGCGATACGTCGTCTGAGCGGCGATGCCGAGCTTCCCGAGGCTCCCCGTCTCAGCGAACGAGTAGTTGTATTTGCCGTTGCTCCCGGCGGAGAGCGAGGTCGCCGAGTTCCAGGTCAGGGTCGGCTCGATCGAACGGAAGCTGACGCCGCCGCCGAGGCTTCCGGCCTGCGCGCCGAATCGGACCGACGCACCGCTGAACAGATCGCTCGAGAATCCGCGCAGGTTGCCCGCGCTTCCCGGCGCGTTGAGCGGAATGCCGTCGAGCGAGAGAGAGGTCTGGCTCGCATCGTGACCTTCGAGGGAGACGGTCTGCGTCGCATCGGAATCGTCGCTCGATGTCGTCACGCTCACGCCGGAGAGCTTGTTGAGCGCGTCGGCCAGGTCGTTCGAGAGCCGCCGCTGAGCGGAATCGTCCGCGACCGACGTCGTCGAGATCGATGCAGAGGACTGCGCGGTGACCGTCGCGATGACTTTCAATCCGCCGGTCGAGGGCGCGAGCGCGACCGAGACCGTGACCGCCTTGCCTTCGAGCACTTCGAACTGCGCGGAGGTGACCGAGCCGTAGCCGCGCTTCGCGACGCGGGCGCGATAGATGCCGTCGGGGACGTCGGTGAACCGCACCTGTCCGTTCGTGCCGGAGAATTCGTTCGTGATGACCGGGCCGTCCAACAGGATGCGCGCCAGCTCGATGGGCTTCTTCGTGACCGCATCGGTGACGACGATCCGGATCTCGCCGCTATCGCTCTGCGCGAGCGCGACCGACGGGACGGCGGACAGGAGGAGGGCGACGGCGCATGCGGCCGCGAGAATTCGATGCATCACGATGTTTGTAGTCTTCCGTGTGGTGGTGAGAACGCGCTGAGAGGCGCGCGAGATCAATGAGAAGCCGGTGAGAGTACGATCGAGACCGTCGTACCCTTTCCGGGCGCGCTGTCCAGAGCTATCGAGCCCCCGGCGCGCTCGATCGCGCGCTTGGCGATAGCCAGGCCGAGTCCGCTGCCCGCGATCTCGCCGCGTTCGTCGCCCCGATAGAAGCGCTCGAAGGCGTGGAGGCGCGCGCTTTCCGGCATCCCGGGGCCCTCGTCGCGGACGGTGATGGTGGTCTTGCCGTTTCCGCTCGCGGCGCGAAGGTGGACCGGCGCTTGCGGCGCGTACTTGAGCGCGTTCTCGACGACGTTCCAGAGCGCTTCGCCGATCTCGCTCCGATCGCCGCGGATGCGCTCGACGCCGTCGACGCTGTAGTCGATCGCCGCGGACTCGTCCAGGCGGCGCGCCGCTTCGCATTGCGAGCGCAGCAGTTCGGCGACGTCGATGTCCTCATCGCGCGGCGGCTGTTCGCCGTCCAGACGCGCCAGACGCATCAGCCGGTCGATGAGGAGCCGCATGTGCTCCTTCTCCAGCGCCATCGTACCGAGGATCTGCCGCGCGATGGTCGGCTCGTCGAGGGCTCCGCGCCGCAGCACGTCGATATAGCCGGCGATGACGGTCAGCGGGGTGCGCAGTTCGTGCCCGGCGTCCGCGACGAATTGCCGCATCCGCTCCTCCACCTGCTTGCGCTCGTCCATCGCCGATGCGACGCCTGCGACGGCGTCGTTGTAGGCCGCCGTCAGACCGGCGATCTCGTCGCCGCCGCCCATGACGAAACGCCGCTGCGTGAAGTCGCCGGCGGCGAGCGCCTGCAGCGACCCGGTCACCTCGTTGATCGGTTCGAGCGCCTGACGCGCGAAGAGCCTTCCCAGGAACCACGAGATGAGGATCGAGACGATGGCGATCGTCACGACGACGCGCCAGTAGGGCACGAGCGAGATCAACAGCAGCGGAAAACCGAAGTTGAACGCGACGTAGCCGCCGTTGACGACGGCGAGCGATCCGCGTTCGGGCGGCGACGGCGGACCGGTCGCGACGCGGACGAAGAGCTGCTGTCCGGGCGCCGCGGCCGTGAGCCCGAAGGCTTCGTGATAGACGCTCTTGGAGACGACGCGACCGGTCGGCGCGGGCGCCGGAGGTCCGAACGCCCCCGACTTCGGAGCGAACGGCGTGAAGTACGTGATGTCGCGCTTCCGCATGTGGTTGGCCACCTTGGCGGCCACCGCGGCGTCGAGCGCCGCCGGATGCACGCTCTTGTCGCCCGCGAGGAACGTGCCCTTTTCATCGTAGACGGCGACGGCGAGGCCGATGCCGGAGATCTGACGTACGATATCGGGAGCGGCCGCCTTGAGCGAAATCCCTTGCTCGGCCTGCTGTTCGGCCATGACGCGCGCGCCTTCGTGTTTGGCGAAGACGATGTCCCGCTGGAAGCCGGCCAGTTCCACGACCAGGGCCACGGACGAAGCGAGGATCACCAATAAGACGGTGATCCCGAGCAGGGTCGCGTAGAGCGCCGAGAGACGGGAAGCGATGGAGCGGCGCACGCGTTACTGCGAGAGACCGTATCCGACGCCGCGCACCGTCCGGATGAACGACGGATCGTCGCCTCGATCGATCTTCGCGCGCAGATACGAGATGTACGTCTCGACGATGTTCGGGCCGCCTTCGAAGTCGTGGCCCCAGACCAGTTCGAGCAGGTGGTCCTTGCTGAAGACGCGTCGCGGTTCTCGCATGAAGACGGCGAGCAGATCGAACTCGCGCTGCGTCAGTTCGATCCGGTCCTTGCCGCGGAAGACTTCGCGCGTATCGGGCCCGAGCGCGATCTCGCGCCAGCGGAGCAGGTTCTCTTCGATCAGTTGCGGTCTGCGGAGTTTCGCCTGCAGGCGCGCGATCAGTTCCTCGAAGACGAACGGCTTGACGAGGTAGTCGTCGGCTCCGGCGCTGAGGCTCTGCACCTTATCGGCGGTCTCGCCTTTGGCCGTCAGCATGACGATCGGGGCCTGGGTGATCTCGCGGAGCATCGGCAGCAAGGTGACGCCGTCGATCTTCGGCATCATCACGTCGAGGACGATCACCTCGGGTTCCCACTCGCGCACGAGTTGGAGCGCGGCCTGGCCGTCGGAGGCGGTTCGGACCGTATAACCCTCGCGGCTCAGACCGAGTTCGAGCATCTCGCGAACCATGCGATCGTCGTCGACCACCGCTATGCGCGCGTGTTGAAGCATTTCCATTGTTACGTTGCATGGTGCCCTCGCACCCTTGGAGGGGGCTGTAAGCCGGGGGCTGCTATGCCGCTGCGGGCAGCGCGAGCGGCATCGTGACGCGCGCTCCGGTGATCAGTGCGGCGCGTTCGATGGCCTCCAGCGGGTGGGTGACCAGCTGCACGCCGCGGCAGGCGAGCGCCGCTATCAGGTCCGGTTCGGGCAGCCACCGCGCGAACAGGTGGACCGTGCCATCGCCGGTAGCCGCATGGGCGGCGAAGACGTCGGCGAGGCTCGCTTCGGCCATGCATCGCAGCGGCGCCATGACGGCGCGATCGAACGAAGAGCTGGTCCAACCCGCGCTCACCAGGAGCAGGCGCTTGAGATCGGCCTGCGAGCCGCCCTCGAAATCGACCGCGGCGGAGCGGACGGTCGCGGCCAGGGCTGCATCGGTCTGGGCGTGGAGCGTCGCGGGTGCGGCGGTCGACCGTTCGGCGGCCTCGAGGAGCATGCCGGAGCCGATGAAGTACGGATTCATGGACCGAGCATGCCGGAACGCGGTGCCAGCTGGGTGGCATTGCCCCGGAAAAATGTTTGGGACGCCGCACGCGCGACGTCCCTTGCCCACCACCCGATATTCGGGGCTTCTCCCGCCGCCCGAGGACGTTAGGCGGAGGAGAGTCTCACGGCCGCAGCCGGCTTGGATGCACGCCGGAAGAGGCCGAGCATCGCATCGACGGCATCCGGGTCCCACTGGGTACCGCGGCCCGCTTCGAGGATGCCCAGCGCCGCGCGCGGGGCGATCGCCTTGCGGTAAGGACGCTCGCTGATCATGGCATGGAATGCATCGGCGACCGCGACGATCCGGGCTTCCACCGGGATGTCGGGTCCATGCAGGCGATCCGGATACCCGGCGCCGTCGTAGCGCTCGTGGTGCGCGCGGACGATCGGAGCGCACTTCTTGAGCGAGGGTATCTGGCGAAGGATACGATCGCCGGTATCGGCGTGGGTCCGCATGACGACCCATTCCTCGGCCGTCAGTTCGGACGGCTTGAACAGGATCGCGTCGGGGGTGCTGATCTTGCCGATGTCGTGGAGCACGGCGCAGAGTTCGATGAACTCGGCGCGCTCGGCGTCGTAGCCCATCGACTCGGCCAGCCGGCGGGTCCATTCGCCCGTCGCGCGGGAATGCGAGCACGTCGCGCTGTCGCGCTCGGCCAGCATCGCGAGAAGCGCTTCGGCGCCTTCCGCGGTGAGTTCTTCGACCGTCTCGGCCGCGAGCATCGGGGCGAGCGCCCGGTCGACTTCGCAACGGAGGACTTCCAGCGTCGCCAAGAGGCGGCCGTGGTCGACTTCGAATTCGCGAGCGGCGCTCGCGATCGCGTGGCAAGCGGCTCCGGCCAGCTGTGCGGCAGATGCCGGCCCGAACCGCTTACCCTCGCGTTCCGCCCACGTGGCGAGCCCGACGGGCTTCGCGACCGCAAGCGACAGGCAGATCCGATCGAGGAGGACCTCAAGCGGGGTGTCGATCGAAGCATCGGCGACCAGGGCGGCATCGTGGAGATGCTCGACCGCCGACCCTAAAAGGGAACGAGGCGCGGAGCCTAAGGCCCGGCCGACGCCCGCAATGGTGAGGACCGACATGGAGTCTCGCTTAACCGACGGAGGTCGGGGGTTCGCCGCAGACGACGACGATGGCGACGATGGCGATGATGGCGACGGTTAACATGTAGTTCTCCAGCGGATGGTGGCTACATCGACCTTAACCTGCATCAAGGGATCACGTCTCTAGTGAAATTTCACTAGAGAAGTTCGCGCCTCAGGGCGAACCGATGACGCCGAGACGCTGGGCGGTGACCACCGCCTCGTGACGTCCGTGGCATCCGAGCTTCTCCATGGCGTTCTGGACGTGGGCCTGGACGGTATAGATGCTCCGTCCGGTCTCCTCGGCGATCTGTTTGGGGGTCATACCCAGAGCGAGGCTGCGCAAGACCACGACCTCGGCCCGGGTCAGGGCCACCTTGACCGCTCCGCCGGTCTCGTTCAAGACGCGCTCGACGGCACGCTGGATGGCCATCGCATAGCCCCCGTAGCCGAAGTCGCGGACCGCTTCGACGTCCTCCGCCAGGCCGGCGGGGTCGCCGACGCCGGTCTTGAGGATCTTCAGGGCCCGAGCGATGCCGCAGCGGAACGCATCGATCTGCGGGTCGGGATCGCCGGCCACCTTGCGCAAGATCCGATGGGCGGACGTATGCCGGCCGCAGAGGGCCTCCGCGAGCGCGCAGATCATGACCGGCACGGCCCGGTGGAAGGCGTTGAAGCGCGGGTCCGGGGCCATCCCCACTTCGAGAGCGGTGACCTCGGCGACGAGCCGGCCGGCGTCGGCCATCCGGCCGTCGGCCGCGGCGTAGACGGCGCAGAACGCGCCGTCGACCAGCTGATTCGAGATCGGCTTGACTTGCGCCCAGACGTCGGAGAGCAGGCGGTACGAATCTCCGAAAGCGCCCTCCCACGCGCGGCGCATGGCGCGCGAACTGGCGGCATACTTCAGCCTGAACGCATCGCTCGTGCCGAGATCGCCCAACTGTCGCTCGAGCGCCAGCACCCGCTCCGGGTTGCCGCGTTTCGCTTCGGCGGTCAGCAGGTGGAGCGTCGCCGACTGCATGTCGAGCCGGTCGCCGGCCTTGACCGCCGTGACGTAGGCCTGCTGCGAATACCAGAGATGTTTCGCGCGGTCGTTCTCGCCCTCGTTCATGATGTTCGCAAGCGCCGCATAACAGCGGCTCGCGAGGCTCAGCAGCCCTTCGTGCAGGGCGAGGTCGGTCGCGCCGTGCAGGCAGCGAAGCGCGACCTCGCGTTCGGCCCGCTCCCAGGACGCGACAGCGGCGCGTTGGAGGATGCGCGCGCGCACGCGCTGATCTTCGGTCGCGTCCGCGGCGACGAGCGCGGCCTCCGTCGCGCGCTTCGATTCCGGCTGCCGGCCGGCGCGCGCCAGGACGACGGCGAGCAGCGACGAGGCTTCCGCGCGCGTGTCGTGACTGACGTCCCCGTCGGATTCGATGCGCCGCAGCGTCTCCACGGCATCGCCGCCGCGATTGATGACGATCCGCGCCATCCGCAATTCGAACTCGGCGCGCGATTGCGGCGACGCCGTCCTGGCGGCGGCGCGCCGCAGCAGCGCCTCGCCCTCCTCGAACCGTCCGCGCGAGGCGTCGAGCAGGCCGCGCAGCGCGATCGAGATCGCGGGCTCCCCCGCCCCTTGTTCGCGCAGATCCTTGACGGCCGCCGCGATGACGTCGGCGTTGCCCTCCTCGAACAGGTGCAGACCGTCGGCGTCGAGCAGCCGTCGCACTTCGTCGTACGCCTTCGCGCCGACGTACGCGTTGAGGGCGGCGGCGACGTCGCCGTTCCGCTCGAACGCGCCGGCCACGCGGGCCCGGCGCCGCTGGGCTGGACCCACGCCTTCCAGTTCGAGCCGATGCACGATGAAGTCGCGGAACAGATCGTGCATCCGGAAGACGCGCGGCTTCTCCGCATGCGGAGTGATGAAGGCGACGCGGCCGCGCAGGCTTTCGATCATCCCGGCGGCGTCGTCGTAGCCGGCGCGCTCGAGCACGTCGAGCCGGATCTCCGGCATCAGCGCGCACGTCGCGAGCAGTTCGCGATCCGCATCGTCGAGCGAGACGTACACCTGCTCGGCGAGATAGCGATAGACCATCTCGCGGGTCACGGCCTGGACGTTGCGCAGGTCGAGCGAGCGCGTGGAACTGCGCAGCGCGAAGCTCAGGGCCGTCGGCCAGCCGCCCGTCAGTTCGACGAGCGCTTCCAATTCTTCGTCGCGGACGCCGACGCGCGACGCGCGCGCGGTGCCGCGCGCTTCTTCCGGCGTGAAGGCGAGGTCGGTCTCGTCGATCGCCAGATCCATCTGCTGGTACGCCAGCCACGAGCCGACGGGCAGATCGAGGAACGAACGCGACGCGATGATCCAGTGGACGCGCCCCTTGGTCCGTTCGACCAGCGACGAGACGAAGGCGGAGACCTGACGCTCGTTCTCGGCCACGTGCAGATCGTCGATGACGATCGTGCCGTTGTAGGACTTGATGTGGGCGTGCATCCACGACGCGAGCTCGGCGCCGGCCGTCACCGAGTCCCTGGCGGAATCGGCCGCGGTCGCGAGCGTCTTCCGGGCGTCGGGCGCGATCTCGGCGACGGCGTCGGCGAAGCCGCGGACGAATCCGAGCAGGGTCGCGTTCTCGGCGTGCAGGTCGTAACGCATCACCGGATCGGTGACGCCGTCGAGGTACTGACGCAGCGCCGTCGACTTGCCGTAGCCCGCGGGCGCGACGATGAGCACGACGCGCTGCTCGGCAGCGGTCGCTATGCGCTCGACGACGCGCGGGCGATAGATCGGCGTGAAGACGCCGCCCGCATCGATTCGTCCGTCGGCTCGAACAGGTCGTATCATCGGACTGCGTTAGTATGGTCCGGGGGGCAGGCCCCCGTCAACCCTTCGAGCCCCCGCTCGGTCACGCGCGAGCGTCGAGGGGAGGCCGGTACTCGTCCCGGCCGTCGTAGAAGCCGAGCAGATGCTCCTCGAGCTTGAGCAGCGCGAGCTTCCGATCGAGCGCCGCATAGTCGTCGGAGAAGTCCATGCGGAACCGGTCGTAGTCGGCCTTCGACTCCCAAACGTCGATGGTGACGTAGACGTGCGATTCTTCCTTATGACGGAAGAGCCGCGTGCGCCGGAAGCCGGGATGCTTGGCGAAGAGCGCGGCCCACGGCCCGTTGGCTCCGTACGCATGCTCGAACGCGCGCACTTGCGTCGGATGGACGCGATACCGGTAGAACACCTCGATCATCGTGCGGTCGCCGATTCGAGCGGCTTCAGACCGGCCGCGCGCGCCTTCGCGTCTGCCGCGCGCAGCGCCCCGGACGCGAATGCGGCGTAGGCCTTCATCCGCGCCGCTGTCAGCGCGTGCAGATCGGCGCTCTCGCGCTTCTGCTCGGGCGTCGGCGGGAAGAACGATCCCGAATAGAGGTAGATCTCGGTCTGCAACCGCTCGCGCAAGACGTCCTTGAGGAAGTCGTCGTCCTGATCGTTCTTCGCGTTCGAGGTGAACGTCGGGATCAGCGCCGCGGCTCGGGTCCCGGCCGTTGCGACCGCTTCGGCGTCGGCGGCCTTCCCCGCGGCGCGCAAGGCCGCCGCGCGCAGCGGCGCTTCGGCGACGACCGTCGAGAGCACGTCGAGCGCACCGTCCACGCGGTCGAAGTCCGCGAGCAGACCGCGCTGCGCGTCGCGCCGCGCGACGTACTGCGCCTGCGTATAGTGCATCCGCGGATCGGCCTTCACGACGACGGGCCGGGCGTACGTCTTCCCCGCGATGGTGACGCGCACGACGTAACGCCCCGGCACGACGAGCGCGCCGGTATCGAAACCGCGATTCCACGCCGGCGCCGCGTTCCACGGCGTCGTCCCGTTCGCGCTCAGGTCCCACGTGAAGCGGTTGAGGCCGGCGGCGTCGTCGAGATCGGGGACCTGTTTGCCGTCCTCGTCGTGCGTCGTGTAACGCCGGACGATGCGGCCGCTCGCATCGACGACGACGGCGGTCGGATGGGACTTCGCCGCCGCGCTCTGGTAGTACGTCACGAGCGCGCCGTAGGCGGGACCGCTGCCGTCGCGCGGCGTGCCGTAGATCGACTGCGTCTGCCACAAGACCGCATCCCGGATCGGGAAGAGGCGCGTTCCGCTCGCGCGGCGCGCGAGTTCGCGGATGGGCCGAAGATCGTCGAGGACGTAGAGACCGCGGCCGTGCGTCGCGACGAGCAGATCGTCGGCATCGGGCTGGATGCGTAGATCGCGCACCGAGACGGGCGGCAATCCCGATCGGAGCGTCCGCCAATGCGCGCCGCCGTCCCACGAAGCCCACAGCCCGCTCTCGACGCCGGCATAGACGACGCGCGCGTCGCGCGTATCGGCCAGCACCGCGCGCGCTTCGGCATCCGCCGGAAGACCGGCCGAGATCGACGTCCAGTGCGCGCCGCCGTCGCGCGTCGCGAACAGGTAGGGCGCGCGATCGCCCACCATGTGCCGGTCGTACGCGGCATAGACCGTTCCGCGCGCGACCGGCGAAGCGGAGAGCGAAGCGAACCGTCCCCACGGATGGCTGCGCGCGAAGGGCGGCGTGACGTCGACCCAGCGGCGTCCCGCGTCGCGCGTGACCTTCACCAGGCCATCGTCGGTACCGACCCAGATCTCGCCGCGCGCGACGCGCGACGGCTCGATCGCGAGGATCGTATCGGACGTCTCCGCGCCCGTACCGTCCAGGGTGATGCCGCCGGTGACGATCTGATGCGAGCGTTCGTTTCGGGTCAGGTCCGGCGAGATCGGCTTCCAACGAACGCCGCGATCGCGACTGGCGAAGAGCACGTCGGCACCGACGTACGCGACGTGCCCGTCGAAGGAATCGAACGCGATCGGCGTCTCCCAGTTGAAGCGGTAGCGCAGCGCGCGCGGATCGACGACGTTCTGATCGCGCGAGTACGGCGCGACGGACCACGTCTCGCCCGTGCGCGTGTCGTGGATCTCGACGTCGCCGGAGAAGTTGCTGCCTGCCGACGAGAACCAGACCAGATGCGGATCGAGCGGGTCGTATGCCGCCCAGGTGCCGTCGCCGCCGCCGGGAGTCCACCACTGCGCGGCGTTGATGCTTCCGCCCGTCAGCGGGTTCGCGGGCACGCACCAGATGCCGTTGTCCTGCAGTCCCATGCACGCGGAATACGGCCGCTCGCGCGAATAGCCGACGTGATAGAGCTGCGAAATCGGCAGCGACTTGTTCCAGCTCCAGGTCGCGCCGCCGTCGTTCGATATCCCCGGACCGCCGTCGTTGCCTTCGATCATCCGCTTGCCGCCGGCGGCGATCCACATCGCGTGGTGGTCGCCGTGCAGGCCGCGGCCGGCGATCTTGAAGGTCTTGCCGCCGTCGCGGCTCTCGGTCAGGTGGACCGAGACCGACCAGAGATGGTCGGCGTCGCTCGGGTCGACGAAGACGCGACTGAAATAGAACGGACGCTCGTCGATGAGCGGATCCGCATCGCGCATCGTCCAGTTCGCGCCGCCGTCGTCGCTGCGCCAGAGCAGGCCTTGCTTCGATTCGATGACGGCATAGAGCCGCTGCGGATCGGAGACGCCGGTCGTCAGTCCGATGCGACCGGTGATGCCGGAGGGCAATCCGTGGCCGTTCAGACGCGTCCAGGTCGCGCCGCCGTCGTCGGAACGGAAGAGCCCGTCGTCGGGACCGCCGCTCTGCAACGACCATCCGGTGCGGCGCATCTGCCACATCCCGGCGAAGAGCGTCGCAGAACGCGCGGGAGAACGCACGACGTCGCTCGCGCCGCTGGCCGGTCCGAGATAGAGCGTCTTCTTCCACGTCGCGCCGCCGTCCGTCGTCCGATAGACGCCGCGGTCGAGGCCGTCGGCGAACGGATCGCCGAGCACCGCGACGACGACGTCGCGGCCGTCGTGCGGATCGATCGAGATCGCCGAGATCAGCGCGTCGTGCAGCGCGAGCGCGTGCTTCCACGTCTTGCCGCCGTCGCGCGTGAGATAGACGCCGTCGCCTTGCGTCACGTCGTTGCGCGGATCGGCTTCACCCGTGCCGACCCAGACGACGTCCTCGTCGCCGGGGTCGATCGCGATCGCGCCGATCGAGCCTTGCCCTTGATCGTCGAAGACCGGTTTGAAGCTCTGTCCGCCGTTGGTGCTCTTCCAAACGCCGCCGCCGGCTGCGCCGACGTAGTAGAGCGCCGGATCGGCATCCGTCCCCGCGACGGCGCCGAGGCGGCCGCCCGAGATCGCGGGCCCGAGCGAACGGAACCGCGCCGCATCGAGCGATGGCGAGGCCGACGCCGCGACCGTCGACAGGACGGCGCACGCGCCGACGAGGATCAGGCGGGAAAGCATGTGCGCACCTTAGGCGCGCGCCCGCCATTTCATCTAAGGAAGGCTCCGGGGTCGGGCACGCCGCCCTTCCCGATGCGTTGCGAGACGAAGTAGGCGATGAGTTCGCCCTCCCACTCGAGGCGAGGTTCCAGCCACGCCTTCTGCGCCGGACAGGTGAGCTCGCCGAGCTCGATCACCAGCGCGCCGTTCCGGCCGCGGACCTGGCGGAAGCCGTAATAGTCCTCGAGATTCTTGGTGAAATCGTCGGGCATGAATCGGAACGGGAAGTACTTCGCGTAGAGGGCGCGCCACGCGGCGGCGGCGGGCGCATCGGAAGCGCGGTGGTAGCCGATCGAGGCGCCGGTCGAGCACGGGGCGTCGTTGCCGTCGAAATGGATGAAGATCGCGGCGCCGGCATCGTAGGTGCCGTCGAAATCGGCCGGCAGGCGCGCGACGCTCACGCCGTGCGCTCGCAGGACGCGCGTCGCGGCATCCGCGACGATCGGCGTCGACTGCCGCTCGCCGGCCGTGCCGAGGTTGCAGTGATGTTTCGGGAAGCGCGCGCAACTCTCGGGGCGGCCTTCGTGCCCGGCGGATATGACGACATCCACGACGATCGGGGCCGGCGACGGAGCGGCCAGCGTCGCCAGGAGCGCGAGCGCCGCGATCACGCCGTACCGCCGACGAGCTCGAGCAGCGAGCTCGACGGCTCGCATTGCAGTTCGGACTGCAGCGTGTCGCGATACTGCCGGAAGTGGCGCAGGGCGGCCGCGCGATCGCCGAGCTGGAGATACGCACGGATGGCTATCTCGCGCGCCGGTTCGTCGCACGGATCGTAGGCGATCATCTCGTGCGCCAGCGCCAGCGCGTCCTGCGGACCGCTCCGTCCCAGCGCGTCCGTAGCAAGCCGCATCGCCACCTCCAGTCGCAGTTCGTCGATGTGCCGTTCCGTCGCTTCGAACCATTCCCAGCCGCGCATGCGGGGCGGCCGCGGCTCGCGCAGGCGCGCGTAAGACTCGCGTAGGGCGATGCGTTCGATCTCGCCGAGCGACGCTTTCGCGCGGACCGCCGATACCAGCCGGTCGATCTCCCAGAGGTCGACCCACGCTTCGTCGTGCAGGCGATAGCCGTCGCCGCTCCGCACGATCGCCCCCTCGCTGCCGAGGTGCGAGCGGAGGCGGTGCAGGCAGACCGAGAGCGCGTTGCGCGCCGCATAGTCTTCCAGTTCCGGCCAGAGCAGATCGGCCAGCCGCGAGCGCGGCACGACCTGGCGCCGGAGCGCGAGTGCGAAGAGCAGCGCGAGTTCGCGTTCGGAGAGCTGGACGGGCACGCCGTTGCTCGCGACCTTTCCGGTGGCGAGTTCGATCTCCAGCGGCGGCGTGCGACGCTCGCGTTCCCGGGTGAAGCGCGCGACGAACGCGTCGAGCATGCCGTATCCGCCGCCGCGCGCGGCGACCGCGGCCACGGCGTCCTGCAGGGCGGGCGACTCGCAGCGCCGCGCGCAGGCCGCGGCCCGCTCCAGATGATCGGCGCTGCCGTTCTCGTCGAAGAGCGAGACGGCCACGGCCGCCAGGCATTCCGCGAACGGCGCGCGATAGAGCGCCGCGGCGGCGAGCGCGGAGCGCGCCAACCGTTCCGCGTCGGCCATGTCCGTCGCTTCGCCGCACGCCATCAGGCGCCCGAACGCGACGTACTTGAGCAGGTCGATCTCGGTCGGTTCGGCGGGCCGGCCGCGCGCGACCGCCGCGATGTAGGCGAAACCGCGGATGCCCAAGCGCTCGACGTGCTCTTCCAACTCGATGGCGTAACGCGCGCCGGCCTCGTCTTCGCCCGCGAGCCACGCGCCGATCACCGCTTCCGACAAGTCGAAGGCGACGAAGTTGGAGAGGACCGAACGGCGCGCGTGTTCGAGCGCACGATCGATGAACTGCCGTTCCAGCGCGCGTTCCCCGCGGACGCGCGCGATGTCGGCGCCCAGCGTCAGCAGCGTCCCCGAAGCCATGACGTCCATCTGCTGGACGATCGGCAGCGCCTGCATCAAGCGGCGTTCCGCCGTCTCCAGATGCCCCAAGCGCGCGTCGAGCAGCGCGCGCACGTAGGTGACGTACCCGTCGAGGAGCGAGCGCGGTTCGTCGGGGATGTCGTTGGCCCGCGCGAACTCGTCGACCATCTCGCGCGCTTCTTCCAGCATCCCGAGATACGACATGGAGAGGACGCGGAAGACGAAGATGTAGTAGCGCTCGATCGGCGTGGTCTCGGGCGGCAGCGTCCGGTAGATCGCCTCGGCTTCGTCGAGCATCTCTTCGGTATCGACGCAGAACAGCCGCAGCATCGCGGTCACGCCCCACAGACGCGGATAGGTCCGCACGAGCGAACGGTCGAGCGATGCCAGGACGCTCGCATACTCCATCGACGGGCTGTGGTCGCGGATCACCTCGTGCCGGCCGAGCATGCGCGCCGCCGCGTTCTGATCCCCGCGCGCGAGCTGCAGTTCCGCCGCGCGGACGAACGATTCGCGCGCGGCGTAGCGGTCGGCCAGGACGCCGAGCAGGTCGGCCCGCTTCTCCTCGCGGTGTTCGAGCAGGAGCGACGCGAGCAGCGGATGGACGTGCAGCGTGCCGTCGGCGTTGCGCGCGGCGAACGGCGACTCTTTGGCGAACTCCGCGATCTCGTCGGCGATCGCCGCGTCGTCGAGCGCGATCGCGACGTCGAGCGGCGTCGGCCGCGGTATCGAGGCCGCGGCGAAGAGGGCATCGACGGTGCGATGATCGAGCGACGAGAGCACCTCGTCGACGAGATAGTCGTGCAGCTCTTCGAACGCGACGTCGTCCAGGCGCGAGAGCAGTTTCTCCATCCGGCCCTCGGCGGCGAACCGCTTCACCAGGAAGATGGCGATCGGCCAGCCTTGCGAGACCCCGAGGATGCGGTCGATGGTCGATCCGTCGGCCACCTGGTCGCCGAAGATGTTCGCGATCTCGGCGCGGTCGAACGCAAGATCCGCGGCGCGCAGGACCATGATCTCGTGCGGCGGCGCGAAGCGCGTGAGGTGCAGGCGCAGCGACTCGCGCGAGCAGATGACGATCGAGCGGCCCGGCGGACGCTGGGCGAGGAGCCGCGCGAAGAAGTCGCGCGCCGTCGGCGCGTGCGCGAGATGCTCGGCGTTTTCGAAGACGAACGTCGTGCTCTCGGTCGGTTCGCGCCACGCCTCGAGCGCCAGCCGCACGCGCTCCGAGACGGACGTGCCGCCGTCGCCGAGCATCAGTTCGCGCTGCGTGAGCGCGGCGACGCGGCCGGGCGATTCGAGCGCGAGCGCGGGGACCAGACGGCGGGCCAAGTCGAGGTCGTCGACGATGCCGGAGCAGTCGCAGATGGCGCGCGATCCGCGGCGCGCGAGCAGCTGCCGCGAGAGCGTCGACTTGCCGAAACCGGCCGGAGCGACGAGCGCGACGAGCGTCGGCCGCACCCGCTCCAGGCGCTCGAGGAGCCCGTCCCTTCGGACTTCGAGGCCGTACTGCTCGTCCAACATGCGTCCCGTGTAAGCGACTTGTAAGCGATCGGTCGTGGGCCGTAAGGCCCAGGAAAGGAGACCTGGCTAGGCTTCTCTCATCACCGGAGCCGCCCTCTGCGCCAAGGAGAACCCTATGACCGCCGTTCCCGCCTCCGCCTTGATCCCCGCCGTCAACGTCCAGATCGTCGGCCGCGACCTGCAGCTCGCCGATGCCCTCGGACGTCTCATGGAGATGGACGCCGCGATCGGCGTCACCGCTCGTACCGCGACCGCCGGCGCCGTCGGCCGCCTCAAGCCCGACGTACTTCTTTATATGGAAGATCCGTCCGAGGCCCCGTCGACCCTCGAGTACGCGCGCGCCGCCTCGCCGGCGACGACGTTCTGCGTGCTGGACGCTCTGCGCGACTTGACGATCGGGGAGTTCCTGAACGCGATCAAGGCGATGGCTCCGGCGGCCCCCCGTCACTTGCAGCCGGTCCCCGCCGGGGGCACCCGCGATATGCGCCAGGTCCTCTCCGAGCGCGAACTCGAGGTGGTGCGTCTGATCGCCGAAGGGCTCTCGAACAAAGAGATCTCCTCGCGTCTCTCGCTCAGCGACAAGACCGTCAAAAACCACATCTCGCACATCCTGGCCAAGCTGAACCTCACCGCGCGCACGCAGGTCGCCGTCATGGCGCTGCGCGTGGGCATCGCCCGCTAGCCGAACCCCGCAGGCTAGGCGGCGCGACTCGTCGCTTCGCCCGTGACCTGGAGCCGTCGCGAACGGCCGCCCTCGAGATCGCCGACGACGACGCTCTCGATGGCGGCCGTTTTGTGCGTTACGGCGGCACTGCGGATGCGCCGGAAGAGTTCGAGTTTGCGGCCGTCTTTGGGGATCGCCCGGAAGACGATCGCGTGCGCGCGGCCATCGCGTCCGCGCACGATCGCATCGAACGGTTTGGCCGATGCGCCGATGGCGATCAGATCGCGCGGACGGACCGCGAAGAGGCGCGATGCCAGCCGCGATTCTGTCAGCGCCCGCAAGCCGCGCAAGATCCGGTCGCGCTGGGCGAAGAGCAGCGCCGGCCTGACCCCGTCGGGCGCCTTCGCTTGGACGGCGCGTTCGAATCGCACGAGCGCCGCGCCGACGAGCGCGCTCAGGGCGGGGCGACGGCCGGCGCCGAGAGCGCCGAGCAGGGCGTTGCGCATGGCGGCATCGGCGATGCGGGGCAGGCGTTGGGCGGCGACGAGGGGATCCATCTCGCCGTCATCCTACGGCCGGTCAGTGCCACGTGCATGGCACCGCTCTTACGGGCGGCGCAAAAACCCGATCGCGCCCACCCGCGCGTCGTAGAGATAGTCGTAGGCGCCGAGCACGCTACGCCCGGTGTTGATGAAGGGCGGACCGGCCGCGCCGGACCAGCGGACGGGGGCGACGATACGGAAGGCGAGCGCGCTTCCGTCCGCCGGGACGTCGACCTCGACGCCGGCAGGCGAAAGCGGACGCCCGCCCTTGGGAATGCGGACGATCGCGCCCGCGATACCCGTGTCGACGAGCACGGTTCCGCAATAGCGTGCCGGTACGCGGAAGCAGGCCGCGGCGGCGTTCCAATCGTCGCTTCCGCGCGTCAGCCGGGCCATCGCGAAGCCTCGCTCTTCCGCAGAGCCCGCGCCCAGTACGACCGCGTCGGCGCGGACGATGTAGGCCGGCGCGAGCGCGCGGCCCGCCGGGTCGGTCGCGTGGAGGAACGCATTGTTCGCGGGCGACGCCGTCCCGCGCGCGAAGCCGACGCCCATCATGCCGACGCCGCCGAGCGATCGCGGGGCGACGCACGATGGATGGTGCACGGTATCGCACGACGCGGCGTCGATCGCGAGGATCCGGATCGGCGTCGTACGCACGTAACGCCCTGCGGCGTCCGCGATGCGTAGCGGCGCGATATAGTATTCGCCGGTGAAGATCTTGCCGCTGGACGTGTATTCGACGCGCCCGGGCGTACCGGTATCGCGCGCGCCGCTGCCGAGGACGCTCCGCGGGACGACCACGCCGACGGAACCGGTGTCGATCTGCACGACGTGCGCCGGGCCGCCGCCCACGGAAACCCGCAGACGATAGCCTTCCCGCACCGACGACGCGCCGCCGAGCGCCGCGAGCACGATCGCCGTGATCACGCGCGGCGCCGGAGCAAGAGCCCGATGGTCGCGCTCATCGCGACCGTCGCGACGATGCAGAACAGCACGGCGGCGCGCATGCCGCTCGCCGCCAGCAACGCCCCGAGCAGCGCGATGCCGAGGACGCCGAAGATGCTGCGCGAGAGCGCGAGAGCGCCGGCGGCGAAGCCTTCGTCGCATTCCTCGCAGACCGCCATCCCGGCGGCTTGCGCCGGCGTGAAGATCGCTCCCCAGCCCAAGCCCATGACGAAGAGCGCGCCGCCGACCTGCCAGGGCGCGGTCGTCGTCCCGAATCCGAGCATCCACACCATCCCGGCCAGGCTCGCACCCATCGCGAGCATGGCCACCGCGAACAGGCCGATCCGCCGGTCGAGCGCCGCGCTCACCTGGTTCGAAGCGAAGAACGCCAGATTGCTCGGCATGAGGTAGAAGCCCGCGGAGAGCGCGTCGACCTTCAGGACCTTCTGCAGATAGAGCGTCGCGAGCAGCATCAGCCCGAACCACCCGAAGTTGATCGCGCCGATGCAGAGCAGCGCGCCGTCGAACCGGGGGTTGCGGAAATAGGCGAGTTTGATCATCGGATGCGGCGTGCGCCGCTCGTGCGCGACGAACGATGCGGCCAGCGCGAGGAACAGGACGATCGCGATGACGATCGGCGGTGCGGTCCAGCCGATCTCGTCGCCCTCGATGAGCGCGAAACTGAGCGCGATCATCGACGCGATCGTCAGGACCTGTCCGAGCGAGTCGAGCTGTGGCGCGGCCTCGACCGCTCCGGCATCGACCGACGGAAGCGCGAGCAGTACGAGCGCCGCCATCACGACGGAGATGAGGAAGATCGCGGGCCACGCGAACGTATGGATCAGGAAGCCGCCGAGCACCGGACCGGCGACCGCGCCCAGACCGGCCACCATGGCGAATCCGGCGACCGCGTTCTCGCGCTTGTCCTTATCCGGCGTCATCGCCACGAGGATCGCGACCGGCAGGGAGAGCAGCGCCGAACCGAAGATGCCCTGCACGCCGCGCGCGACGATGAGGACGGCGGCGCCCGGCGCGAACGCGCACGCCAGCGTCGCCAGGGCGAACCCGGCGACGGCGATGCCGAGGATCTTCTTGCGCCCGTAGAGATCGCCGAGCGTGCCGGCCGCCAGCGTGAATCCGCCCTCCATCAACGGATAGATGCTGACCATCCATTGCTGATCGGCGAGGCCGGCGTGCAGAGAGCGTTCGATCGCGGGCAGCGCGAGATAGATGACGCTGATGTTGACGACCGCGGCGAAGCCCGCCAGGTACATGCCGAGGCGGGCGACGTGCATGCGCGTTGCGCTCATCCGCCGACCTTCGGCGGGAATTGAACGGGGCCCCGCATCGCTGCGGGGCCCCGTTCGCGGTCCGTCGACGCCGGACTACAGGTCTTCGGGATTGATGCCCTTGAGCTTGTCGTACTGCGTCTTCTTCGGCGGTGCGTGGACGGCCACGTTGTCGTCGTAGTCGCCTTCGTACTGCACGGTCAGCGGCTCGCGATTGCGTTCGAACGCGTTCACGAGTCGGCTGACGCCGTCGCCGTTGTTGCCCATCGCTTCGATGAGCGCCGCTTCGTCCGCCGTCATCGGCATGCCGGCATAGAGCTGGTCGAACGTGGTCGTGCGCGGACGGCCCTCGTCGTCGACATCCTGGCCTTCCGGCTGGATGGTGATGTTGCGATACCGCGCCATGCCCGTTCCGGCGGGGATCAGCTTGCCGATGATGACGTTCTCCTTGAGCCCGAGCAGCGGATCGTGCTTGCCCTTGATCGCGGCGTCGGTCAGCACGCGGGTCGTCTCTTGGAACGACGCCGCGGAGAGGAACGATTCCGTCGCGAGCGAGGCCTTCGTCACGCCGAGCAGCACGGGGTTCGCGGTGGCCACGTCGCCGCCGCGCTTCTTCACCGCGTCGTTCGATTCCGCGAACGCCGCGACTTCGATGAGCTGACCCGGCAGCATGGTCGTGTCGCCGCCTTCGACGATCTTCACCTTGCGGAGCATCGAACGGACGATGACTTCGATGTGCTTGTCGTTGATGTCGACGCCCTGCGAGCGGTACACGCGCTGGACTTCCTGGACGAGGTAGTTCTGCAGCGCCGTCTCGCCCTTGAGACGCAGGATGTCGTGCGGGTTGAGCGAGCCCTCGTTGAGCTGATCGCCCGGCTGCACCGTGTCGCCCTCGTGGACGGCCAGATGCGTGCCGTGCGGAACGTCGTACTCGTGCTCCTCGCCCGTCTCGTCCACCACGTGGACGAAGCGGCGATGCTTGTCATCGACGACCTTGACGGTGCCGGTGACTTCGGTGATCGTCGCCTGACCCTTGGGCTTGCGCGCTTCGAAGATCTCTTCGACGCGGGGAAGACCGGTGATGATGTCCTCGGTGGCCACGCCGCCGGTGTGGAACGTACGCAGCGTGAGCTGCGTGCCCGGTTCGCCGATCGACTGCGCCGCGATGATGCCGACCGCCGTACCGATGTCGACGGCCTTGCCGGTGGCGAGGTCGCGGCCGTAGCAGGCGGAGCAGACTCCGTACTTCGCCTTGCAGGTGAGCACGGAGCGGATCTTCACTTCGAGGATGCCCGCGTCGACGAGCGCCTTGGCCTTGTCTTCGTCGATCTCTTCGTCGCGCTTCACGATCGCCGTGGTCGGGCGCTTGGGATCCAGACGGACCTCGCTCGCCGAACGGCGGCCGATCATGCGATCGGTGATCGGTTCGATGATCTCCTTGCCGGCGCGGATATCTTTGACCAGGATGCCGTCGCTGGTGCCGCAGTCCTCCTCGCGGACGATGACGTCCTGCGCGACGTCGACCAGACGACGCGTGAGGTAGCCCGAGTCGGCCGTGCGCAGCGCGGTATCGGCAAGACCCTTGCGCGCGCCGTGCGTGGAGATGAAGTATTCGAGGACCGTCAGGCCTTCTTTGAGCGAGGCCTTGACGGGGATCTCGAGGATGCGGCCGGACGGATCGGACATCAGTCCGCGCATGCCGCCGAGCTGCTTGACCTGCGCGATCGAACCGCGAGCGCCCGAGGTCGCCATCATGAAGACGGGGTTCATCGGGTTCTGCGCGGCTTGCATGGCCGCCGTGACCTCGTCGGAGGCCTTCGACCAGATGTCGATGGTCTTCGTGTACTGCTCGTCCTCGGAGATGAAGCCTTGGTCGTAGAGCACGTGGAGCTTATCGACTTCGCCCTGGGCCTTCTCGATGATGTCGTGCTTGGCTTGCGGCACCACGACGTCGCTGATCGACACGGTCGTGCCGGAGAGCGTCGCGTAGTGGAAGCCGAGCTCCTTGATCGCGTCGAGGAAGCGCGCCGTCTCGGCGTTGCCGTAGCGGCGGTAGCACTCCGTGATGAGCTTCTTGAGCGCGCTCTTATCGAGCGTGTGATTGATGAACGCGTGGTTCCACTCGGGCGCGAACGCCATGTTGAAGATCACGCGGCCGACGGTCGTCTTGACGAACGAGCCGTTCCAGCGGATGTAGATCCATTCTTGGACGTTGAGGTTGCCGGTATCGAACGCCATGATCGCCTCTTTGGCGTCGGCGAACGTCGGCAGCGTGCCCGGCGCGTCTTCCGAGGGCGCGTGCTTGCTGCGCGCGCGGGAGACGTGACGGTCTTCCTCCGAGACGGCGCCCTTCGCCGGTCCCTTGTACTCGTCGCGCTGGAACGTGAGGTAGTACAGGCCCAAGATCATGTCTTGCGCCGGGATGGAGACGGGATTGCCGTACGCGGGCAGCAGGATGTTGTTCGAGGAGAGCATCAGGATGCGCGCTTCCGCCTGCGCTCCGGCGGAGAGCGGAAGATGCACGGCCATCTGGTCGCCGTCGAAGTCGGCGTTGTACGGCGCGCAGACGAGCGGATGAAGGTGGATGGCCTTGCCTTCCACCAGGACGGGTTCGAACGCCTGGATGCCGAGGCGGTGCAGCGTGGGCGCGCGGTTGAGCAGGACCGGATGTTCTTTGATGACCTCTTCGAGGACGTCCCAGACTTCCGGACGGACGCGCTCTACCATGCGCTTGGCGCTCTTGATGTTGTGCGCTTGCTGACGGTCGACGAGCTTCTTCATCACGAACGGCTTGAAGAGCTCGAGCGCCATCTCTTTGGGGAGACCGCACTGGTGCAGCTTCAGGTTCGGGCCGACGACGATGACCGAACGGCCGGAGTAGTCGACGCGCTTGCCGAGCAGGTTCTGACGGAAACGGCCCTGCTTGCCCTTGAGGATGTCGGAAAGCGATTTGAGCGGGCGGTTGTTCGGACCCGTGACCGGGCGGCCGCGACGGCCGTTGTCGATCAGGGCGTCGACCGCTTCCTGCAGCATGCGCTTTTCGTTCTTGATGATGATCTCGGGCGCGTTCAGGTCCAGCAGCCGCTTCAGGCGGTTGTTACGGTTGATGACGCGGCGATAGAGATCGTTCAGGTCGGACGTGGCGAAGCGACCGCCGTCGAGCTGCACCATCGGACGCAGTTCGGGCGCGATGACCGGGACCGCCGAGAGCACCATCCACTCGGGCTTGTTGCCCGACGCGAGGAACGCTTCGACGACCTCCAGACGCTTGATCGCCTTGAGGCGCTTCTGTCCGGTCGTCTCCTTGAATTCTTTGCGGAGGTCTTCCTGGAGCTTCTTCAGGTTGATGTCGCGCAGCAGTTCGCGGATCGCTTCGGCGCCCATGCCCGCCTTGAAGCGGTTGCCGTAGGCGTTGCGGTGTTCGCGGTATTTCGGCTCCGAGAGCACTTCGCGCTTGGCCAGCGGCGTGTCGCCCGGATCGATGACGACGTACGCCGCGAAGTAGATGACCTTCTCCAGCTGGCGCGGCGACATGTCGAGCAGGATGCCGATGCGGCTCGGCACGCCCTTCAGATACCAGATGTGGCTGACCGGCGTCGCGAGTTCGATGTGCCCCATGCGTTCGCGACGGACCTTCGCGCGCGTGATCTCGACGCCGCAGCGATCGCAGATCATGCCCTTGAAACGGATGCGCTTGTACTTACCGCAGTGGCATTCCCAGTCTTTCGTCGGTCCGAAGATCTTCTCGCAGAAGAGACCGTCGCGCTCGGGCTTGAGGGTGCGGTAGTTGATCGTCTCGGGCTTCTTCACTTCCCCGAACGACCACGCTTTGATCTGCTCGGGCGAAGCCAAGCCGATGCGCATAGCGTCGAAATTATTGACGTCGATGAGGCTCAAGGTTGCTCCGTGCATCCGTCTCCGGCGGGCTTACGCAGGGGGCACGGCTCACGTTGTCACGTAAGGGCTCCCACCGTTGCCGCTTGCCGGACCCCTGGAAGGGTCGGACGCAGACTCCTATCTTATCATAAAGGGCAACCCCGGCTCAAACGCCCCTGGCGGCCGGCTCCCAGATTAGGCCCAGCCGAGGTGGGTAAGGCCGGGGCATGAAGATCGCACTCATCGGCAACACCCCCCGGGCCGAGCGGATCGGCCGAGTCCTGACCGGCAGCGGTCACGAACTGGCGACGGGCATACCCTACGATCAGGTGACGGCCAGCGACGCCATCGTGATGGCCGTGCCGTGGGACAAGGTCGACAAGACCGTCGTCCAGATGGGCCCCGTCGGCGACAAAGTCGTCATCGATGCGGTCGACGCGCCCTCGGACGACGATAAGTCGGGCGCCGAGCGCCTGGCCCTGAAGCTCAATTCCCCCCACGTCGTGGAGGCCTTCGCCGAAGACGCGGAGCCCGGCGACGCGATTCGGGTCTGCGCCGACGATCCCGAGGCCAAGGCCGTGGTGATGGACCTCATCCGCTCCTGCGGCTACGAAGCCGAGGACGCCGGCCCCCTCGCCAACGCCGCCAAACTCGAGCACAACGCGGCCTAGCCGCGAGCGGGCTTCACGCGAGAAACCGGTCCAGGATCGCGGTGAAGCGATCGAACGACGTACGATGGAGATTGTGGTCGCTCTCCGGAACGACCGCGATCTCCACGTGCGCTCCTCCGATAACCCGCACCCGTACCAGATCGTCGGAAGCGACGATCGAGTTTTCCGGGTCGGCCATCGCTAGCAAGAGCGGTTTGGGATAGTCCGCCAGCGCCGGGAAGGCGTTCCAGGTCTCGCCGGGGTTCTCGTCGCGCAGGCGCGCGATCGGCTCGGCGGTCATGGTCGCGACCGCGTGCACCTTCCGCTCGCGATCGATCTCCGGCCACTCCGCATAGTCCTCGCGCACTTTCGCGGCGCGCGCCTCGCCATGCAAGGCGAAGAGCGGCGCGAGTTCGTCGAGGAACTCGGCATACCACGCATCCGAGAGCTGGCGGAGCGCGGGATCGATCGCGACGACGCGATCCGCGGGAACCGTCCGTCCGCCCTCGATGACGACGGTGCCGCCCCACGAATGGCCGAGCAGCGCGAAGGGCGGCTCGCCCAGGCCTGCGACGACGTTCTCCAGATCGCGTACGGCGCGAGCGATGCTCATCGGACCGGTGACGCGAGCGCTATCGCCGTGACCGCGTTGATCGTAGGCGACGACGCGGAAACGTCCGGCCAGATGCGAAGCCGTTCGCTCCCAGGACAGCCGCGAACTGGTCATCCCGTGTACGCAGAGGATCAGCGGTCCCGCGTCGCCCCAGCGCTCGATCGCCGTCTCCGCGCCGTCGTCCAGCCTCACGCGCGACGGCCCTTGAAGGTCAGTTCGGCCACGCCCGACTTGTCGAGCCCGCCAAGCCCAAGCGTCTTCATCTTCTCGTATTGCGCGAGCGTCGCGGAAGCGACGGGGAGGGCGAGGCCGGCCTCGCGTGCGAGCGCGAGCGCGATCCCCGAATCTTTGGCCGCATGCTCGGCCGAGAAGTACGTGTCGTGATCGCGTTTCTGCATGTCCTCGCCGTCGGTCTGCAGCACGCGCGAGGCGGCGCCGGTCTGCGCGAAGACGTCCCGCAGCATGGTCAGATCCAGACCGAGCGCTTCGCCGAGGCCGAGGCCCTCGGCCAACGCCGCCGTGTTCGCATTCATCACCATATTGACCAGCGCTTTGACCTGCGCCGCGCGACCCGCCGGGCCGATGTGGCGGACCGACCCGCTCATCGCTTCGAGCACCGGCAGCGCCCGTTCGAACGCCGCATCGCTGCCGGCCGTCATCAGATAGAGCGTGCCCTCGCGCGCCTGCGGAATCGAACTGGCCATGCAGGCCTCCAGCGACGCCGCCCCGCGCGCCGCGCAGCGACGTTCGATCTCCACGTGCGTCCGCGGCGATACCGTGGCGCAATTGACGAAGAGCGTGCCAAGACATTCTACGAGCAGGCTGTCGCCGGCTTCGGCGAAGATCGCCTCCATCGAAGCGTCGTCGCTGACGACGGTAAGGACGACGTCCGCCAGAGCGGTCGCTTCTGCGAGCGTATGCGCCTGCGGCGCTCCGAGTTCGGCCGCAAGCGCCCGCGCGCTCGCTTCGTCGACGTCGTAGACGACCGCGACCCGATATCCCGTATCGTGCAGCCTCCGCGCGATGTTCGCGCCCATGCGACCCGTGCCGACGATACCGACCGTGCGATCTCTCTCCATGCCGCTTGCTTCGCTCGGTCGCCCGTTTAGTCCGTGCGCATGCGGGGCACGGGATAGATATGATGAACCTGAAGAAAGCAATCGCAGGCACTCTTATGGCGGCGACGCTGACCACCGGCATGCCGCTCGTGGCGTACGCCGACGGCGCCGCCTCGACGAGGAATATCATCCTCGGCGGCGCGCTCGCGACCTATCTGATCATCCAACACAATCGCAAGGTGCACGAGAAGTACGCGGAAGACGCGCGCAACGAAGCGGCCGCGAACGCCCGGGCGGATAACGCCTCGGCGGCGTACGCATCGGAGAAGCGCGCGTACGAAGCGCAGGTCGCGGCGAACGCCGACCTCAAGCGCGAAGTCGCCTACCAGCACAACGTGGTCGTCCAGCAGCAGAAACAGCTGGCGGCGTCGGGGATCAGCTTCGTCGCGCCGGCCCAGAAACCGTCGGTGAAGGCGAGGGTCGCCAGCGCCGCGCGTCCGCAGCAGGTCGCGCTCGTCTCGTACGGCTGGGGTCAGATCTAGCATGCGCAAGGCTCTGATCGGGACGGTGGCGCTCGCCGCCGTCCTGACCGCTTGCGCCGACTCGAACGCCGCCGCGACGCACGCCGCCGACTCGATCACCAAGTCGGTCATCGCCGACGACGCCGATGCCGTACGCGCCGACATGGACGCGCAGCAGCAGCCGAAGGTGACGCGGGCCTCGGTCGGCACGCTCTCCGACGTGATGCACAAACTCGGCGACTACAAGGGCCTGACGCTCCTCTCCGCAGACGCGGCGCGGAGCGTCTTCACGTATCGCGCAGATTTCGCGAGCGGATCCATGAACGTCGTCGTCAGGCTCGACCCGGACGGCAAGGCCGCCGCGTACCGCGCGACGCCGAACGTCTAAACGGCGCTCTTCCACCCCGATCGGACCGCGAGCGCGACCGCTTCGCGGCGGCCGCTGCATTCGAGCTTCCTGCAGATGGAGCGGACGTGCGTGTCGACCGTCTGCGGACTGCGGTCGGTGCGCGCCGCGATGTCCTTGGTGCTCGCGCCGTCGATCAGCAGATCGAGGATCCGCCGCTCCGCCGCGGTGAGCATCGCATAGGCCCCACCGGAGGGGATCGGCGGCGGCAGCGCCGCGATCAGCCGCGCCATGCCGCCCATGTGTTCGGAGCGCAACCGTTCGAGCGCGCCCGCAAGGCTCGCATATTCGGACATGCCGGCTGCGATCTGATGGAACGCGCGCGCGCACCTCACCAAGGCGCGCGCGCGCTGCAGCAGCGGGCCGCCAGACCGTTCCGCCTCGACGAGGTCCGCGTTCGCCGCACCGGCGCGGCCGCGCAGCGTTTCGGCCAGGGACAGCACCGCGCGCGCGCGCACGGTCCGGCGCGTCGGTCCGGCGCATGCCGCGAGCGCCGCTCGCGCGTCCGCGATCGACTCTTCCGCATCGTCGGCGAGGCCGGCCGCGACCGCATAGAGCGCCGTGTCGGCCGCGCGCACCGCGCGCCGCTCCGCCGTCGTCGTCTGCGCCGCGGTTCCCGCGAGCAGGGCCCACGCCTGCGCGAACGACCCGCTCCACGCCAGGCGGAGGGCCTGCGCGGGAAGCAGCGCTTCGACGTGCGATCGCGGCAGGATCGTCGAACTCGCCGCCAATTGTTCGTCGAGATCTTCCAGCGCCGCATCGTCGCCGCGTTCCGCGACGAGTTCGTAGGTTCCGATCAGACCGAAGAGCCGCACCTGAGCGCCGGCCGCCTTCCTCGCCGCTTCGCCGAGACGATCGAGGATCGCGAGCACCGCGATCGGATCGTCGGTCTCCTCGTAGACGATGTTGTAGAGCACGCTGTACGCGCGAGCGGCGATGTCGAACGTGCCGGCGCGCGACGCCAGATCGACGGCCAGCTCCGCATACTCTTTGGCGCGATCCCGACCGGGACCGAACTGGAAGACGTAGGCCGCCTGCTGATAGACGCGCGCGCGGGTCTCGTCGCGCGCGACGCCGCCGAGCACGGCGAGCGCGCCGTCCATCGCGGCCGAAGCGTCCGCATAGCGGCCGTCGGCCGCATAGCCCGTCGCGAGCGTCGCGCGGATCGACGCCTGCAGGTAGGCCGGCATCTCCGGTTCGTCGACCAGCGGCGCGAGCAGCGCCTCGCACGCGCGCCCGTGCCGCACGAGCTCGAGCGCGTGACGGTACGAGAGCGACCAGGAGGTCAGCGGATCGACCGCGATCGTCGACGCGGCGCGGAACATCCCGTCCGCCACGTCGAAGTTCCCACGCGCCGCGGCCAGCATCGCGCCGATCCCGAGCGCCGTCGCATTGCGTTCGCGCACCTCGCGGCCGAGCGCGTCGAGCGCCGCGGCGGCGGTCTCGGCCTCCCCGCGTTCGACCAGGTCGAATCCGGAGCGTTCGATGCCGCGCAGGATCGCGGCCTCGTCGGCGATGCGCACGGCCAGCCGCAGCGCTTGCGCGTATTCGCCCCTCGCTTCCAAGATCTCGGCGGCGCGCGCCACCACGCGCTGCCAATCGCGTTCGCTCGAACGACGCAGTTCCGTCTCGAGGAAGTCGCGGAAGAGGTCGTGATACCGGTATTCGTCCCCGGACGCGGTGACGAACGGCACGCGGCGCAACGCCGAGAAGATCTCGGGCGTCGCTCCCAGCGCCTCGGCGATGCCCGCATCGAACGATGCGAACGCGCACGTATCGATCAGCAACCGCCGTAGTGCGGGGTCCAGGTCCGCGAAGACCTGTTCCGCGAGATACCGGTAGACCATCTCGCGCGTCCCTACAGCAGAGGCGCGCAGATCCGAGGATTGCGTCCGCGTCCGGAAGGCGATCGTCAGCGCCACCGCCCAGCCGCCGGTCAGTTCGCGCAGCGTCGCGATCTCGCGCGCGTCCGTCGCGCCGCCGAGCCGTTCGGCCGCCGCGAGCGCTTCGTCGGGCGTGAACCGCAGGTCGTCTTCTCCCACCGGTGCGTCGGAAACGCCGTAGGCCATCCACGTGGCGACCGGGAGGTCGACGTCGGTGCGCGTCGTGACGAACCACGAGATCCGGCCCTTGGTCCGCGCGACCGTCTCGACGAGGAACGCGACGCTCTCGCGATCGACGGCGGCGTGGTGGAAGTCGTCGACGACGATCGTGCAGACGCTGCGCTTGAGATGTTCGGCGAACCATTCCGCCGATTCGCGAGCGGCGTCCGTAGCGGCGAGCAGACGCGTCTCGAGCGAGGGGAACGCCGCCGACGCCGACGACGCGACCGGTTCGATCGCCTCGGCCAAGCCGCGTACGAACGCGAGCAGGGTGCGTTGTTCGCGTCCGACGTCGAAGCGCACGGCTTCGACGCGCTCCGTCTCGAGATAGTCGTCGAGCGCGACGGTCTTGCCGAAGCCGGCCGGCGCGACGATCAGCGTGACGGGGAACTTCGCAGCGCGAGCGATGCGATCGATGAGGCGCGCGCGAAGCAGGCCGGTCGCCATAGGGGCGTACTACGACGCGAGGGCCCGGCATTTCTGCCGGGCCCTAGGCTCAGAGATCGACCGCCATGCACGAGCCGGATCGGCTCTCGCCGGGCGGCGCGCCGGCCTCCGCCGCACGCGTCCGCAGGGAGAATCCCGTTCGCGTGCACGTGCAGGTCTTGCAGCCGAGGGCATCGTGCCGATCGGCCTCGTGCCCGCATCTCCCGCAATCGGGACGATCGTTCGACGCGTCCACGTTATCGGCCGATCGACGCGTCGATCGCCTGGACGTCGAACGTCCCGAGACCGGTGGTGTAATCGTAACGCGGCAGCGCGGAGTACAGGCCGTTCGATCCGGTGAGGATGTCGTGGAATCCGCCGACGAGTTCGGTCGGCGGCGGCCCGGCGGGCGTCTGGGTCGCGTTCGGGTTCTGCGCGTAGATGTCATAGAACGCGATCGGGCCGAAGCCCAGGCTGTTGCGGTGCGCGGATTGCAGACGCGCGTAGACGCCCATCGCGAGCGGCGATGCGAGACTGGTCCCGCCGATCACGGTCTCCGACCCGTCGACGAAGACGTCGCCGCCCGTGTTCGCATCGGCATCCATCGAGATGTCGGGCAAGCCGCGGATGGTGACGGGCATGCCGCCGACGGGCGTCGAGGCGCTCTGCGGTTGCGCTTCGGATTCCCAGTACGGCGAGTACTCGAACTGGCTCACGCCGCCGCCGCCCGCGTTCCAGGCGGCTTCGCCCAGATACGAGCCGTCCGCATTCGTGAGCAGCGTCGTGCCGCCGACGGCGACGACGTACGGCGAAGCGGCGGGATACTCGACCAGCGGCGGACCCGATCCCGGCACGCCGTTGGTTCCGGCAAGGCCGCACGACGAACCGGTGTCGCCGGTCGATGCGAACATCGTCTGTCCTTGCGATGCGCCCTGCAGCAGGATCTCGTCGTCGACCAGCATGGAGCCGTCGACGTACGGGAACGCCTCGCAGATGCCGAACGACGAGTTGCCGAGCTGCGCGACGTCCTGCGTCACCCACTTGTCGTATTCGAGCGCGATGTCGCTGTCCGTCATCGACGTGGTGGCGTAGATGAAGAGATGCGCGACGTTGCCGGCGATGCCGGTCGAGCTCTGCGTGTCCAGATCCCACTCGTCGATGCCGGCGGTGTCGGGGCTGGGCAGGCCGACCTGCACGACGCTCACCGGGACTTGCGGCAGCTTCCACGCCGCTTCGGCCGTGCGCAGATCGGAGACGGTCTGCGCGACGTCGCCTTCGGCCATGACGGCCACGGTCGTGCGCGATCCGGTCGGCGTCGTCCCGACGTCGTAGGCTTTCCAGAACGTCTGCGGATCGTAGTCGAGTCGCACGCACGGAAGCGATCCGGTGCCGCCCACGTAACAGTTGGTCATCTGCGGTTTGGAAGCCATCTTTGCGGCGTCGTTGAGGCCCAGCACCGCGAGCACGATACCGTGCAGCGCGGTCGGGACGTAGGCCGGCGCGGTATTGGCGAAGACCGTCGCACCGCCGACCGAGAACGCCTTGAGCGTCGTATCGAACGCCGCCTGCGCTTTCGCCGCCGTCCCGTCGGCGCTGATCAGCAGATCGTTCGGCTCGACCGTGATGTTGGTGAAGCCTTGGCTCTGCAGATACGACGTGACCGCCGAGACCTGATCGGGCGTCGGTGCGTACGTCGCCGCGAACGCGCTCGGCGAAACGGTCTGGCCGCTCGCGACGGCGGCTTTGAGCTGATCGGCATTGCGCATCTGCAATCCGATGCGCACCGTGAGAGGCTTGGACGCGTCCAAGGCGCCGAGATCGGTCGCGTTGGCGAGGGCGATCGCGCCGGTGCCGGTCGTCGACCAGCCATCGGGCGCGGCCGCGACCGTCGCGCTCTTCGAGGATCCGGCTCCGAGATCCGACGGCGCCGATGCGCCGCCGGGAACGCTAGGGGTGACGCCGTGCCCCGAGCACGATGCCGAGAAAAGCCCGACGACCAGGGCTGCAGCTCCGAGTTTCTTCATGGTTACCTCCACCCGAACCATATGGCCGCGACGGATGCCGCGGCCATACCGGATTTCGGGTAGGAGCCCGCTCGATACCGAGCCGCGCGCTACAGGCCGCCGACGCCCCGCGGGGAACCGAGGCCCGTCGCCAGGTGATACCCGGGCGAGCCGACCGGCGCGAAGGCGCTCGCGTGCCGATAGGCGTAGGCCGGCCCGGCGCCCGAGCCGGAGAGCGCGTAGGCCGCCGCGACGATCGGTGCACCGACGCTCGTGCCGCCGGCGACGATCCAGCCGCCTCCGGTCGTGCTGAACACCGAGACGCCGGTCTTCGGGTCGGCGACCACGGCGACGTCGACGGTCGCACGCGCGGAGCACGGCGCCACCGCCTGCCATTTCGGACGGGGGACGTACGCCGAGCATCCGCTCCCGCCCATCGACCACGGGGTCTCGCTCCAGGCGCCGCCGCTCGATACCAGCGACGTCCCGCCGACCGCGGTGACGAACGGCGATGCCGCCGGATAGAACGGCGCGGGCGCGTCGCCGCTGCTCGCGGTCATCGCGATGCCCGGATGATCGTAGTGGACGTCTTCGGAGGCCTCGCCGCTCCACTCGCTCGCGTAGTAGCTATTGCTCACCGCGACGGGCGAGAACGTCGCCGCCGTGTCGACGCTCGCACCGAGGTCGTCCATCGACGCCGAGTCCGCTTCGACGAGCACGATGCTGCAACGCGGACAGACCGCGGAGACCATCGCCAGATCGAGCGCGGTCTCGTTCGCCCAGCCCGCGTCGACCGCCGGGTAGCGCGTGCCGCCGCGCTGATCGACCTTCCGGAAGCAGTGGCTGGGCGACGTGCAGGGCGGCAGGCCGAAGGTCGCGCGATACGCCGCCATATCGGCCTCCGCCGTCGGGTCGTCGTAGGCATCGACCACGGCGACCGTTCCGCCGCCCGCATCGGTGGGCAAGGCGTACGCGCTCGCGATATCGGTGGGATGAAGCCCGGGCAGGGTGGCGGGCGGCGCGGACGGATCGGCGATCGTCCCCGCATCGAGATCGATCTCGAGCGTGCAGCGCGCCTGGCCGGGTTGCGTCACCGGCGAACAGGAGAACGCCGTGCCCGGAAGGCCGGTCGCGTTTTCTCCCGGCAAGCCGGTCATGTTCTCGCCGGGCAGTCCGGTCGCGTTCTCGCCCGGCAACCCCGTCGCGTTCTCGGCCGGCCGGACCGCGCCTGCCGGCGCACTGCCCGCAGGGGCGCCCCCTGGCGGAACGACGCCGGCTCCCGAACAGCCGGCTATGAGGAGCGCGGCGAGTACCGGGGCGAGACGAGTCGATGAATACAACGGCCAGACTCCCGAAGGCGCACCCGTAGTTGGGCACTTCCTACCCATATCTCGCGCTATCCAAGCAAGGGAATCATCGCCTCCAGGAACCGCACGAGGCCCGGCATTTCTGCCGGGCCTCGTGCGGTTTCGCGGGCGGTCTAGAACTCTTCTTCGCGGTCTCCGCGTTCGAGGAGGTCGGCGCCGGCCGGAGCGTCGTCGTCTTCGCCATCGAAGGACGGACGATCGTCTTCGTAGACCACTTCCTCTTCTTCCTCGAGTTCGTAGCCTTGCGTGCCTTCGATGTCCTCGTCGGCGGTGGCTTCGTCGACGACGAAGATGTCCGCGTCGGATTCGCCGGCGGCCGCAGCGCGGACCGGAGGCGGTTCGGGGATCGGGGCGGCGGTGTCGATCGGCTTGCTGTCGTCGATCTCTTCCTCTTCCTCTTCCCGAGGCGTTATCCGCGCGGGCGTTGGCGTCCGCCTCATTGCGGGCGTCTTCGGCGTACTTCTCGTGGACCTTGCGGTTGTGCTGGATGATCAGGTATGTCGCGAGCGCTCCGCCGAGGATGATGTTCCGCGATCACGCAGCAGCCGCTCGGCGGCAAGGCGCAGTTCGGCGGCCAGCGCTTCGGCGAGATGGAAGTCTGGGCGCTGGAAGCCTACGGCGCGGCGTACACGTTGCAGGAACTCCTGACGGTCAAATCCGACGACGTCGTCGGACGCGGCAAGACGTACGAAGCGATCGTCAAGGGTGAGAACGTGATGGAGCCGGGCGTTCCGGAATCGTTCAAGGTCCTCATCAAGGAACTGCAATCGCTCGCGCTCGACGTGAAGGTCCTCACGGATCGTCACGAAGAGGTCGAAGTCCGCGGAGCCGACGACGACTTGCTCGACGTCGACCGCCAAGAGATCGGTTTCCTGATGGGCGACGACTCGGCCGTGGTCTCGCAGACCGCGGTCGCGACGCGCGAAGTCGCCGCCGATGCCGTAGCCG